>Ga0255048_10001633_pt1 | contig 15274 bp, 18 predicted proteins | sample JV7_2_2_MG_FD_183619 | JGI IMG/M metagenome (GOLD analysis project Ga0255048, IMG submission 183619) | Seawater microbial communities from Jervis Inlet, British Columbia, Canada - JV7_2_2 | ecosystem: Environmental > Aquatic > Marine > Inlet | place: Canada: British Columbia | collected 2016-10-06
GCCTCGGCCCGGCCACCATGGTGGACTTCGCGCGCAAGACGTACAAGGTCGTGATGACCGAGGAAGAGGCGTACGACTACCGCGAGTTCTGGCGCGCGACGTACCCGGAGATGCCTCAGTTCTTCGACTGGATCAACGGGCAGACCGACCAGTACAACGGCTCGGGCGAGGGCAGCAACTACACCTACACCACGCCGATGGGTTTGATCCGGCGCGGTGCGAGCTTCTGCGCTGCCGCCAACGGCTGCTGCATGCAGAGCCCCGGCGCCGAGGCCGCGATGATGGGCGCCATCCTCGTGAGCCGCGCGTGCTACGACCCGACACAGAACAGCATCCTCTACGGGTGCCGACCGATCGCCTTCGTCCATGACCAGCTCATCGGCGAGACGACCAAGGACAGCTCACTGTGGGCTGCCCAGTGTGAGGAAGTCGCCAGGCTCATGTGCGAAGGCGCAGAGATGGTGCTGACCTCGATCAAAATGCGAACCGACGAAGCCCTGCTGACTGCCGTTTGGACGAAGGCAGCCGACCCGGTGCGCGACCCTGAAACCCAAGAACTTCAAGTGTGGAGACCGACCGAATGAATGACCAACAAGATGAGGGGCGCATCGACCCGTTCGACCAGCCGAACAGCGGAGGCATCTCCGAGTTCGTGCGCCAAGAGGAGGAGATGGACGCCATCGCTCTGACCGGCGACGGCAGGCAGTTCGAGACCGAGGGCAACGGCCCCGTCATGGACTTCCTGACGGCGAACAAGGAAGCGGTGGCCGAGGTGCTCGACGGCGGGCGCAAGGACACCAACCCGAAGGACGGCGTGGGCTCGCTCAAGCCGAGCTACTCGTGCGTTCCCGTCCCCGTGCTCTACGAGCTGGGCGCGGCGCTCACCGAAGGGGCACGCAAGTACGGCGGCTACAACTGGCGCGTGGCCGGTGTCCGCACGAGCGTCTACATCGACGCGACCCGGCGGCACCTCGACTCCTTCATGGAAGGTGAGAACATCGACCCCGACTCCGGGCTGTCGCACATCACCAAGGCCATCGCGAGCCTGACGGTGTTCCGCGATGCGATGATCCAGGGCAAGGTCGCGAACGATGACCGCCCGCCCAGCACGCAAGCCCCCTTCATGGCCGAAGGCAGCGAGCGGATGGCCGAGCTGCAACGCCGCTACCCGAACCCGGTTCCGAACTTCACCGAGGAGCAGATCGCGCACACGCGCAACGTGCCGGTCTCGATCTACGCCGGGCAGACGCTCGGCTACGAGGTGGAGGTGCAGCTTCCCGCTGACGCCGCTCCAGAGGGCCTCATCTGGGCGCAGCAGGGTCCGAGGCGTCTCGACCTGGACCTGACGCTTGCCGTCGTCCAGGCGCTCAGAGACGACGGCTACGGGCAACGTGTGATCCGCGTCACCCGGGTCGCTGACCGCATGGAGCAGATGGCAGACTCGACCGAGTACGTCAACGGCGAAATCCGCGAGGCGTTCACCACCGTGTTCCCCGGCGACCCGTCGCTGATGGAGATGACCGAGGAGGAGGCCCTGGAGGCCGCCGACGAAGCGCTCGTTCCCGACCAGGAGCAGGCATGAGTATCATCCTACGCATCCCGGACCTCGGACCCGAATCCATCGAGCAGGCAGAGCGGGCCGTCCTGGTCCGCGCCTTGCGGGACAGTGGTGGGCATGCCGAAACGGCAGCCGAGCTGCTGGGCATGGGCGCCAGCACCATGTACCGCAAGATCAACGAGTTCGGCATCACCGAAGAGGAGAGATTCTAGGGAATCCTCTTGACGAGGACCCGACACAGGGGTACTATGCTCCTGAACCTGGAGGCACATCATCGCAAGCGGGGAACATCGGCCCATAAAGGCAACACCGAGCCCCCACGCGAAACAGGCTCCCAGCTCAACTGAACTTGACCATGAACGAGTACACCATCGGAATCGACCCTGACCTTCACGACCTCTCGATCGGAGTGTGGAACGAGGACGGCCCAGTCACGGGCTACGTCGTCCACCTCAAGCGCGAGACGGGACTGGAGCGAGAGGAGGCAGTTGACCGAATGGTGCGAGAGTTCAGGACCCGGCTACAGCAGCTCGCGGAGAAACATCCCGAGCCGCGCGTAGTGGTGATGGAGGGTCAGTCCCTCCGGCGACGTGGTAAGGCGCAGCACAAGCGACCGGATGACATCGTGCGGCTAGCCCAAGTGGCAGCCCAGTGTCTCGGCATGCTGCGCATGCAGTACCACTCCCGTCTCCTGACCTCGTTCGAGTTCCCCGACCCGGAGCGTTGGAAAGGCAGCGTCGCGAAACATGCGATGCAGGCACGCCTTTACCGCGAGCTGGACTGGGGGTACACTATCATTGGCACGGGTACAAACAAGTACGCGCGCCCCATCAACCCGCCCACCTCTTTCAAACACATCTCACGCGGTCAGTGGAAGCACGTCGGTGACGCGCTCTTGCTAGCCAAGTGGGGTTATGAATCCGCATGACGAACAACAAGAAGAAGCCCAAGCAGCCCTCGAAGGCTGAGATCAAACAAGCCCAGCTCGACGAGATGATGAGCAAGGCGATGACTACCCGCGAGGGCAACGTCCACCTCATCTCCAAGGTCAAGAAGGACCCGAAGCTCGCCAAGCGCGTCCGCGCGCTCCTCTGCGAAGACTTGCGCCGGATCTACTCGATCCCCGCGATGCTCGGCCCGAGCGCGTCACGCGACCGCTACCGCGAGCTGGGCTACTACTCACCCGTCTTGGTGCGCTACCTCATGGGCACCTGGGCCGAGTTCCAACGGCAGGCCGGGATCAAGGAATCCCTCGGCTCCGCGCAGGTCGAGCGCAACATCTCCAAGACTCTGCGAGCGCAGCAGATCATGGAGTACGCCGACTCCAACGTCAAGCCGTGGGACGACGCCTACTCGAACCTCGACATGACGAGCGACGAAGTGGTGCTGATGATCGGCTCCGACTTCCACTCGAAGTTCTGCGACCCGTTCGCGCTGCGCGTGTGGTTCGACGTGATGGAGATGGTCGTGCCGGACGGCGTGCGCTACAACGGCGACGTGGTGGACTTCCCCTCGCTCTCGCGGCACCGGCAGCTCCCGGGCGCGTTCGCCATGACGCTACAGGAGGAGTGCAACTTCGCCAAGGATCGACTCTTCGGCGAGACGCGGCGCATCCTGCCCGACGCGGACATCAAGCTCATCATGGGCAACCATGACATCCGCATGGTGACTGCCCTCGCGGACTCGGCACCCATGTTCATCTCGATGGACTCGCTCAAGTACAACGAGCTGATGGGCCTCGACGAGCACGAGGTCGGCCTCGTCGCGCGCTCGACGTTCCTCAACCCGAACGCGATGATGCGCAAGAACGACATCGCGCAGAACTGGGAGACGCTGCCCGACGCCTACGGTCGTCCGTTCTACACCACGGTCCATGGCTTCCTGACCGGCAAGGGCTCGGCGGCCAAGCACCTGGCGCGCTTCGGCACCAACGGGAACAACGGGCACATGCACAACCCGGAGATGACCACGGGCGGCAACCTCGCCACGGGCGTCTGCGAGTGGTCGCAAACCGGCACGATGGCCTACCCGCCCGCCGTGGGCGCGGGCTACCTGCCCGGCCCGACCGAGAGCTACGGGCACATGACGACGTTCAACATCGTCCGCCTGTTCCCGCGCGCCCGCCATGTCCAGCACGAGCAGGTCAAGATCGGCGAGACGATGGCCTACTTCGGCGGGTACTCGTGGGAGATCACCGAGGAGGAGCTGGACGCGCGAGCGGCCATGCTCGAAGTATGAAGGTCAGCCAGCAAGTAACTCGCGAAGGGGATGACATCGTGCTACGATTGCACGAGCAGCCCAGCGGACGACTGATCGGCACCCGCGTCTGGACTGACGCAGCAAAGTACCTACGCCCGATGGCGGTCAAGGGGTATCTCACACTCATGGTCCCCGAGAAGGCGGGCCTCAACATCAAACCCGGAAGCCCTGCGTGAGCGACTGCATTCTTTGGCCCGGATACTGTTTACCTGGCGGGTACGGACGAACTCGGAGGATGATCGACGGGATAGCCCGCTCAGTGCTTACACACCGGCTTGCCTTCGTCGAACATCATGACATGCACTTGAACCAGATCGAGGGGCTGGTGGTTCGTCACAGTTGTGACAACCCTCCCTGTATGAACCCGGAACATCTGCTCTTAGGAACTCAGGCAGACAACGTACAGGACATGATGGACCGAGGCAGAGGTTACTCTGGCGGGGCTCCTAGAAGGGTCAGTTCTGACACCGTAGCTCAGGTATTCAAGCTAAGAGATCAAAACTGGAGCTTTCAGCGGATAGGCAGGGAGCTTGGCATGTCACACACCTGCGCACGAGACATCTATATTGGAAAGCACCGGAAATCAGGATGAATTTCATTTGGCAGGACATCTACTTTGCGCTCTCGGGCGCGTTCTTTGGCGCAGTTCTGATCCCTTCGTGCATGGACAGGAAGACCGAGGTGCCGCGCACGTCGAGCGTGCCTACCGCGTCCCTGCTCGTCGTCAACGCAGCCGTGTGGGCCTCGATGGGCATGTGGTGGGCGGCTGGACTGTCCAGCGTCGTCGCGGGCGTGTGGGGCTTCCTAGCGCTTCGCAGGCCGATCCGCCCGGAGCCCACGCACGTCTTCGTGCTGCAAGAGGGTGAGGAGGCGATCGTGATGCAGTACCGGCAGTACGTCGCGCACCAGAAGATGCTCCGTGGTGGCGGGTGCGGAGGCTGCCCGAGTCAGGGAGGGTGCGCCGATGAAGAAGCGTGACCGGACCATCCGCGACCACTTCGGCAACGCGATCGAGGTGGGCGACCGCTACTTCTACGGGAGCCCGCCCACGCACGGACTGGTCATCAAGCTGCGCACCAGCTCTATCGTCCTGGACATCGGCGTGTGCCGCTGGACCAAGGCGAACCAGACGATGAACTGCAAGTCGCCTGAGAAGGGCGTGTGCCTCGACCGCGTGCCCGAGGACTTCTGGCTAAAGCCCGAAGCCTAAGTCGATCACGCCCGACTCGCTGCGCGTGTCCGGGTCAGAGTCGATCGCCTGGAGCAGCTCCTTCTCGAACGCGCGGAGCACCACGTCGTCCGCGCGCCGAGCCGCGCCCATTTCGAGCCGGTCGAAGAACGGACGGGGGCGGCTCGGGCCAACGGAGTCCACGACGTACATGAAGGGACGCCCGCCACGCCCCGCACGCTCCTGGTTCCGGCGCAACCCCTCGCGGTACTGCTCCTTGGTGAGTCGCCGCACGTCAGACTCACGCACCGGGCGACCGTTCTTGATTCGAGGGTCATCGTTCGGGTCGTCGAAGAACACCAGCTTGCGTGCGGTGACTGGTGAGACGGACCCGCGCCCGTCGTGATACCAGACCGCCCAGTAGTGCGGGATGAAGAGATCCGCACGCTGCTCCGACTCGTCGATGATGAGTCGGATGGCAGCGCGCAGAGTCTTCGAGCCGATCGACTTCCGCACGAGCCGTAGCTCGCGCTCGCCGATCTCTTCGAGCACCCGGCGGATGACTCTCTGCGGGTCAAGCACTACGGCCTCGGTGCGCTAGGGCGCTGTCCTGCTGCCGGGCGGGTCTGGTTCCTGTCGCCGGGCTGGCGGTCACGAGCACCACCGAGCAGGCCGTCCTCCGGGTTACGATCGGTCGCGCCCATCGGATCTTGCATCGACGCCATGGTGTTCTGAGCACCAAGCGTCATGCCGTCGAGGATGGTTGCGAACCCGTTGCCCGGCTGGATGAACTGCGGCACGCCGTTGTCGTCCATGGGCTTCGCGTTCTTGGCCGTCCACAAGTCCTTGGCGAGCGACTTCGACGCGCCCTCGGGCTGCGCGAACTTCACGTCCTTCGCACCAAGGGTGCAGGAGAACACGCGCGAGAAGTTCTTCTGCGCCTGCCCGAGCTTCCTCATCTGGAAGGTGAGCATGGCGTTCGGACCTTCGTTCGCTGCGCCCATCTTGCCGGGCAGCGCGATGTTCGCGAGCTGCGGCGGCATGCCGTGAGCGGTGGCGATGCGCATGTCGAGCGTGCCGGACTTCTCGGAGAAGCCGCTGTTGCCAGCGTCCTCCATGGCGAGCTTCTCGATCTGCACTTGCGTCTCGTTCGGGTCGCCGGGGATGTGGACGGCTTGCGCCATGTGCGAGTTGCCGATGCCCTGGTTGGACTTGAGCATCGTCTCGACCTTCGACCAGCAACCGCCGATGTTCTTGCCGAGCAGGAACATCAGGAACTCGGGAACGCCCCGGTTGAAGTAGAAGTCGAACTCGTGTTGCGTCATGCACTGGACCAGCTCGATGCTGGGCACGGCAGCCATGTAGTCCGGGTAGCCGTAGAACCGCGAGCGGTTCGTGGACTGACGGAAGTGGATGATCTCGCTGTTCGCGATGCTGCCGCCGAGCGCGCTCGCCGTGCTGCGGTCGCTTGCGAGGATCGAGTCGTTGGCCGGGCTGTTGTCGATGCCGCCCAGCTCGCCGTCTTCGTCAACGGGCGTCTGACCGAAGCGTTCCATCAGGTCCGCAAGGTCTCCCCACTTCGCCATGACGAGCGTGTCGGCGCCGCCGGTCTCACCCTCGACGATGTAGTGGAACAGGTTCGCGGAGTCTTCCTCCTCGACCTCGACGTGGATCTGTGCCGACTCGACGTGGTGCAGGCCAGTGACCTCTCCGCGCTCGGGTCCGTCCCACACCACTTCGAGGTACGCCTCGCCGGTCTCGAAGTAGTCTTCGGCCAGCGCGTCGAGCGTGTCCTGCCACGAGAATCTCGTGAGAGGGTCGAGCGTGTCGTGGATGTCCTGCTCCCGGTGGCCGAGCCCCACCGTGCTCGACACCTTGGCGTCGATGCAGATGGCGTGCGTGGCGTTGAAGTCGCGCAGGTCGCGCGCCGTGAGCTTGTCGATCAGGTGGGACTTCTTGCCCACGGCGACGCCAGCGTTCGTGTCTCCACGTTCGGCGTCTTCGGTCGCCAGCTTGGCGGCCTTCTTGAGCATGGTGAACAGGGTCGAGCCCTCACCATGGATGTCTACGGTTGGTGCCCAGGAAGAGATCAGCTTCATCTCTGCGGGCGGGTTCTGGTCAGTCATTGGTCCCTCGTCAGGGTCGGCGCAAGGAGTCGGCCCCAACGTCTTGGGGATAGACCTAGCCTTGCTGGAATAAAATCGCGATTTCTCCTTGACACGGGGCCTTCCCCGTGCTAGGGTGTTTGTACTGTCAGATTGGCAGGCGACTGTCAACATGGCAGACGTACAGAAGGTAGCACGCTATCCGAGCTGCCGCAAGTGAAATCCCGGATTTGTTTCACAAGACCCACCTACAACCCAGCCTCGCAGGCTTGACGCAGGCTGCTACCTCTCCCCGAGGTCGCGGCCAGCTCGCCGTCTAGGAGACACCATGCGTAGAATCAAACGAGCTGAGGTGAAGCGCCTCGCCCTCTGCAAGCGAGGCAAGAACGGCCTGCAAACCCTCTACAAGAGCGACGGCACCGCCGAGTACGCCACGCTCACCAAGGGCGACATCGAGAAGGGCGAGCTGCTCTCGGTCGTGTGGCCCAAGGGCCTCGCCGACGCGGACGGCGACTTCTCCGACACCAAGGAGGCGATCGACTCCATCATGTCCTCGCTCATCGCCAACGGTGGCGCCATGGACATCGAGCACGACGGCGTGGTGCTTGACCGCGATGCGGTCTCGATCACCGAGGTGTTCTCGATCCAGCCGGACGACCCGCGCTTCGCGGAGTGGAAGGACTACGAGGGCAACGTCCAAGACGTGACCGGCGGTGCCGCCGCACGCATTCAGATCAACGACCCGGATCTCCGCGCGGCATACCGCGATGGTGACTGGGACGGAGTATCCCTGTTCGGCCCTGCTGCCGTCGAGCATGTGGACCTTGTGGCAGCTTCACAGAGAGTCGCCGCCCGGATGGGTGGCATTCAGGAGAGTCAGATGACCAAAGAAGAACTCCAGGCCATTCTGGATGCCCAGCGCACGCAGATGGCGGATCTCGCCAAGAGCGTCGTGGAAGGCGTCCTGGCGGGACAGAACACCAAGCCGGAAGGTGACGCGGAGGCCAACGACGAGAACGTCGTGGAGGCCGAAGCCAAGCCGACCTTCACCGGGGATGTGAATGATCCCCAAGCCCTCACCGACTACGAGACCGCGCTGCGCGGCTTCGAGCTGCGGAAGGCGATCGCCAGTGGCGACATGAGCGCGGACGACATCGCAGAGATGCGCAAGTCCATGACCGAAGGCGGCCCGTCCGTCGAGGATCTCAACGAGGCTGGCATCGAAGCCAAGGCCGACGACAACAAGGAGGTCCGCGACCTCCAAGTCAAGCTGTTCAAGGCCCGCAAGGGTACGAACGTCCCGACCCGCAAGGTCGCCGTGGACGAGGTGGACGAACTCGCCAAGTCCGCCGAGGCCGAGGGTCTCGAAATCGCCAAGCTCATGAACGAGCACCTGGGCAACACCCAGGATGCTGGTGGCATGCGCATCATCGGCTAGACAGCCGCCGAACTCACCAACTTCAACCTACCTACTAGGAGAATACTCCAATGGCACTTCTTCCCGAAGAACTGTTCGGCAGCTCTGTTTCGCAGACCCCGAACCTCCGCGCGTACCCCGAGGAGAACGGCATCGCTGTCGGCACCCTCGGCACTCTGGCTGCTGACGCAGAGCTGGCGCACCTGACCGCTCTCACCGCTTCTGGCGGCGAGTGGCTTCCCTGGGCCGACGCCGACACCACGAAGGTGGACGGTCTGCTCTGGAGCCCCAGCGCTCCGCACCAAGGTCTGCTCGCGAGCGAGACCCACATCCAGGTCTTCAAGATCGGTCTCGTCCACATCGACGACGTTGCGCTGCCCGCCAGCCAAACGCTCGCCACGATGGTCGCGGCCCTCAAGACCGCCCTCACCCGTTCCGCCGGTCTCGTTGTCCAAGGCGACAGCGGCGTGGCCTAGTCCGAGCTTCTGCTCACCAACACCTCTTAGGAGATTCCAATGCCGAACTCTGCCGACGTTCTGAGCTGGAGCACGCTGACTCCCGCCGTGAACGAAATGAAGGCGCCGAACGCCTTCCTCAAGAACATGCTTTTCTCTCGGGACATCACCGTCCCGACGAGGAACATCGAACTGAGCTTCCTGAACCGTGGTCGCCAGATCGCTCCCTTCGTGGAGCGCAACGGTGCCGCCATCATGACCGAGGGCCGCAACGAGTCCTTCCGCGTCATCACCCCGCCTCACATTCGTGTGAAGCGTCCCATGACCCCGAGCGAGCTTCTGGAGAAGCGCCGTCCCGGTTCCGTCATCTTCCCGGGTGCCGGTGGCATCCAACGCGCGATGCGCGAGTACATGGCGAGCGAACTCGCCATGCTCGCCGACGACATCACCAACTCCGAGGAGTATCTCTGCGCCATGGCCCTCCAGGGCGCGGTCAGCTACTCCGTGGCGGACCAAGCCGCGTTCACCATCACGTTCCCTCGTGATGCTGCGCACGACTACGCCCTCGGCGCTGGCGACCGTTGGAACGAAACCACGGCTTCCTTCCGCAAGGACTTCCTCGACGCTGCCCAACTGGTCAACGACGCGGTGAGCCTGAACGTCACGGACGTGATCCTCGGTGCCGACGCGGCTGACGCCTTCCTGGCGGACGCCCCCGGCGAACTGTCGAGCCTGCTCGACATCCGGCGCATGAGCACCGGGACCGTGGACCTGACCCAGCAGATCGCCGAAAGCGGCGCGCTGTTCCTGGGCACCTACGTCCACGGCATCCGCGTGTGGCGCTACGGTCGCCAGGTGGACGTGAACGGCGTCGCGACGGATCTGATCCGTCCGAAGTACGCCGAGTTCGTCGCCCGCACCCCGGCTGCGCAGTTCGTCACCTACTACGGTGCGATCGAGGACATGAAGGCGATCGGCGCAGGCCGCGTCCTCCAGTCCAAGCGCTTCTCGAAGTCGTGGGAACAGGAAGACCCGAGCGCTCGCATGCTCCTGGTCGAGTCCAACCCGATGCCGGTCATGCGTCGTCCCGACGCGACCGTCTCGGTCCAGGTTCTCGCCTAGTCCTAACGGACGACACATCGGGGGCGGGCTGCTCGGTCGGCCCGCCCCGGATTCACCTCTCAGACCGAACATCATCCACATTCGGCTCTAAAGCCGAACGCCAAGGAGGCAAACCGTGAGCGACCAGAAAACCTACCGAGTCATCAGAGGCTCGATCCGACTTCCCAGAGGCACCAAAGGCACCGGCTTCATCATGACCCGACGCGACATGATCGTGCAGGGGGAACTCGTGCCGCCCGGCATGTTCCCCGACGCGGACATCCGCTCGTGGCTGAACGAAGGCCGCATCGAAGTCGCCGAAGTCTCGATCGAGCAGGCCGAAAAGCAGATCGAGCTGCACAACAGCAACCCGTTCCGCGTGGACCCGTCCACCCTGGTTGGTAAGACCATGGAGGATCTCGTCATCATGATCCTGGAGATCGACGAGGAGTACGACACCGACCAGCTCGCCGACGAGCAAGCCGCCATCGTGCTGCTCACGTCCGGCTGGGATCCCGCCATGCGGCAGACCGTCGCGCCCGTCTCCGACAAGTCGCGCCCCGAGGCGCTGGCCCTGCACAATCTGGAGCAGGAAGTCAACGGCGGCAACGCCGTGCGCACGGGCAACCGTGACCTTTCCGCTGAGGCCCAAGCCGGGCTCGAAGCCGCCAAGCAACGCGCTCAAGCGCCCCAGTCCGAGGAGTAGATCCCCATGGCCGCACCCTTGTTCGTAGCAGACGAGCCCACGCTCAAGTCCGCTCTCCGTCTTTCCGCCGTGCCCGCGTCCGCCCTGGACACGGAGGCGATCATCGACGAGGCGATCTTGCGCGCAAGGCTACGGTTCTACCGCGACCTGGGTGTGGCCCGGACCAACGCACTCGTGGCGCTGCCCTACACGGCGACGCCCACCACAGAGGACGAGGTGATCCGCGCCCTCGCAACAACGGTCGAGGTGAAGATGGTCAAGTGCCAGCTCCTCCGCGACCTTCCGAACACGTTCATGGACGCCAGTGGCGACGTGAATGCCCGCTGGAACGAAGAGGCCCCGACGCGCGAGCGCGGTGCTGGCGAGTTCGACGATGAGCTGCGACGCTGCGAGCAAGAGATCGTAGCCGCGCTCGTGGACCTTGCCGATCCGAACACCGTGGACTGCGACGAAGTGCAGATCATCGACGGCACGCCGGACTGTCAGACCAGCTTCCCGACCAACACTCCGCGCATCGGCATGAGCCTTCGAGGCTCGTCCGGCATCAACCCGCCCTCGGAAGACTAGACCATCATGGGATACAAGACCGCAATCCAAGCGACGCTTGAAGCTCGCGCCTACGCAGGCGCGTTCCCGGAAGCGGTCTACTCCGTGGCTCGCCCGAGCATCCTGTCCGAAGGCACGGCGCAGGCCGTCAAGTCGGCGGAAGCCAACGAGATCAGAGGCGCCTTCGGTGTGGACACCGAGTACGGGCGCGAGTTCAGACAGGAGCGCCAAGGCTGGGCCTGGCTCCTCATCATCCGTTTCGACACCGAGGTGGTGCTCGAAGCCTTCGAGACCGCGCTGATGCGGTCGCCCATGACAATCGCACAAGACACCGCTGACGGCAGGGACCAACAAGTCCTCCTGCTTCTGGAGGAGTCTTCTTACGAGCACCCGCCGCGAGGTGGGGCGTCGAACGGCACCGAAGTGACGTATCGTTTCGTCGCAGAGCTGTGCCAACAGTAGTAGCTACTACCTACCCAAACCTCTTAGGAGAAACCCATGCCCGGAATCAACACCAGCGGCGCTCCCAACACCCGGGACTATGTTCTCGGGCGTGGCATCGTCCGCCTCGCTTCTCTCACCGCAGCCGGTCTGCCCGACGCAGACGGCTTCCGCGATCTCGGCAACGCGCCCGAGTTCAGCATCACCGTGTCCGCCGAGGACGTTCGACACCAATCCAGCCGCTCGCAGCTCAAGTTTACGGACAAGCGCTGCACCGTGTCGCAGGAAGTCGGTGTCACGTTCATCCTCGACGAGATGAACTTCGGCAACCTCGCCGACTACTTCTCGGGTGAAACCGGGTCGTACACCAACCCTCACGACACCGCGTTCGTCGGCCACGACACCGCGATCATCGCTGCCGTCCTCAAGGTCGGCAACTGGTATCAGATCAAGGACGACACGGGCGCTCGCGTCTACGACCTTGGCGCTGCCGGTGCGGTGTACTCGTTCGAGCAGGATCCTGCGGGCACCCCCGCCGTCCTGGCTGCGGACGACTACGAGATCGACGAGCAGATGGGCCTCGTTCGCTTCAAGTCCGGCGGCACCACGTCCCTCGCGGATGGTGATGTCATCGGCTTCGAGCTGACGACCGGCGCCACGGTGGGCCAGGATCTCGATGAGGTCAGTGCGCTGACCCAGGCCGACGTGACCGGCGCTCTGCTGTTCATCCAGACGAACGCCTGTGACCAGGGGAACAAGTCCGAGTACCTGTTCCACAAGGTCTCCCTCTCCAGTGACGGCGACCTGCCGCTCATCGGCGACGAGATCCAGCAGGCGTCCTTCACGGGCGTCGCGGAAGTCAACTCGGCTGTCACCGAGACGAGCCAAGTCCTGACCGTCCGCACCTACGATCAGCAGTCGTAGAACTGACAGAGGCATCACGGCCCCGGACTCGCAAGGTCCGGGGCCACACCCTTCACTCTCACATCAAGGCAGATGACAATGAGCTGGCGCAAACGATTCACTTTCCGCGACAAGCGGAGCATCAAGCACCCCGTCAACGGGCAGGAGTTCCGCTTCTACCCGAACCGCATGGCCCTACTGACGCAGGCCAAAGACATCGCGGAGCCTGTGGCTCAAGCGATCAACACCCTCTTCGCCGACCAGAGCCGCGACTCCGGTTCCGCCGTGAAGCGCACCCACGAGGGTGACTTCTTCATGGAGGACATCAAGACGGATCCGCTCGACATCGAGATGTCGAAGCACCGCCAGTCCGAGCGCGCCGACGCCATCAAGACGATCATGGGCACGCTCGCCGACACGCGCTCGCTCATGCTCCTGGGAATGCTGTTCATGGACTCGCTCCGTGAGGACTTCCCGTACGCCAAGGAGCGCCATCCGTCCGAGGTGGAGGAGTTCCTGTACGGCGACGAAGGGGACGACGCGGAGTACACAGGGCTCGACATGCCCGTGCTCGTGGAGCTGTTCCAAGGCTGGATGAAGGCGAACGCAACCACGTTCGGCGACACGGGGGAGTCACTGGTCGGGCTGGTGAAAACCAAGATCGAGGGAATCGTCTCCGAGCAAAGCTCGGCGATGACGGACCCGACCAATGGGGAGCCCTCCAAGACGCCTTCGTCGCAGCAGTCGGATTCGGATTCGGAGCCGACTACCTAGACCAACTCGACCTGCTTCAATTCAACTCACTCATGACCTCCATCAACGAACACCGAATCCGCCAGCGCGTGTCAGCCATCTACGACATGGCACACGGCGCGCAGGCTGACGGCAAGGCGATCAAGGAGTACACGAAGGCGTTGATGAAGGGTGTGGGCATCGAGAAGGAAACCATGGGGTCGGCAGCCGACTTCAACAGAGACATCGGGAGCATCTAATGGTCGATCGCGGCGGACTGAACTACCCTATCAGGGTCCGAGATGAGTTCTCGAAGACGACGGCGCTGTTCCGCAAGGAGCTGCGTGCGTCGAAGAAGGAATTCCGGGACTTCCAGAAGGTCGCCAAGGGGAACAAGTCCGCCGCTGCCGATATCCGAGCGCAAGCCAAGGCCACGAAGGAACTTTCGACGGCCCAGCGCCAACTCGCCAAGAACACCAAGGCGAGCATCAAGCCGACGACGGATCGGGAGAAGGCTGCCCGCGCGCAGCACGCTACCAACAAGCGTCTCTCCCGATCCATCGCAGAAGTCGCGCGCCAGCAGAGGCAGCGCGAGCGCACCGCCGTTGCTCTCCGCAACGCGGCGAGCGCAGACGCCCGCAGGGAAGCCACGCGGGTCAAGTCACTCGAACGTCAGGCCGCAGCCGAGCGCAAGCTGGCTCAGTCCAAGAGCGTCGAGTTCCAGGCGACCCGCAAGCTCAACCAAGAGCTGTTCCGCGAGGCCGTCGCACGCAAGCAGATCGAGCAGCTCAAGTCGCGTGCTCGGCAGCAGTTCGGAGCGGGTGACTTCTCCGGCGGCACCGAGACTCTGCGCAGAGCGCGAGCGATGGAGAAGTCGCTCAAGGCTCAGGTGGGCTCGGCGCAGAAGCTCCTGTTCACGTTCCGCCGACTGGTGGGCGCGCTCGCCATCTTCACCCTCGCCCGTCGAGGCGTGCAGGTCTTCAATGACCTCGTGCGCTCGGGCATCAAGTTCAACGACGTTGTAGCGAACGCCCAGCTCGGCATCGCCGGTCTGGTCGTGACCCTCGGCGACGTGCGCGACGAGTTCGGTAACTCGGTCGGGTCCGCCGAGCAACTAGGTGTCGCGCTCGGCATCGCACGGGAGCAGACCGCCAAGCTGCGCCAAGACTCCCTCAGGACCGTCGCGACGTTCGAGCAACTGCTCGACACGTTCCAGGTCAGCGTCGGCCCCGGCCTCGCTGCCGGGCTCGATCTCGACGAGGTGCGCCAGCTCACCGTTGACATCTCTCAAGCTGCGGCTGCCCTGGGCGTCCCCCAGAACCAGCTCGCGGAAGAAGTGCGCTCGCTACTGAGCGGCACCATCCAAGCGCGCACGACTCGTATCGCGACCGCGCTCGGCATCTCCAACGAAGACGTTCGCCGACTCAAGGAGACGGGCGAGCTGTTCGACTTCCTCGAAGAGAAGTTCTCAGGCTTCGCCGAGGCCGCCGAGAAGCAAGCGCGCACGACCTTCACTGGTATCACCACGCTCATCAAGGGTCTGGTCCAAGAGATCCTGGGCGAAGCCGCTGCGCCGCTGTTCCAAGAACTCATCGCCCTGGGCAACGACCTCTTCGACAACTTCCTGTCGATCCGCGACGCCGCTGGCAACATCAAGCCCTCGCCTGATGTCGTTGCCGCGTTCCAGCAGGTCTTCGACTCCATCAAGCGCACGGTCGAAGCGTTCCAAGAACTCGGCACGGGCTCGGCGATCGACTCGCTCGACTCAGTGCTCGCGGGCATCGCTATCACGATCGACTTCGTGACCGGCGCCGTCGTCCAGATCATCTCTCTGTTCGCCTCGCTCAGTGGCACCCTCAAGGATGTCGCAGAGTTCCTGGGCA
>Ga0255048_10001634_pt1 | contig 15242 bp, 18 predicted proteins | sample JV7_2_2_MG_FD_183619 | JGI IMG/M metagenome (GOLD analysis project Ga0255048, IMG submission 183619) | Seawater microbial communities from Jervis Inlet, British Columbia, Canada - JV7_2_2 | ecosystem: Environmental > Aquatic > Marine > Inlet | place: Canada: British Columbia | collected 2016-10-06
GAAGGGGACCTTCTGATCCTTGGAAACCGGGCCACTGGAACTTCCCTGGGGGGATAGTAAATCCTGGCGAAACAGCTATTGACGCGGCAGTGAGGGAAGTCAACGAAGAAGCGGGTATCCACCTCAAAAGGAAAAACCTCCACTATTCTTTCACTATGGTCAGCCAACGAATAGGACACGCTTCCGCTCCTGTTGGTGCGACCCATATTTTTTGGACGAAGCTTCCTTACACTCCAAAGATAAGAATGAGAGACGGGGAACACGATGCCGCGATATGGGGATCACTTGGAAGCATGCCCCTTCCAGTTTTGCCAGGGGTACAGTTCGTCGTGCAACAGACCACTGGAAAACCTTACTGGTTTGGTAGGAGCACTAACTACGGAGCCGAAATGTATGGAAGGGACTACACGATTGAGGAACTGACTGTCAGTGCCAAAGCAAAGAGCCTGGGTCTTTCTAATGAACCTGCGACGGAGACACACCGTGCCAACCTAAAGCTTTTGGAAAACTTCCTAAAGAGCCTGCCCTTTGAGTTTCGTCTGAACTCGGTCTATCGCTCTCCCGCAGTCAACTTGGCCGTAAAGGGAAGCTCAAGCAGTCAGCATATGAATGCCTTAGCGGTAGACCTGACCCCGATAGGAATGACCAACAAGGAGCTAGCTACATGGCTCTGGATACACCGGGAAGATTACCCTGAACTGGATCAGGTGATGTGGTACACGGATACTTCCCACAACCACATTGGGATTTGTCCTCCGGCAGCTAAGGATTGTGTAGCGGGGGCTCCAAGAGGGGCATTCTACAAAGCTAGGTCAGAGGGCGGTCCCTATCCTCGGTGGCTTCCCGATGAGGCATCCAAACAGGAAGTGCTTGCTATGTATAAGCAAACCCGCCCTGTTCGTTTCAAAGCAGCCACCTATCTTGCCATCGCTCTAGGGCTTGGGGGCCTTGGAGGAATAGGGTACGCGGTTTGGAAGAGGAGAACACGGTGACACGTAGCACCAAAGATATTGGTCCCTTTGGGACTTTCGTGCGAAGGTAGGTAGATGAGTACCTTCTCTCCCTTTGCAAACAGATAGGTCATCGAAAACTCTATGCTCCCTAACTACCCTCTTCGTTGGCCCCAATACCTCCCCTATCCCAAGCCGCTGCACAGGATTAGAGGGAGAGTCCCTAACCGTCAGAGCGTGGACTGGGCTCAAGCGCAGTACGCTCCCAACTACCTCGCTCCTGGCAGTGCCAGCTATCAGCCTTATCGCTATCCTCATTACGAGGCATTGTGGGGCTCTAACGTCTACAACAAGGGCGGGTACGGGGTAGCTACGGCCTTTTCTCATCCTCAGCAAAAGCTGCTTATTCCCTTCATTGCGGGGATCTTGGTAGGAATGATCGTAAGGGGACAGTAAGTGACGGCCCTAACCAACCCCCAGAACCAGCAACAGGCTGTGAGAGTGTTTAGTGCTGCGGTGGCAGGCCCCGCACTCCTGTATGCAGGCTACAAGTTTCCCGGCACAGCTCCCTCCAAGGGGCTGTTGATGGCAGGAGGGGCCTTTCTCATCTATACGCACTGGAAGCTTTTCAAACGAGACTGGGACAATGGCCAGCAATAGCGACAAGGTAAGAGACAGACGGCTCCGAGCTTCAGGAGCGATGTCTCCCCAACAATCCTCAAAGGTGCTTCGCGCTCAGCTTATGGAAGAGGGCGGCATCACAGAAAGGGATCTTTCCGGCGCTGTTCCAATCTGGGCCTACCTTGTTGCTGGTGCAACCCTGGCCACAGCTACTTTTTATGCTGGTCGGTTATATAGACAAGCATGAGGTTCAGTCAGCTTGTCCAGCATCGGCTTCAGGAAGCCGAGGCTTCTTTGGGTGGCATTTCTTTGCCTACTACCTGGGACATAGGAGAGTGGCCCCACTTCAAGACGCCCAGAGGCTATGGGGTTACTTTTGTCTTCGACGATCACTGCCACATGAGGTTTGCCGATAAGATGAAGGTTGCTCCAGGAGACAGGGTTGATGGCGTGCTGAGGCATGAAATAGGACACGTTGTAGATCACCTTGTACCCAAGAAGACACTCAACGCTTGGTCAAAGAAACAAGGGGTAAAGCTGGCTTCTACTCCAGAGCTTCGAGCCGACGACATCGCTGAAGCAATATGGGGAGAGCCCCTGCGCTATGATGAGCTGGACGTGCAGTCAACAGGTGTTGGTAGAGTAGGGCGACCCAAGTACCTCGGAGTTTAGTATGGATCCCCTGGACAGAAGGCTGAAAGATAGGGGACTCCTACCTTCTACGAGAGAAAAGTACGGCGATATTCTCAATGGTGCCGATACACGAGACTTACTCTCGTGGATAAGGAACCGCATTCACGCCAGGACTCCGATAGGAACAGTTCTGCCTATGCGGGCTGCTGTAAAACACTACCTCGTCAGTGTTCACGGATACGACGAAGAGGAAGTGAACAGTCTCTTGCCAAAGGCAAAAGGAAGAGATCCCGAGAAAAGGGAAGCTCTCACTCCTCGCCAACTAGCTCTCTACTTGGCCGTGGTAGAGCAAATGGATCAGGAGCCTGCGAGGACTATCCTTCTACTCCTACCTAAAACGGGGCTAAGAATAGGAGAGATTACTAGCCTGAGGGGGGATGATTTGAAGCTGATGGGCTCCAGAGCCCTGCTGTCATTCAGGGGGAAGGGAGACAAAGCAAGGCGAGTTCCCCTTAGCCCGGCAGCGTGGAATACTCTGGAGGAATACCTTGAAGATGCAGAACACCCTGCTTTTCAGAAATGGCTTTTCCCCACCTCCAGAGGAGGCCCTATTTCCCCTCACGCTGTGAGAAAGTACACAAGACGCATAGCAGAGAGATACCCAGAGCTTTCAGGCCTTTCTCCGCACGTCCTCAGGCACACCTTTGCTACCACTTTGCTTTCTAAAGGGGTTGACCTTAGGAGAGTCCAAGAGCTTTTAGGGCATTCAAGCATCACTACTACCCAACGGTACTTGCATCCGAGTGTTGAAGACCTGGGGTCAGCAGTAGATTTGTTGGAGGGATAAGTGTACGACCTTTATTGTTCATTTTCAGACAGGCTGCGGCATTCCGTTGCCGGGGGATATCCCGTACAGCTTGAATGGCATGAGAAAGACGGCTCTATTCGGATCTACCTTCAGGAGCCTATAGCTTCCAAGTGGAAGGAGTTTTACCCCCAGATGGCCAAGGACGAGAGAATCGAGCTATTCGTGGGCACTGCGGCGGACTATTCCCCTCTCCGACTCCTTCCCCTGTCAGATATTTCCCAGGCGAGGGAGCTGTCCAGACGCATTCAGGAGAAAGGCTACTATTGCACTGTAGCACAGATACCCTCTCCAGAATCTGGACCTAAACAGAAGGAAGAGGTAGATTGAGATTGTATTACGTGGAGAGGTAGCTCATGTACCAAGGACTGGGAGTATCTGGTAGCCTTCGGCAACTGAAGAGGCAGCAAGAAGCCAGAAGGCGGGCTTGGAGCAAAGTCCAGAAGAAGCAACAGGCGCGAGTCCTGAAGGTTCTTCATTCTCCTCGCCCCACAAGGGAGTTTCACCCTGCTTGTCCAGACACACAGAAGACGGCGGATCTGGCAGGGGATATCTACAAGGAGTACGGAGCAGCTATGGACGCTGCTCTGGGAGAAAGAATCCAGGCTGCTCCAGCTTGGATGAAGTGGGGAGCCCTGGGACTTGTCCTGTGGTGGACCTATCCCAAGAACTAGCGTACATGCCCTCGGCTCCTGATCTGAGCCCTTACTTCCCGCTTGTTCTTCTTGCCTATTCTGGTTCCCGTAATGACCTTGATGTCTTTACAGACCGCATGGACCTCAAACTGATTTGATTTGAACATGCTGGGCGGATGAACCACCAGCTTGAACCTCTCTGAAAGTTGGACTTTTTTGGTAGGAAGGTAGCCGTTCATGCGGCACCAGTTGGCTGCGGAGGAGGTTTTCCACCGCTTACCGTAGAACACCACGGCGTGAGTAGCCTTTGGACTCGGTAGCCGAGGAAGAGGCTTCCCTCTCCCGAGATTTGAGAACACTATTTTGTTGTTGCTGGCAAAGGATTGCCACTTCCTCAAAACGGCTTCTACGTTCCCGGTTTCGGTTTCGGCTATGTCCTCTGATCCTATGGCCTCCGTAATGACCTTCCGTTTGGTTCTTATGATCGTGTCTATCCTGTCGTCTACTGTTCCAGAGGCGTGAAGGAACCAGATGTTGGTCTTGTACTTCTGTCCAATCCTTCGGATCCTATCCTCAGCCTGTTCTTCATCTGCGCTTGTCCAGTATCTTTCTACGAAAAGCAGGTGCCTTGCTGCATGAAGAGTAATCCCCTCTTTTGCAGCCTTTGTTCCCAGGAGGACTGGGTACTTGTGGCTTTGAAACCCTTCGATGTATTCCTGCCTCTTCTTAGTAGAGGTTGAGCCCTCTATTACGGCGTGTCGAATACGTTGGAGCCTCAAAGCCTTTGAGAGAGCTTTGACTACTGCCTGATGCTCCATGAACACCACAACAGGTTCTCCCAGCCTTACGGCCCGTGAGATCCAATCGGCTGCTGCCGGAACTTTTGCAACGCCCAGGAGCCTCCTCAAATACCCGAGTTTTGTAAGGGCTTCCCCCGCAAGTATGCGCTGGATTTCTGACTCTCCGTATCCCTCATCCTCCAACTCAGCTCCTTTGTCTCTAAGCCACTCTTCAAACCTGTTATCCGCCTTATCGTAGTTTTCCTGGTGTTTATCGGGCAGCTTTATATAGGCATAGGAGCGCTTTTTACTGGGCACCTGGGGAGCAACTTCTTCCAAAAGCCTTCTAATCATCAAGGGCTTTACCGTTCCGAAAAGCCCTTCCAGTACCTCCATTTCATCTTTGGTGTTGATTATGGGAGTGCCCGTCAGAAGCATAAGGCCTTTGTTCTTGCTGCATACGGAGCGAAGAGCCTGAGATCGAAGGGCATCGGGGTTCTTGGCGAAGTGTGCTTCATCGGCAACGATTGCTTTCAGGGGAAGGCGAAGAAGGTCGTAGGCTCGGGAGTCGAGAAGCGCCCACGAGATGATGTAGAACGCTTTCCCTCTCGGGATTTTTTCGCTTTCCCCCTCTACGATGTGACAACTCCATCCTGGAGCCCACATAGCTGCTTCTTTCTTCCAGTTTCTAAGCACAGAGGCGGGACACACTACGAGCGCAGGAAGTCCCTTTCCTCCTGACTCCACTAAGGACCGCAAAGCTATGATCGTTTTCCCTGTACCTGGGGCACTGGCCAGCAGTACCCTTAGGTTATTCTTCTTGATGCGGTTTATGTCCTGCCTTTGGAAGCCAAGAAGTTTGGGCATAGCACTCAGAAGTAGGAAGAAAGGCTGCGGTAACTACGGGCCTATAATACATAAGACATAGAGGATTCAATGGGTCGAAGAAAAGCTAAACCTAACCCTATCGGCATGCCTCTCATGCAAGGGGTCCAAGCTGTAAAGATAGGGAGGAAGGGTAAGCAGACCCATATCTACGATCCCAACCTAATAGTCAGGAACGCGGACGGTACTATAGTCGCTAAGGGGGCTCCTCTTTGTCTTAGTGGCTTCAAGGGGAAATCTCCAGGATCGTCTCGCTTTAGCCCTTCCCTGTATGCTTCTAATGCTAACTTCATCACTTGCTACAGATGTGAAAAGTTGGCTCAGATGAACCTTCGTCGCAACGGGTCGGTGTTCCCCGCATGAGCAAAAAGATCCCCTACTCCTGCGATGAGCTTGAGGGAAAAGACCTCTTGGAGTGCCGGGACTTTACCCCCTCGGGCACAACTGACAACCGAAGAAAGTACAAGGCCAAGCAGAAGGAGTGCAAGGACTTGGCCGACGCTGGGGATGTGGAAGGCTACAAAGAGGCCGATTGCAAGAGGGAGGGACACATCATGGTCCCAGAGGGCAGAGGTGCCTTGAGGTACGGATACCCCCAGTCCAGAACCCCTTCTCGTTCCGGTAAGCCCTACGTAGAAAGGCTCCAGGATCTTGAAACTCCCCTTACTGCGAGAACGCAGTCTCAGTTTCTGTTTGATGAGGAAACTCAACGACGGGCTGAGAGAAGTGAGGAAGGAAGAAGGGCCAATGATCGCATGATTGAGGCCCTGCTCAAGGAATCCCAGAGGGAGGAAAAGGAGGGGTCTGGCCTACGGCAGGTAACTCTCGTTCCTGGGGAAGAGATGGCGTGGCTTGAGCAGGCCATCCGGGATGAGAAGGATGCAGGGGTCAAGAAGGAGCTGAGCAAAAGGCGCAGATCGCTTCAGGGAAGATTGAAGGGCAGAAGAAAGACTGTTGAGGCTGACCCGGAAAGAATGCTCCGGGGAACAGGAATCCAGCTTCCCGATGTGGCGTATGATTCAGGACTGTTGAAAGCCCTGGGAAAACAGCTTGGCGGTCCTATAGCTTTTGAGCCCACTGGTTTTGGGGACGTGAACAGCGCTAACCCCAAAAGCCCCATCGGAATCCTCGGTCCAACGGGCCAAGTAAGGCCCGGAGGAAAGAGAATAGAAACCCTTTCTTCCGGGGGAAAAACGGTTGAAGTCAGGGAGCTTCTTAGGCGCTTCATATTGAAGCTTTCCCAGCAACCGGGTCTGGTGAGAGAGCTAACGCGGTCAGGAGAAGGAAAAGGGCAGCTTGCAGCCGCCAGAGCCATGAGGAGATGGCTTCTCCAGAACCCAGGATCGGAAGTAGTAGTGGGCTTGAGCGGGGGAAAAGTTGTTAGAATCCCATGGTCAAAGTTGCAGCACTCCATTGTTTCCCCAAAGGCAGACAAACGAGGCCCGCCAGACTACAAAAGACTAAGGAACCTCACCATAGAGGACTTGCCGAAGGCTAGCTCTTACACTCCCAGAAGAAAGCGCCGGGGAAGGCGCTTGAGAAAACTCAGGAAAGCTCGAACAAACCCCATGGCTACTTACGTTCTGAACCCCGATGACTTCACGCACCTGGAACCAGGACAGTACGAGATTCTGCCCTCCCAGCCAGGAAAGGTGGTTTACAAGAACAGCAAGGGACAGCTCAAGGTAACTACAAAGAGCAGGGCTATAGCGTGGCAAGAGTATGGAACCGTTGCTAAGGAAATGAAGCCCTTAGCAAAAGTATTGAGAGAACAAGAGGACGCGGGAGTAAAACTCACCCGTTCAAGAACCAACCGTAAGGAGCCTAGCATGGCCAGACGAAAGAAATCCTTTGACCCCCTTGGCGAACTCATGAAGGAGTTTGGCCCTACTGCCCGCACTGGGAAGAAGATCAAACGGGGATCACCGAAGCGGGGAGGGGGATACTCCGTTGGCCCCTTTGGAGCCCGGTCCTCCATTCCGATCAACCGGCGCAACCCAAAGAAGCGCAAGAGCCGCAAGCGGAAGCCCAGCGAGTGGAACGTACTCTTCGGTGAGATTAGTCGCCGTGCTTCCCAGATTCAGGCTCGAAAAGGTTGCTCCTACAAGAGGGCCTTTGACGAAGCTCGCAATCAGGTTGCTCCTGGCTACCACGGAGGAAAAGCACGGCGAAACTCGCACGGGCCACAGTGGGAACAGGATCTCGGTCCCTACCTTGATGACCATCGCTATGTCCCGGCAAACCGCCGTAACCCAAAGCGGGCAGGCAAGATTCTTACGGCTCGCTTTCCTGCCGAGTGCGCGGTTTGCGGGGAAGAGTTTCAGTCCGGCGTTAGCAAGATTGCTGACAGCGGTCACCGTGGACCTCGCGGCGGTAAGAAGTATGCCCACGTAGAGTGCATCTGATGGCTTTCGCTCGCAGAAACCATCACCTTGTCAAGGGCGAGCAAGTCAAGTGGAGCCGGAAGGGAAGAGAAGGCTACCACACGATTGCGAAAGCCTCTGATAGAGGGGTTGTCACTCTTGTGAGGGACGACAGCTACCGCGTGAAGTGGAAGAAGGGTGCCCTGAAGGGAAGCTCTACTATCATTCCCGACGAGTGGCTGGTTTCTGCGAGGTCTACTTCCCGCTCATGGCCAGGGAACCATTACGAAGGGCTCAGCCCAAAGTATGGGACTCTGAAAGAGAGGCAGGCAGCCCGCAAGAACCCCCGTGCCAGGAAGAATGCCTACCGTCATTCCGATCTCATGCACGTCCACGATTATGAGTTCCCTGTAGGACGCAAGAACCCCATGCACTGGCCCAAAACCATTTCCTCAAAGCTAGGGAAGTGGAAGCAGGTTGAAGCCGGCGACGAATATGCGTCTTACGACCTATCCAAGTGGCTTCCCGGTAATGAAGAATATACCGTTGTTGCTAGCGCCGAGAAAATCGGAACTGTGGGCGGATGGAAAGTTAGTTTCTTCGAGGAATCAACTATGGGCGGGAAGGAGATAATAACGAGCAAGAGTGTTGACTCTCCCCTCTCCGCGATCAAGGCAATGAAAGCCCACTGGCCCAAACCTGCTCTCCTTCTCCCCGCTAGGGATCCCCGGCTGGGAGGCAGGCTGGCTCGCAACAACATGGGCTTCAAGCTTACCGACTCCCAGGGCAGAGAACACGAAGCGGATACTTTCGCTGAATACCTTCAGATGAAGGATGCCATGGGGGGAGGCAAGAAAAAGCGTTCCCGTACTTCTGCTGTACGCCGGACAAAGAAGGCATTTAGTCCTCCCAGGGATCCTACAGCCCTGATTACCGAAAAGCAGGGCTATGGCCTTCTAAAGTGGCTCAGACCCAACGTGCGATGGAAGGATGCTGTTGAGGGAATGATTGCTCACGGCATGACCCAGCAACAGTGGTACGACGCTATTCAGTTGGCGAGCAAGAAGCAGAAGATTCCAGCCATGAAGAGCAGGATAGAAGAGTGGGCCAGGGGTTGAACCCTTACAGCTTGAAGTCGCAGGAGGTCCGTCTACTGGACGTATTCATCTTTGCGCCTTTCATGTTGTACTCAGCATCCCTGATTCCAGCCGAATACAGGGCCGCTCGTACCCTTCTGGCCTTCTTTGGAGGGTCTACCCTGTCCTACAACTGGATCAACTACTTGAAGGCTCAGGAGAGCCAAAGATAGAGTCCATAGCCAGCGGCTGCGGATAGGAACCCGAACACCATGGCGGTTCCTATTTCAAACCAGTCTACCTTCACGGCATTTCGGACGAGTGATGGTTGACGATTTTGGGACCAGACGCGGTAGGAATCACAACGTATGTGAAACGTGCTTTCACTGACTGGTTACCGTTCTGATCGGGCACGTAGAAGGTGTAGGTTCCCGAGTAAACGGACAGAGCCCCCACCTTTTGCCTCATAATCGTGTCGATGGTCCCAAACATGCCGGGCCTTTCGCCCATAAACTCCTTGAAGTAGCCCAGAAGCTGTTGCTTTCCCCTGAGGATGCTGTCGCTGTAGGTAGGAACCAGCACGGCAGAGCGATGGTACAGATCCAGGACAGCAGGAATAGAACCGCTGCTAATCCTTTGCATCCAAGTGTAAGGCAGAGCTGTCACCTTCTATCTCCCTTTATATTTTTTCAATGCCCACGGCACTACAAAAGCAGCGGGAATCACTACCAGAGCAAGAAGACCCATCGCTTGCAGAGGAGTCCTCTCCGCCTTCTTCCTTTGTGGAATGAGTCCCCGTGCCTGCTCTGGAGTCAGAGAAACCAGCGAGGGCAGGAACTTAGCGGTAATGACGGGCTGTGCCATGGTTAGCTTCGCCGCCTCCACATCCAGTATCCGAGTCCGCCCAGGACTCCCAGTCCAGCGAGGATAGCAAGGGGATTGACCTGAGGCTCGCCGTTCAGGGCGTACTCAACGTCTTCTTGGGAAGCGACATCAAAGCCGTTCTGAACGAAGGGAGTTGGCCCTCCCCCAGGCAGCGAAGAGAGAATCCCTGGCCCCAGGGCGTCTCCTCCTTTGAGCTTCTTTTTAGCTTCGATCTCTGCTGATCGTTTGCGAAGAGCCTCTGAACGACGGGCAAGCCTCTCTGCTCGCCTTCCTCCTCCCTTACCCTTCTCTTCCAGCCTTTCGATTCTCCCCTCTTTCCTTCCGGCGCGTCGAGTCTTCCTCTCCACCCTTCCAGAATAGTGCCCTTCATGGCCTACTCCAGAGTAGCCACTAAATGAATGTGTTCCGATACCTCTCACGACGCCTCCCGGCATATAGCAAACAAAAGGACTGGGACTGGCCATCTTTCCCTCAGCTCAGTGTACTTATGAGTTTATTGAGGTGGGAGAGGACAGTCTCCCGCATCTGCTGCTTTTGGGACATTTTGTATGCTACAGAGCCCTGAGGAAGCGTGGTTCCTCCCAGGGGCTCTACTGGTCTCCCACCGTGCGTAAACGCTTCAATGGTTATTTCTTCTTTGGTCCCTGGCCAGGAGCCCGTCCACGCTGGAACCTCTCTTTGCTTGTTGGCAATCGTCCCTATCTTCGTAAACCCTCTTAGAGCGGAGTTTTTGACGGTGGTGACATAGCCCTTTGGATCTGTGATGAAAGCATCCAGGGCTTGTGCAAGGTTCTCCTGCGTCCAATCGTCAGGAGAGATCAGCTTCCACATAGGGTTGTAGCTCATTCCGTATTCTGTCAGTTGGGGCTCAAGAAGCCAGATTAGTCCCTGGGACACGTCCTGCCAGTTTTCGGGGCGTCGGCCCTCGTTTTGGGCAAACGCTATTTCCGCCGATTGGACTACACGGAGGAGTGAGCCGTAGTAGCCAATCATTTCTGCTTCTTGAAGCAGTTTGGGGTGTTGATGCCAGCTTCCCCAGCCGGTCCTATCTCGGAAGTATTCCTTGGTTACGTGAAACACCAAGGGGTTGTAGGTCTTGTAGACCTTCCATTTCCTTGCCGCTTTAGAGAGGGTTGAACCTCCCGAGAGGGCAATGATAAGCTGCCTTACTTGGGCCTCAAAGACTTTCGGAAAGAAGGTTGGGGAACCAGCAATATCCTCTCTCCCGATAGGCCCCACAAGGCCAGGACGGTTTAGGAGAAGAGCGTAGTACCAGAAGAAGCTGGTGGCCGACTGTGCAGGGACTTTCTGGGAGGGGTTTTTCATGCACAGGTCAACCAGGACCTTTGCACAGTCTGTTAGAGACTCGCTGGAGATCATCCGCGTGAATGATTGGAGGGTGTCCTCCAACAGCTCAAGCTGTTTTGGGAGCTTTAGCTGGGTCCAGTGATACCGCTTCGGGACTGCTTTCCTTCCCTCTCGGACGGTGATCTCCACATAAAGCTTTTCGCCCTGGACCTTTTCAAAATAGGTCATAAGGCCCTGCAAGAGGTTTGGAGAGTCTACGCAGGTCTGGAGAAGTTTCCCTACAGGCTGGGCCAGCTTGAGAGTTCCCTTTGTTTTTTCGGTACTTACGTCGATGAAGATTTGATACAAGCCCTGGAAGTCGTTGGAAAGGAACGCGGTCTTCTCAAGGTATGCAGAGTACTGTACCGCTTTGACAACGGACTCAACTCCATCCCGAAAAGCATCGTGAAGAAGGCCATAGCCTGGGGCATTTGTTTCGATGCTCTTCCCGAGCTTATACAGATCCCGCATTTTCGGTTGAGCCCATTCAACGCGCTGCCTTGCCCTGTCAGCACTAAGAGCACTGTCTCCTCCAAGGAGCTTGTGCCATGACAGGGCATTTCTAAAGGTTCCTGTCACCCTGCGGATAGCGTCGTTCGCAACTTTGATTTGGGTCTTGTCGCTTTTCGTTAGACAAGGCGCATCCCCAAGTTCTGGGTCTGTGGAATCCAGCACTCGCTGAAGCTCTCCAGCCTCTTCTGGCACCCACGAGTAGAAAGGGTTGTCTCCCTTCGTTGTGTAGGGGGGAAAAGGCGAAAAGTCTTGTTGGAGCCTTTGCCTGAACGGGTCCATGCTTCTCTGAACGACAAAGCCTCTTACTGTGCCGTCAGGCAGTTGAAGAAGGACTGCATCATTCTCCTCCAGCTTTGACCCGGTACTTATACCCGGAGCAGGAAGCCTGCTGCGGGGATGCAAGTTCTGAGACACCCCCGCTTGCTGTCTCCCCATGCTGCCGTCTGACCTTGTAATCCATCTCTTTCGCTGCCTGACGTTGGCAGGCCTTTGCTGAGTAAGGGCCACTGCCTTCACTCCATCAGGCAGAGTCCCCGCCCACTGCTGGTTCCAGGGGGAAATCTTGGTAGTGGCTTCCTCTGGATTGATTCTCCTGGCCTCTAAAGACAGGTCACCCGAAAGCTTTTTTCTTCCCTGCCTGTACGTAGCCATAGTAGCCAAAACATGGGGGTCGATATTTTCGTCCAGCAGGAGCTTCAGGTCGGAGTATTTCACCCATACTGGGTAGGTTCGCTTCTCCGACTTGATGGCAAGGACATAAGCCTTCCCGTCAATGGGGTTTCCGCACTCTGAAAGTCGGTCGGGCGCGGAGCGGGGCCTATCAGGAACGATCTTGAAGGCAGCTTCTTGCTGATCGACCTGCTCCGGGAGAGGCAGGACACGAATAGGCTTAGGAGCCTGTCTCCTTGCTGCCCTGGCTGCGGCTATCTGCTTGGCTCTCCTCTGCTTCCTTCTCTGGGGCGGCTCTCCCTTGGGGACGGTCACTGGAACGGAAAGAAGGGCCTTTTGAAGCGCAATGGCTTTAGCCTTGGAAAAGCTCGTTTTGGGGTACTTTCCGGTAGATAGTTCCCCTAGCGCCTTCTTCAGGGCTGTGATCGTTCCCTTGATTTCAACGGCGCTTCTCTCTGCGTCGTGTATCTTGCCTTGGTATATTGCTTGCGGGCTCCGTGGAGTAAAATCCACATCTGCCATAGTCTTATCGACTTTTTCAAACTTTCTAAGGCCGTAGTCGGCAATGAACTCTTCTTTTACCTTGTGAATCTTCTTCTGCGCCTGGGCATTCCTCTTCAGGGCCTGTTCTCGGCCTTTTATTCTCTTGATCCGATCCGTATAGAGACCCTTGGCATAGACAAGCCACTCCTTCTGGGGTAGCTCCGCTGATTCCCGAGTCGTAGCTTCTTCGGGAGTAAGGGACTCACCTCTCATCCTGGCGTAATATGCGGCCTCTCCCCCGGACATGGAGTCCGGGTTTCTTCTGACGCGGGGGTTGGACCTCACAGGGCGCAAGTCACGGGCTGACCTGCGTTCCCCGGTCTTTCGATCATCAAACTGAACGTCCACCATACCGGCTGGGCGGTTAGCTTTTATGGTCCCCATTCTTCCGTTGAAGAGAACCCTCTGGCCTGGGCGCAAAGCCATGCTACTGACTCGCTGCTACAACACACCGGACATTGAAAGGCCCACCCGCTGCGGGGCACTGAACTTCAAGCGATAGGACGTTCGCTACTACTCGGAAGTTGAAAAAGGCGGGAGTATTCAAGAATATGGCGTTCGGGGTGTTCAGTCCCAAAAGATCAGGCACAACTGCACCGCCGAGGGTGATGTTGCTGACAGCAAACTGAGGAGCAAATGTCACCCCCAGCCCCCCTCCGGTCTGCTCGATCCAGATGAAAGCATTGGGCAGATTATTGCACTGAATCTGCATCGCGTTTCTAACAGTAAGGTTATCGCCATTGGCCAGAGAAAACGTCCTATCAAGGACTGTCTGCGCTGACGCTACGATCTGAGAACCGGTAGTTGGTAGTCTTACGAGAGGCATTAGTAGTACGCCGCCTCCCAGTTGATGAGAGGAATAGGTGTAGCTGGAGGAACCGGCAAGGGGAGCGGCCAACTGGCTACATCTTTGGTAAACGTCAACTGCAACGCCCAATACCTAGCAGGGGTGCCCCCTTCTCCCAGAGGAGCGAAGACCAAAACTACGCTGTCGGGCTGGCTCACTCCCAGCATAAAGTCACTGGTAATCTCTACCGGAGCAGTAACTCTGACAACCGTGTTGAGGGCTGTTCCAGGGGGAACGCCAGGATTTGCCGGGATTACAGCAGGAGGAGCTTGATGCATACGAGCGTACTTGATGTTGGAAAACTCGTCTGACTGGACAATCATGGTATCGAGGACATTTAGCGCAGAGAGCCCATGAAACTGCATGTAAAGGCGTGCCCTTGTACTCCAGATGGGCACTCCAAACTTTGGCCCTCCTATAGAGGAGCGCAAGTCTGGGCGAAGGTCGAATACAGGCGTCCTAATGATACTGGTGTACCGAGCTGCACCGCCTGCCGCAGTCCATAGCAGGTTCTGCATCTCGCAAGTCCACAACGGAACGGGCATACCTGCTTGGGGAGCAGGCATGGGATCCGTTCCGTTGGGATTCCAGTAAAGGTCTTGGGACACTATCGCCGTCCGGGAGCCGAGAAGTTCCTGGGTCCGCGCATTTCGAGACAGACAAAGGTGATGTCGATTCGCAATGCAGCCTGTAGAGGAGTGATACCGCAGATCAGGGACGCTCCCTGGTCGATGTTGTAACCGTGCCCACCAATCTCTCCGGGGTTTTGCATGGTTCCTACTACTTCGTCAGCCAGTCGAGCTTGAGTCTGTAGCCGGTCACCCGTAGTGTACTCGGTGCGAAACAGGTACTGAAGGTTCATATTGGTGTTGTTGAGGGAGTTGGCTCCACTCAAGTTAGCCGTGAGAACAGACGCGCCGTTGATGGCGATGAGCCTACAGGGGATGTCAAACTGCACAGTCCGAGTAGCCTCCTGGTTGACCGCATAGTCAGGGTCTGTTCCGATGATGCCAGTGCTGTAATAGCGAACCTGATAGCCTACTGCCGGGTTGGTACTGTACCAAGGAGCAGTCGGGAAGAAGGGGAACCGCACGAACGGGGTCTGGCCGGGTCCGCCCAGTTGGTCCGAAGTGGGCATTGAGATAAGTGCAGAGCGGTCAACCGTCATGGGGGGCCTCTTAGACAGGAAGTTAGAAAGTCCCACTCATCATATCAGTCTCGGATTTTCTGGCCACCGTAGACGAGAGATGAAGGGCTACAAAATGCAAAGGAAAAGGAAAAACCCCGCCAGGAAATCCTGACGGGGTTTTTGAGTGCGTCCAAAGGACAGAACCGAAGTTCTTTAGCCAATCTCGATGACTGACTTGTAGTAGCCCAGCAGCACCACTCGAAGAGCGATGGGGGTACCGAGCGCGGCGGTGTGAACACCAAACTGGCATTCCACTGCGAAGGTGGACGAACCGGGGAGAGCAACGGGGTGCTTCCGGTACATCCAGATTCCACCGTTGCCGTTGTTCATGGCACCGAGCGGAGTAGCAGCAGCAGTCGAAGCGATTGCTCCGTACACACCACCACCGGCACCGGCCAGCATCACAGGCGAGATGAAAACCTGAGTTTGTGTGAAGTCCCAA
>Ga0255048_10001635_pt1 | contig 15239 bp, 14 predicted proteins | sample JV7_2_2_MG_FD_183619 | JGI IMG/M metagenome (GOLD analysis project Ga0255048, IMG submission 183619) | Seawater microbial communities from Jervis Inlet, British Columbia, Canada - JV7_2_2 | ecosystem: Environmental > Aquatic > Marine > Inlet | place: Canada: British Columbia | collected 2016-10-06
CAACCTTAGGAGAACACTCATGAATCATGAATGAGGAGCCGTGTACGCTCCTACAACAGACGATAATGCTTTACGTGGTGAAAGTCAAGGTAAAACACAATATTTTTACTCAGAGCTTGACACAGCGGCACTCATGCACTATATTATGTATGCTCCTGATGTTACGAATTGGGTTTTCAATAAATTATGAGCCGGGATCGGGGGTTGGGGGGTTGGCGGCATCATGGCGCAGCCAGTCACTCTGGCGTTTCTTTGCAATCATGAGCATTTGATCAAGCTTCCCATCCTGCTCCTCCAGGGATACCCGAAACCCTGACATGAAATCATCATAATGATGCCGATCTGTGACCAGTCTTTCGTTAATACTCTCCAGATTATGCGCTATAGTCGTCAGGTTTATCCCGGTTGCGGTCTGAATGCGTAACTGTTCCGCCTCGTGATCTAAATAGCTTAAGATCGAATCCTTGAGAAACCCGGCAAAGCCATTGAACAGATACTTTTTAATGATAAATGCTATCGCTACAAAAGAAAATATATCTCCGATAAAACCGCCTGCGCTGCTGTCCAATAGTCTGTGAACTAGTTCGAATTCTTCCAATTATTCAACTTCCTCCGCGTCGATCTCTTCAATTTCTTCTGTCTCCGGCTCCGGCTCCGATTTATCCAATTTTCGCAGACACTGAACCAGCAGCCGGCCGCGTTTCATATTCCGCCCGCGTCCTGATGTTGGGTTATCGCTCTCAAAGTCAATCCCATCTCTGACCGTCTTAAACAAATCGAAAGCGAGAGAGGCGACCATGTGAACCATGGGACGTCTGTCTTCCATGCTCATGAAATCCTTTGCGCTCTCCGTGATAGTCTCTGTGATAATTTCGACAATATCCACCCCGGTCAGCTTGCGTGTCTGTTCTTGTGTCATTTTTTGAATCATAATTACTATCCTTATTTTAATTGACTTAAAATACGTTGTTAAATAGTTACAAACACTTTTCCATTGGTAGCAGTGCCTGCATAGAGGTTCCCGTCGTACACCGCCAAAGACATTATCCACGCTTCTGACGAATCATAACTTTCTGACCATGTTGAGCCATCAAAAACAAACACTTTTCCATTGGTAGCAGTGCCTGCATAGAGGTTCCCGTCGTACACCGCCAAAGACGTTATATCCGTTTCTGACGAATCATAACTTTCTGACCATGTTGAGCCATCAAAAACAAGCACTTTTCCACCGGGATAGGTGCCTGCATAGAGGCTCCCATCGTACACCGCCAAACATCTTATATCCGCTTCTGACGAATCATAACTTTCCGACCATGTTGAGCCATCAAAAACAAACACTTTTCCACCGGGATTAGTGCCTGCATAGAGGTTCCCGTCGTACACCGCCAAAGACATTATCCACGCTTCTGACGAATCATAACTTTCTGACCATGTTGAGCCATCAAAAACAAGCACTTTTCCATTGGTACCAGAGCCTGCATAGAGGTTTCCGTCGTACACCGCCAAAGACGTTATATCCGTTTCTGACGAATCATAACTTTCTGACCATGTTGAGCCATCAAAAACAAACACTTTTCCACCGGGATAGGCGCCTGCATAGAGGTTCCCGTCGTACACCGCCAAAGACGTTATATACGTTTCTGAGGAATCATAACTTTCCGACCATGTTGAGCCATCAAAAACAAACACTTTTCCATTGGTACCAGAGCCTGCATAGAGGTTTCCGTCGTACACCGCCAAAGACTTTATATACGCTCCTGAGGAATCATAACTTTCTGACCAGTCAACTTCTTCGGTGCCCCATACGATAACATGATATACCTGAGAAACGGTATTCAGGGTATCCTCAACAGTAATTTCGCGTTGCCCAAAGAGCAAATAACCATTCGTATCAACCGCGCCATTATACAGGAATTTAAAGTCATTCGCAGACATAGAACCTGTCTTGATAACAGGGTATTCAGCCGTATCCGAGAAGATGAGAATTTTGTTGATGTCGGTTATGTGTGTTAAGGCGATGTCTTGCGTTCCTCCTGCCCCGTCACCGGTGTATGTCAGCGTTTCAATTCCTACTATCCCAGAACCTGAGAAGGCTTTTAGCTTGTGCATAGCGGTTGCATCGTTCGCGTGTCCGGCATTAAATTTTTGTAAGAATTGATAGCCGGGGCGCGTTGGTGGGTCGGCGGTCAAGTCGGTCGGTTGCGTCAAACATTCTACTGTTTCGCCGTGCTGGATAAAGTCAAGCTCTGCTTCGGCATACGTGCCGGTTCCGGCCACGCCTGCAAGAGTCTTGAACCAACCCCAGGCAGTGTAGTAATATGTCTCACCAACGGCGTTGGCCTCTGCCGATGAAATGACGGTGAATTGCCCTTGACTCATGCTCTTGATATCGGTACTTGTGAAGGCGGTATTTGTGATCTGTTTAGCTTCCGTGCTTGCCATTGTATCGCTCGCCATCGTAGGCAGGGCGGCGTTTTCGGTATAAATTTCTATGAATTTGACATACAAATCGCTATCCGTCAAGCTGACAATCAATTCCGCCCCGGTTCCGGTGTAGGTTCCCTGCTCCACACCCATCACAGCGCCAAAGGCAGTATGTTGCCCGTCGCTGTCGTGTTCGATTTCAAGACGGGTTTCCATTTCCATATTGGCTTTATCCCAGGTGTTCGACAGGAAAGGGTCTTCTTCTCCGATAACCGGATCTGTCCGGATCATAAATGTTGGGTCGCTCATATTTTTTACTCCGTTCCGTATGCTGCGTAGTGATATACTTCCGCTGCCGTGTTGACGTCCGCGTCCGTCCCGACAGTGAACTCTCCTGTGGTCATGATGTCCGTGATGCAATCAGCATCAAAGGCTGCCGTGCCTACTTTCTTGCTGTCAACCCCATAGTCAAGCACTTGACCGTTTGCTCCTACCTTGTTATCGCCGATATAAAGCCGTCCATCATAGACGGCTAAAGAATACAGAGTCACTGTTGACAGCACAGTGTCAAGGGATTCCCAGGAAGAACCATCATAGACATAGAGTATCCCAGAACCCCCGCCTGCATAAAGCTTGCCATCATATTCAGCCAGTGCGCTGATACTAATTTCTGACGAGTCATAACTTTCAGACCATGCCGCACCATCATAAACAAGTATTTTACCATTTGAACCTGTTCCGGCATACAGATTTCCGTCATAGGTAGCAAGGGAATAAATTAAAGTTTCAGATGAGTCATAATTTTCTGACCATGTCGCACCATCATAAACAAGAACCCTCCCGTTCGTGTCTGTACCTGCATAGAGATTTCCGTCATAAACGGCTAAAGAGAAAATGGCAGAGTCAGTATCATCGTGTGATTCCGTCCATGTTGAGCCGTTATAAACAAAAATCTTCCCGTTTGTACCTGACCCGGCATATAGGTTTCCGTCATAGACGGCTAAAGCGTAAATTGTGGATTGTGTGGAATCATAGGAGTCTGACCATGTTGCGCCATCATAGACAAGCACTTTTCCGCCTGAACTTGTGCCTGCGTACAAATCGCCATCATATACGGCTAAACAATAAATTACGTTCTCAGTGTCATCGTGTGCTTCTGACCAGGAAGAGCCGTCAAAGACATAAATTTTGCCGTTATTCCCTGAGCCGGCATAGAGGTTGCCATCATAAACGGCTAAAGAAAAAATGGCTGTTTGTGAGGAGGCATACGAGACGGCGAAGGCTTTTGACTCGCGTGTCGTGACGACAGGCCAACGCGCCCCGGCTCCGAGGATTTCGAGACGTTGTATATCCATAGAGGTGTTTGTGAGGCTCTTTGTGAGGGCTGCGCCTGTGCCTGTGTACGTACCGAATTCCACTACTTGAAAGGCGGTGGCGTTGATGCCGCTGCTGTGTTGCCCGCTGCTCTCATGTCCTACCCTGAAATTGGTATAGAGATCGCGCAAATATTGGTTTGCGGTGTCTGTTCTTCCGTAGGGGTCGCCCACGCCCGCGAGGGGGTCTTTGTTGCTTCCGTAGCTTATCCAGCCTGTTGGTTCTGCCATGTTTACACCTCAATCCTGTAGTTGTATGGTTCCGGCTTCGCGCCCGTCATAGTCCCCAACCGTAAGAGTTCCATCGTAAATATAAAAGTCCTCTGGGTAATACGCTTCTGTGTCCAAAAGCTTGAAACTTATCGTATAATTATCAAAGTCTCTCTCGACTTCTAAAACGCGCCAGATGTGATTCTTCAGCAGTCCCCCGCTGTTATTGCGTAATAAATGACAGCTTGCGACCACGTAATCGCCTTTTTCAATATAGCAATGTCTGAAATTCTGTTCTGTGACGTCGAGCACCCATTTTGAATCTTTGAAAGCTGCTACAATCTTGCTTTGCAAGGTACTTGCGACATTATCAGCGCGTATCCAGGGCGGCTGGAAGGTGTGATCCTGTACTCCGAATCTGACTTGACTCAGGGCATCCTTTGTGCTGTCGCCATCCTCCACCGCCCCGAAGGAGGAAGAAACCCCGGCTGAAAAACGTCTGTCGAAATCCACAAAGTAAGGAGCGTATTGCATGACAGCTTGGTTACAGATGTTTTCCCGCAGTCGTTCCGGGGTCATGTTTTCAAGGTCAAAATCGTTCTCATTAAGGGCGGCCCTGATATTATATGATGTCGTTCCGAGTGTATCCAATGAGATGACAAGTTCATTATCTCCATTATGCCAGAAATCGCCTAAGAAAGAAGAGAGGATGCTTTTTACCCAGAATTCTTTGGGCTGCTCTTGTAAGATGATACTTGCGGCTGTGTAGCTGTTGGCGGTTGCCAGGGCTTTCGTCTCAAGAAAAGCTTGTGAGTTTTGCGGGTCAGTTACACTCATCAGGGTCAAGAGGTCTTCAAGGATGTCAATAGGATTTTCAAGCAGGTTCCCGCTTCCGTCGTCAATCCCCATAAGAGAGACGGTAATATCTCCACTCGGTAGCGATGCAAAGTCTAAGTATGCTATGGTTTTGCCGTTCTCATCGGCTCCGCTTGTGGTAATAGTAAAGCCCGCCGAGATGACCACACCGTCCTCATATACAGTGATCACGTTCCCGTTGGCCTCGCTCAGGATGGCATGGTCAGCAATCAGGTAGTAAAAGTTGACGGTATCAATACAGACTGCCTTCAGCACGCCCCCGGTGGCGTTGATTGTCAAATCGCCATAGACAACAGGCAGGATTTCGTCTTGACTTTCGGGGTTCGCATAACGACTTGACCATCCCAGGAAGAATGTGTCTTCAAGTTGTTTCGTGTTTCCAGCCCTTGCCGGGAAAGATGCGGTTTGCGTGTTGAGTTGTTCGGCGGGGATCTCTCCCGAAAAGACCTGTATGAAATCGGCGGCAGCTAAAGACGGGTAGCCGATCCGGTATTCAAGAGCCTTTGTGAGGGATATTTCTGAGCCTAAAATATCCGAGAAATAACCATCTGCATTATTGAGAGAGATACTGACCCCGGCCTTTTCCGTTTCGCTCAAGGATGAAAGGAGTTCATTGCCTTCAGGGGTTAAGGTTTCGCGTATTGAACCGAATGACAACACCCTCGCGTCCGCCTCAATCATGACGTTTTCAGAACCAAAGACAACATTTTCACCAACGGAAACTTGGCCATCATAAAGGATAAGTCCACCGCCTGAACCTGTCCAGGTTCCCTGTGGGTGTATCTTTGCGAAGATACGCCGCCCCATGTCTGAAGAGAGGATCGCAATTACTATTGGCTGCTCTCCGGCGTCTATGGCCTGTAGAAATGAACCGCTGACTTGTATCATGAGAAATCCACCTTGACAACCTCCTCTATGTTGAGGGATGACGTGTTATAGAGGGGAAAGGAAAAGCTGCGCGGCAAGGCCCCTTGAAACCGCCCCAGGCGCAAAGAACCCGCGACATCATAAAAAAGATGAAAGTAGAACGGTAATGATTCACGCGTCGAGGGGATACGGACAGCCTGCATGATGGCCTTGAGTGAGTCATAATCAGTATTTGATAGCAACCCTAAAGGGAGCGTAACCGTGCGCTGTTCGGCATACATAGAGGCTGCTACAACCCCGGCGGCGTTGCGCTGCTCTGTCCCGATTTCGGAGAAATCTTCAGTTGACCCCCAATCACCATTGAAGCTGTCAAGCTCTGTATACGTGCCTAAGTACAAGCCGCCAACCCGGATAAATCCGTCCGTATTGGTACTGTCAGAAATCACAACCCGAAAATATTGATATGTCTCGCTCAGATACTCTATGATGGGTGTCAACTCTGCCACAGTAAGGGCTTGTGAGTATGACGGCGCACCCCAGGAGTCCGAAGCATTACCTTCCAACGTGACAGTAGCAGAATCTGTCAGGTTGTGGTCATACAGGAGGGCCGCCGTCACAAGTTTAGCCGAGCCGAGGTTCACTACGAAATTTAGGGTTGTGACCGCGTTCGACTTCGCGTACGTGTTGCGTTTCAGGTCGAGCACTTTTCCGGGGGCGTATTGGGCTATTGCGCGGAATTCCCAATAGTCGCCATCCTCGAAATCGTTCCCGGTTCCGGCGATGCTCTTAATATACACGGCATCCTCCAAAAGGGCATCTATTGTGCTTGTCGCTACTCCTGTGGCCTCCCAACCTGATGCGGTCTGGTCTGTCTTCCATCGGGCTGTCGCCTGTGCTATCTCATTGCCTGCCGATACGTCGTCAATCTGCCAAAAAAACAACGTGTTGACCGTGCCGGTAAATTGACCGGTAACGGATACCAACGCGCTGCCTGTTCCGACTTTACGAGTGCCGGACACCCAACCGGGAGACATGGTTGACATCGTAATCATGGATGATGATGTAATGAGATTATTTGTCAGAAATCGACTTGCTCCGTACATTATGCCCTCAATTTTTGCTGCTGTTTTTGAACTCTGGTTATTTCTCGGACAAACCCGTCAAGAGCCTGTTTGTCAACGACTTTGGCGTTCGGGAAATTAAAATTATTCACAACCTGACCTTCCCCTTGAACCCCTCCGCCATCATGAAATTTCTTGACCTTATTGATCGCAGGGGTAGAGTTTCCTCCTCTTATATTGCCGACATCTTTACGAGATAGGACATATTCCCCTGACTGAAGAACCGCCGGAACTTCACCGCCACCATGAAATTTTTTGACCACCCCGCCATTGTGGAATTGACCGCCAACCGCTCTAAAAGGGGAGTCAATCATCCACTGCAAATTTTCAGGAGAAAGCGTTTTGGGATCGAAACTTGAAAGAAACCCGGAAGAGGCTTTTTTCTGAGCCGTCGCCATATCAGCAAAAGTTTTGACGGCTGTGTTTCCGAGTTGTGTCAGTTGTGGGATCTGTTGCCCTATGGCCTGTGTTAATTGGTTTGTATCCCCTTGCGTCAAGCGGAGTTGATTCTGAAATTCTGGAAAAACCGAATTTTCCCAACCGACATCTTGAACCATGCGCATTTTATCAGTTATTCCGGCAAGGCTATTTTGTAGTTCTTGACTTGGCTCGATTCCTGATTTTATGGCCGCCTCCATGCCTGCCTCAACTTCTTTATATTCTGCTATCAACGCCGTATTTGTGCCTTGCAATATCCCGAAATTTTCATTCAATTCTCTTAAATTTAGCAGAGCCTCGGTTGTATTAAATACAAATTCCGGGGATTTATTTTCATCGCCAAAAATAATCAAATCAGAAATAAAGTCTTTCACTGCTTTAAATTCTGCTTTCCATTCTTCTATTTCTTTGCGGAGTTGGTCACCTATCCACTTAAAAACGAATAAGGCTCTTTCTTTCATGACGTCCCAGATTAAAATTAGCGGAGAAGAATCAGAAAATATTTCTTTTATTGCTTGTCCTAAATTTTTCCAGCCCTGGATGATAAAACCCCATCCTTCAACGGCTAAATCAACCCATTCTTTCATTTTTTTGAATCCATCAATAACCTGTGTGATATATCCAGGAATGCTCTTTAGAACTTCTATTGTTTCAGGGCTTTTTAGTATCTCCCATGTTGCTGAAATGGTTTCCTTGAAGCTTTGCCATGATTCTTGTAATGAGTTTAGAGCTTCAGACCAGTCAAGATTCTTTGCCCCTTCGATAAGCTTTTGAACCGTTTCGGTCAACTCCTTTTTCAACGCCTGGAAGGTTGCCGGGAGTTCTTCAGTTAAAAATGTTGATTCGGTTAGCCATTCACGGAATGCCGCTGCACCTGCATTGATTTCCTTCAAGACTTCCCTCATGACAGGCAGCAACATGTCACCAATGACTCCGAACGTGTTTGACATGATCTCCTTGAATGCAGCCCACAAGGAAGAGACGCGGTCAGATGAGCCGATAAACTCATTCATTAGAGAGGTGTTGAGTCCCCATTGCTCTTTGGATTGTTTAAGGTTTTCCGTCAACTTTACGGAGCGTTTCCCTAATCCCAATAGAACTGTTGACACACCATCCCCTGTCAGCCTCAAGTCCTTCATCCCCTGCAATATAACGTCAACGCCTTCTTGACTCTGCCCTAATTTACCTAATTGTTTTGAAAAAACAACCAGAGCCTGTTCCATATCATTCTTGACAAGATTTGAAAACAGCTTGCCATTCAGTTGAAACGATTCGCCGAAACTTTCTGAATCGTTCCTCATGACTCTCATGACTCGACTCATCGCCGAGCCTGATTTTGAGGCGACCTGATTCATTTCTCCCAGAGTAGCGGCCAGGGCAAGTGTGGCCTGTTCAGACAATCCGACGAAGTTTGCACTTTCAGCCAACCGACCAGAGAGATTAAGGATAAAATCAGCCCCGCGTTTTGTCGTGTTTCCGAAGTGATTCAGGACAGATGCAGCATTTTCTATTGTTGGGATCGTGTCTGTAAATGTACCATGAAACAAGCCGAGACGTTCTGATGCGCTCTGTAAATTAAGACCATCCAAAGCCACCGCAGCCTTGACCATCGTTCCCGCAAAGGCAAGCGCATCCTTGCTGCCTTCCTCAAAAGATTTGCCGGTCAAAACTCCCTGTTGTCCGGCTATCTCAAGGGCTTCCGCTAATTGTTCAGAAGTTCCGAATCCTTTCAAAACGTTGACAGAGTAATCTCTGACCTGTTCCGTAAGGCTTGCGACTTCATCCGTCGTCAGGTTTGCGGTTCGCTTGATGCCGTTCATGGCATCTTCTAATTTCATGGAGTCACTAACAACGTCAGTAGCGGCTTTCCCGAGAAAATTAAAGGCATCAGAAGCGGCACTTAAACCAAAAGAAACGACGGCTTTTTCAAGTTTTTTGAAAGAGCCTCCCATTTTTTTTATTTTATTCTCAAAGGCTCCTAAAACCTTCGATCCGTCATCTATGACTTTAATCTTGAAAACGAGTTCATCAGCCATAAAACACCTTCCTGATTCTTTCCCGAACCGCTTCTATTTCTGAGGTTGTGAGTCTTGCAAACTTACGTATAATAGGCACACCGTTAGTCAAGATTCCGCGTAACTGATGAATAGCGCCATAAAACACAGTGATTATATCTAAATCCCACCCATGAGATGTCTTATGCCAATTCTGAGTTGACTGCTCTGCTCTGTCTCGCATGGTTCCGGTTCTATCGAGGATCGGGTGTGAATAGTCATATTTACGCACCCGCCAACCTGGGCGGCCTTCTGAACCGAAATTTTTGACAATGCTCTTTGCTGTTATGATTCCAATATCCTTGTAGAGTCTTCCTTTTTCGTTGAGAATTTCCGCCTGAATCCTCTTGACACGCTTTACGGCTCCCCTGAAATCAGTATCAACTTCTATTTTCATTCTCTGGTTAGCTCCTCTGGTATGCGGTGTTGATGTGTGTTAGCCGCGTAAATGTCTCGATAAAATCAAGCCCGATCTCATCACAGAAAATCTTGACGGTTGCCGCGTCGATGTTTCCGCCCTTGCTATATGGTGCGATGAGAGCGTAAAAGTTCAGCCACAACGCGCCCTTCTCATAGTGTAAATGGGCGGGGTCTCCATGCTTCGCGCATGGGAGTTTTACGCCTCTTTTTAGCACCGGTGCGCCCGCCCGTGTCAACTCGTCAAGACACAGCAAACACATGTCGGGTTTTCCATCCTTTAGCCACCCGACATGCTGCGTCAGTCCAGGTCTATTGCTTCGTCTTCGGCCTGCCTGAAAGCTTCAGTGTCTACAAATGCGGTTGTGATTGCATCTGAAAACCAGCCCAAAAACTGAGGATAACGACTCAGTAAAGCCCTGAATCCATCCCTGGAATGTTCGGCAGGCTTCCCGCCCTCCGCGAAAAGGCATGAACTACCAACGACACACACGTCAGAAAGTTCCAGGCAATAACTAAGCTTGTCGCTCTTGACGTATCCCTCTTGTTTGCGGTGTGTGCCGCTCCCGGAGTTCGAAATAATGAACCGAGAATATCGTTTTGACAATTCCCGTTCTTTCTTCCTTATCTTGTCATTGATATTGATAGTAATTTCCGGCACGTCTTCGCCGTCTTCGACTTTCAGGCAGTCAACAGGGATTACTTTCTCGATGGTCGTGTCTTGTGCTAATACTTTCAAATCAAACATGTTTTCCGGCTCCTTAAAATGTAGCGATTACAATTTCATGGTCATTTCCGAGTGTCGAATCTTTCACGGCCTGGAGTGACGTATCCACAGACAAAAACTCATCCATATTCAGGCTTGCCTCTCCGATAATTTGCTTGGCGACGTTGACGCAAAAAATATTGTTATCAGTATCCCCTAAAACAACCTGAAGAATTGAGCCGATGACGTTGTCTCTCAGTAGAAATTCCTGCCAATTCGTGAAAAACGGTGCTCTCGTAATATTGACAGTCCGCTCGGAGAAAGACCGCGCTGAGAACCCTGAAGAAGACACCATACATTTTTTCGCCACGTCCGCCATTTCGATGCTGATTGTCAATGTGTCTTTGACGAATCCGCATTGATTATGGATTACGTAGGCTGTCTCTGTCGCCGTTCCTGCTCCTGAAAGTGCAGCGTGTGTCAATGTCTGGTTCGTTCCTTCCTCTCCGCTAACGGCTGAGATGGCAACGGTTTCATAGACTCCCGCTCCGACATCAACCACGATAGAATCTAAGGTCGTAACCTGGAAATTTGGGGCAACCAGAACCGTTTCCGTTGTCGTTGGGCTGCCTGTTATCACACCGGAAAAAACCGTCTTTGACGTGATGCCTAAACACATTAACGGTTGAGTCGTATCGTCATAGGTCGGAGTCACTGACTGTGCAACCCTATCATAAGTAGGAGTCAACGCCTTGACTGTAAAGGCCATCGTCGCGTTTTGTCCGACTTCAAAATTCATTTCGCAATTCGTGACCTTGCAACCTGCCAGCCTGAGTCGAAGCAGATTCTCGAAATAAATATAGGCTGTAAATGACGGATGTGAATCGCTGGCTAACATCCAAGAGATGCCCGCGCTTACTGTATCAAGCGCGATCGGGGTAGTGCTCAGGGGCGGAAATATACTCAATGCTTCTGTGGCGATGCCTTCCAACCTGACAACCTCATCATTGATTCTCAGGAGTTGCCCCAAATCAAAATCATTGGCGACGTTCGCCGTGAACAGGTCTGTCGTGGGGGCGGGAGATGCTTTGACGGCGTTGTCTGTGTTCGCGTTTTGCGCTCCCATAATCGACTTCATGAAAATTGCCCATTCCGGGGCGGTCTTCGTACCCTTACCCTTGATATTCATTGTGACGGAAAAACCCAAATCCTCCGAATACATGCCCGGTTGTGGGGCGGTCTTAGTGAGGCTTCCGGTGATCTCGTTGCTGGGAACCATTTCGCGGTCAATGTTGACTTCCAATCCGTCCGCCGTGAAGATGAGTGCGCCCAGTGCGGCTTCTGCAACAGGCGTGTTTTCAGTCACCTCATCAACGATGGAAATTTCTGTGTTGCGTAGTGCTATTGTACTCATGATGTTAGACTCCTTACGTCTGTATTGACGTGTGTAATCACAAGCTCGCTGCTCCCTGTCCATTGACCGGAAAGAGGCTTGATGCTTGCCTGTTGATAGTTTTTACTTGTCACGTCGCACCATTGCGACAGACTGAATTTTTGCCCAAAAAAGGCGGTTTCGAGAAGATCAAGAATGTTCGCGGCTGTCTGATCCTCTTTATCCCCTGAATCCTCCGTGAATACCGAGAAAGTGACGGGGTATTGTTTGAGCATATAACGCCCACAATTAGAGATAGTTTCAGAGGTGACTTGACCCATCCGCACCAGAAGAAGAGGCAGGATCGTGCCATAATCAGGAGGCATATCGGACGCGGTGAACATCACGAAAAAAGAGCCTATGTCCTCCAATGCTTCGCCAGAGGCTGTCTCTGTGGTCAATTTGGCATCAATCGCCTCTAAAAGACGTACAGCTATATCACTCATTATAATATGTAATATCCTCGTCAAAAGAGGAATCAGCGTCATCAACCTCTGCCCTCTCTGACATATCCTCTGTCACTCCGTACAGATCGTCAACGCCGTCTCTTATGCGTTCTAAGGCAGCAATGGCCTCAAGATAGATGTGATTGATTAACTCTGATTGTGCATTATTCGAACTTGAGAACCAATAGACACACAAATCATCCGAGATAGCGAGCACACGCCCCGGGGCTGTGGATATTGTCCAGGCTGCCAGGACAGTTTCTCCATATCTCCGGGTCAAATAGCTAAAAACTAACCCAGAGGCGAATTGATACCCCTGCGTCAATTTGCCGGGGTCTGGGATGGAGTCGTTGTTATTATCCGTCCACCCCAGAATCCGCTTAGAATTGGCTCTCTGTTGAACCGTTGTTAATGTGCTAAATTCAGGTAATGCCATATTTTACGGCTCATCATCCATCGAAGTTAAAGTCCAGTAATAACAGACGGCTGTTATGTCGCCTGCCGTGAAATCAGCACCCTGGGGGGTCAGGGTAATATCAGTTTCCCCACTCGTGATCGCCGTCGCTGCGTTGTCATCATGAAACGTGTTGACTTTGGTGTTCTTTGTCGCTGCCGTTGCTGCTGCGGCTATTTCAGCGGTTGACCCGCCTGAATAAGCAGCCGCCCAGGTATTATCCCCGTCATTTGTCACGGCGACATCAACATTAAGTTGACAACTGTGGAGAAGCGCACCGGAAGGAATATCAACCTCGATCTTGTCGGTTGCTCCTGTAAGTGCTCCACTTGACGCTGTCGCCGTCAGAAGTGTCATCAGTCCGGCTGTTTGGGCTGCATCTTGAACGATCAACGAAGAAGCTTTAGCAGCTCCTACAACTGTCGTTGCACCTGTTATTTTGGTCACTCCGGTCACTTCAAAGGCCACACTTGGAGCCGCCGTAAATATGCCGACTCTATCATTCCCGGCATCCACAAAAATCGCAGCAGCATCACCGTTACTTTCCACTGTGAAATCATAATCACCAGAATCATCATTGACAGTCACTGCTCCGCCTTCGAGATCGATAATTCCAGTCATTTGAATATTAGTTTCAGCAATGACAACCTCCGTTGCTGCGGTTGCATTATCGATCGTAGTCCCACCAGCAAGCGTCAAAATTCCGGTGCTGCCCAGGCTCATCTTGGTTGCTGCCGTTGCTCCGGCCGTCATCAGCATCCAATCAATTTGAAAATCTTCAGATGCCGCCGTCGTATCGGTTGCCAGAACCGCGATTCTTGCGCCTAATTCCGTATTTGCGGCGGCCGTCTCTTGATACCAGTCCAGACTCAATCCGATGTCATTCGCAGGCGTCCCACTGGTCGTATGCGTGAAAGTCACCAGAGGATGAACCGTATTCGTCAGGGCGGTCTCCTCAGACACATCCCACCCTTCGGCACTCGCTACAATCGAAATTTGCATCGAATCAGATGACGTATTCCAGATGTCCTTGATCATGGAATCCGCCATATTTAGCCCGTATGATGCGACGGGAAACATTCCGCAAATAGCAATAACACACACAAGCACTAAGCTTTTTTTAATATTCGTATTCATTTTTTGACCCCTCCTACTCTCTCCCATAAGACGATTCCGGTAGGAAAACCCACCCCGTTCGCCTTGCATACTTGTCTTCCGGCTTCCACAACTTCAGTCATGCGTTCCCCCTCGACAACGCCTTTCTTGCCGTTCTTAAGTTCATATCTTTGTTTTATCATCATGGCAGTTCAGGGGCGGTTTTCCCGCCCCTCTCCTCTAATACAGGTTATCGATACGATAGGCTAACTTTTTCTCATGAGACAGGAATGTGAAATAATCCCAGATGCCCCATTTGCGGACACCGGCTCCGCCGATCTCCCCGTCAGATGATTCGTTCACAAGCCAACCCTCAGAGCTTTCCCCTTGCCCATTAGGACGCCAAAACAGGTGTTTGAGCCAAGAAGGTTGACGCGGACTTCTGATGGCGTCTACATTGTAATCGAAAAGTAACATCGAATCGCCCCAGATTTCCGCGATAGTTTCGTCTGTCGGGTCTGATGAATCCGTAATCAGTCCACCAGAGGCAATCCACAGATATTCAAGATTCCAATAGTTTTTCAGGAATTCGACTGTTACATACGGATTGACTGAGCCGTCACGCCCAGAACCCATCACAGTAGTACTGCTCTGAATACTTGCGTGTTGCGCCAGATAGTTCAGGGCGGTGTTGCTGATAATACCGGCATTGAGACGATACCCGCCAGCCTCTACGATAGCGCGCCCTGCCATAATATCATCAAGGCTGTCCGCTGTCGCTATTGTGCTCCATGCCGTACCTGCATTCGCGTAATACGTGGCCCCGTTGAAATTGCTGTTATTCGACACGAATGTATACAGAGCCTTCTCTTTAAGCTTTTTCAAGAGGAACATAGTAACGGCCATTTCTTCTTGAATCATAGCGGCTGCGCTGGAATAGCCTCTGCTCCCTGACTGTCCCAGATCACCGTTAAAGAATTCAAACGCTGCTGAAATGGGATCGACCTTGAAATCGACAAAGCCATCTGAAGTATTATGAGATTCTGGTTTTGTGTGTTTGCTTGAAAAACTCCGTAATTCAGTAAACCACGTGCGGGCGTCTTTCTTTCGGAATTTGCCCAGTTCAACCCCGGCGTCCATTGCCGGGAATACCTGATTGTATATCAGATTAGCATACGGATCGGTAAGCTGGTATGCGAGACTTGACATGTCGGACTTATAATATGTGTTAATAGTAGGCATATTGATCCCCCTCCCTTAAACCGTGTAAAACGTGCCGAGTGTTTTGAGATCAACCAACACATAGCCGCCTACAGTAGACTGTAA
>Ga0255048_10001636_pt1 | contig 15234 bp, 3 predicted proteins | sample JV7_2_2_MG_FD_183619 | JGI IMG/M metagenome (GOLD analysis project Ga0255048, IMG submission 183619) | Seawater microbial communities from Jervis Inlet, British Columbia, Canada - JV7_2_2 | ecosystem: Environmental > Aquatic > Marine > Inlet | place: Canada: British Columbia | collected 2016-10-06
CATCTGCTCCTGTAAATTCTATCTTAGGTGAGTTTGCACTACCTGCGTTTGGTGTAATCTTTATGTCTTTATCTGAGTTAGCCATTAATACTCAACCTCCATCTTTCCAATGTCCTTTCTTTCTCCATGTATAATGTAAAAGCAATCTATATTACCATCTGTTGCATTATCTATATGGACTGTATTATTTTCAATTTTATCCACATATAACATTTGGAAACTACCATTAGCAGTTAGTTGAACTGTTATCGTGGAGTCATCAACAAGACCTAACCAATACTCCGGTAATGCTATGGTGGAATCATCTATTAACCTTCCCCTATGATACACTCCGTATTCTGGCCCTTCAAGAGAACCATGCCTCAAAGTCATATTCTCCTTTGTAGGGTGGGGTATTACGAAAGACTTAGTAGTAGCATCTATATGTCCTGATACTGCTAAAGTAGAACCATCAAATGTTAGGTTGGCTTCTGCATTCATAGCGTCTGCGCCTGTTGCAGTAAGTATTCTGTTATCAGAACCATTAGTCATGAAATCTGATACATCTACACTAAAGGTAGTTGAAGTTAAATCAAGTCCTGTTCCGGGTAAATAAGTTGTATTAGTGTATGATGTGATATATCCCGCATCATTAGTCCATTGATTGTTACTACCTGACTTACCTGTAAAGGTTTGAGTATTAGATGCTGTAGTAGTTCCTGTATTAGTTGTATAACCATAATCCTCAATTCTATTCTTTATTGCAAGAGCAGTCATTAAATGGTCATCAGCATCAGAAGCCTCCGAAGTAATATCAATATCAGCAACACCATGACCTGCAAGAGTTATTGAACCTGTTGTAGTAAAACCACCAGCAGTTATTGTTCCTGTAGTTGTATCATTAGCATCATTCTTTAAGAAGGCATCATCTACATTAAAGGTAGTTCCACTTAGAGTTAGATTAGTTCCTCCTGTGTATGTGGTATCTGTATTAGTATCTGTTGCTGCAATAGTTAAATCTGTGCCACTTGGGGTTAATGTAATATTGCTACCTGCAACAATCTTAATATCCTGTGTGCCTGAACCAGCACCACTTTCAGTTAATCTAAGTAATGCATTAGCATCACTATCAACCCAAGAAGTAGCATATTCATTTTGAGTGTTAGTATCTGTATCTGGGTCAGCCCAAGTAAATGTTCCATCTCCGTCAGACCTTAAATATTGACTTGTTGTTCCATCACCTGAAACATTTAATTGGTCTGCTCCTATTGCATTATTTGTTACTGAAAATTCTGTGCTTGAAAGAGTTAATCCTGTTCCAGCAGTATATTCTGTATTAGTTGATGCAATAGTTATATCGCTTATATTAGAAGTTAAGGTTATATTAGAGCCTTGCTTCAATTTCTTGAATTCTAAATCTACACCATCTTTTTGTTTCCATATACCAACTTCTGTTCCACTACCAGAACCTACATTGGATGCGGTGTTAGATTCACCGCTAGCAGAAGACAAAGCATATCTATTATCTAAATCTACAGTTACTGCCGTTGTATCAGTTCCTGCCCTTGTTAAAGTTAATACACCAGTTCCTGTATTAAATGCAGCAGTATTAACATATCTATCTGTATTAGTAGTATAGGCAGGTATTCCAAAAGTTCCGTCATGCTTTAGGAAATGTCCTGATGTTCCCTGTGCTGGAACTAAACCACTATTACCGGCTGAATAAGTAGTATCAGTAGGAGTAACCCATGTATTATCCCCTCTAAGGAATGTTGAAGATGATGCAGTTCCGGTTGCTGAAAGCATAGCAATATCCACCGCATCAGTAGCGATAGTAGTTGCATTACCTACTGAGGTTACATCTCCTGTTAAGTTAGCATTAGTTGTATGTGTATAGTTGTTAGCAGAAGAAGCAACACCATCTAATTTATTCTTTAGTGTGGTTGTGAAGTTTTGTTGTGTAAGTCCACCTGCACCAACTGAATATGTAGTATTAGTGTAATTATTAGCGTGAACCGTTCCTGCCCCATCAACCGTTAAATCAACTGTAGCAGTAGCAGAAGAAGCAACACCATCTAATTTACTCTTTAATGTATTTGTAAAGTTGTTCTGAGTAAGACCACCATCACCTACTGAATAAGTGGTATCTTGTTGCGGTATAGTAAAGGTAGCATTTGGAATAGTAACTGTTTTATTACTGTCTGCTACTGCTGATATTAAAGTCATATCATAACCATCAGCAGTTGTTCCTTCAAATACTACACCATGATTTACAGTAGTTGTTTCTACATGGGCAGTAGTTGTAGTTCCTGTAACAGTTAAATCATTAGCAATAGTTATTGTTCCTGAGCCAGCAGTTCCAAGAGTATAACTTGCTACATCATTTAATAACCCTGTAATTTCACTTGCAGTTTGGTCTGCGGTTGCACTTGTTTCAATGGCATTTAATTTTGTATGGTCAGCATCTGTGAATACATTTGAATCAGACGCGGCTTCAACGGCCGTTCTAATTTCAGCATTAGTTTGGTCTGCTGTGGCTGATGCCTCTATACCATCTAATTTAGAGTGGTCGGCATTAGTAAAGTTATTCTGTGTTAAACCTCCATCTCCTACTGAATAAGTTGTATTTGTAGATGCAATAGTAATTGCTCCACCGCTTTCACTAAGGGTTACATTAGAACCTGCTGTAAAGGCTAATGCTTCACCAGAACCTAAAGTATTTCCACCTGTTACACTAACGCCTCTCCATGTGTTCGCTTCATGTGTTTGAGCATCAACATAGGCTTTAATTGATTGTTGACTTGCTACTTTTGTTGCACTATTAGTAGCCATGTTATCTTCATCGAGCAAGTCTGAGGATATTGCATAATTATTTGCTGATGCTGTAATACCATCTAATTTAGATTTAAGAGCATTAGTGAAATTGTTTTGAGTTAATCCACCATCTCCCACTGAATAGGTTGTATTTGTATCAGTATAATTACCTGCATGTATATTTGTTGTTCCTTGGTCGGCAGTCCAATCAATATGCTCATTAGCAACAAACCCTGTTAAATCATCATGTGTGAAATCTGATGATGAGTATGTTGTGTTTGTAGCATTAATTGTTGTTCCACTAATTGCAAGATTAGAACCCACAGTTAGGAATTTAGTCGCAGTTTCTGAATCATCCCAAAAGAAGATTCTATCTTGATTAGGGTCTGATAAACTTTCTATTCCTAAATGACTTAGATTTACTGTAACTGTTCCTGTTATCCCACCACCCGATAATCCTGTTCCAGCAGTAACACCTTCTATATCCCCTGAACCCGTTGCAAATCCATATGATTCTATTTTATCAGCAACTGCCGCACTAGTCATTAATGAAGTATCATTGTCAGCAAAAGATTCACTAGAAGTTTGTAATGACCCTCCTGCAATTTCAGAGATTGTAACTCCACCAACATTGAAAGTTATTGTTTCTGCATCTGATTGGTCAGTAGAAAAGTTACCTCCACCACTTAATCCTGTTCCTGCTGTTAATGTAATTACTGCATTATTAGCATTAGAAGTTGCTGTAGCACCAGCAGCAATACCAGTTAATTTAGACTTTTCGGCATTAGTATATGCAGTAGTGATTAATTCCCAATCACCTGCCCCTACAGCAGATGCAGAGTAAACTTTGTTATCATCACTGTCTACCCATATATCCCCCACAGATATTGCAGTAGGAGTTCCAGATTGATAGAACACTTGATTAGAAGTTGCGCCTTCTTCAATAGTAACTAATTTTGTTCTATCTACTACAGGATAACGAACATAAGTAGAACCATCAACATGATTGTCAGAGTCTGTTGCATCAGTATTAGGAACATTTCCTAAACCAACAGATTCTCTAGTTGAAACTAATACCCATTCAGTTGATGATATTTCATCTGAACCGGCTGCTTTAGCGACATATTGTTTATTGCTATCATTAGTATCAACCCACACATCACCTGCGGATAAAGAGGTAGGAATAGCGTCTTGAATGAATCCTCCTGATTTAGTAGCACCAGCCGCAATTGCTGCTAGTTTATCTTTATCTGCACTTATGTATACTTTATTAGTTGAGCCATCTGTTATTTTATCTGCACTAATTGCAGCATTAGCGGCAATCTGTGCGTTAACAACAGAAATGTTACTTACATTTGAAGCCCAATCAGCACCTACTGTTGCACCTGCAGCAACACCGCCTAGTTTAGACTTCTCAGATGAAGTAAAGGTATCAGTTGTTAAAATCCATTCTGTTGCTGATATTTCATTTGAACCTGCTATTTTAGCAATATAGGTTTTATTATCATCTAAATCAACCCATATATCTCCAACACTTAATGAAGTTGGTATGGTTGATTGATAGAATAATTTATTCTTAGTTGCACCCTCCGCTACATTAATATGAGATAATATATTTACTTTAGAATCTAAGTCTGCTATTGCATTTAACCCAACATTTGCCTTACCTAATGTAACTCCACTTCCAGCATTAGTAAGAGTCAATGAAGTTCCACTTATTGCCAATGCAACGCTTGAATTTAATAATGCAGAATCAGCAGGTTGAGATGTAATGTTGCTTCCCCATGTAGCACCAGTAGTTGCTCCATCTTCAGGGTCATTTGTCCAACTGAATAGGGTTTTAATGTCTGCTTTTGTTTGGTCAATTGTAGCCAATGGTGCTATTCCAGAAAGTTTAGTATTTTTAGCATCAGTATAGGCATTTGTTTCTGCCTCATATAGTGTTTTAATTTGTGCGCCGGTTTGGTCAATTGTAGCATTATCAGCAGGTTTAGCACTACCACTTACTTCTGTCCATAATGTCTTTCTATTATCAAAGACAACATCAACAGGAGTTCCAGCAGTATCTTGAATTGTTGTTGTAGAAGAACCATCATTAACTTCTAACTTACCTGTTGAAGCATTAACTCTAACTACTAAGTCGGCCGATAATGCCCTACCTGCAATTGTTCTTGTTGTTGGAACTTTAGCCGCTAAATCAGTAGCAAGGTTTGTCACTTTAGATTGTGCTAATGTTGGTATTCTAGCAGTCCCAAAAGTCCCACTATCAATTTTATCAGCAGGTAATGTTGGTATTAATGGGTGAGTTACTGCGGCCATTAATTGAGTAAGAGTAATTTTTTTAGTGGTGCTACTTGTTGCATCAGTAAATGCTAGATGGTCAGCAGTAAGGTGTATTCCTGATTCAGGACTTAATCCCGCTATTAAATCTGTAGTATCTATATTTGTGTTTGTGTCAGTAACGGAGTTAGTAATTGTAACTGCACCAGCATTTTCAGCGATAGTAATGCCTGTTCCAGCAGTAAAAGCAAGTGTTTCTGATGCTCCTAATGTATTACCACCTGCGGTTACTGTTCTAGCAGAACTAGCAGTAGTGGCTAATGCTTGCTCTCCTGAGCCATCAAAATATTTTAATGCACCATCATAGAATACTGTTCCAGCAGTAGTTAGTGCTGTATCTCCCAATGTAATACCAGTAGCAAGAGTTACATTTTTACTTGTATCTATTGTTAATGCGGCATTGTCAGAATGGAAAACACTTTGGATAGTATTTGTTAAAAATGCATCTGTATAATTTTTACCATCAAAATGCCCAATTTGTAACTTTTCTGTTCCTTGGCCGCTAGTTCCTGTATTGATAAATTGTCTTCCTATTCCCCATGCAAAATCATTATTACTAGAACCGTCATCATCGTGAGTCCAAACTAAACCTGCTCTGTGATTTGCTCTTTGAGATTCTACTACTACTGCTGAACCTATACCATGTTCATCAATATTATCAGCGTAAGAAGATTCATCTGCTGTAAGTGCAAGTAATTTCAATTCTGCATATTTATCATGAGAACCTTCAAATTGCGGCCATCTTGTTACTGTGCTTCCACCGCTTGTTACATCGCCGGTGGGATATAGGTTTGCTTGTAGTGAACTAGCACCCGCTAATAGTCTAGTTGAGCCTGTTGCAACATTAAAATTACCAGTAGTAGTAGCAAGAGTATTATTTCCCGGAGTATATGTTAAACCACTAGCAGCATCTCTATTCAATGTGTTGGCTACACCTTCAAAAATAATATCATGCGTTCCAGTTCCTAAATCGGCTATTGTTACTGTTGAGGCTAATGTAGCGGCTGCAACAGTTCCACTAGTTAATGCAACTGTTCCACCTATATCTGGTAATGTAATTATTCTATTTGCTGTAGGGTCTGTTATGCGTAATGTGGTAGTAAAAGAATCGCTTCCAGTATCATAACTAAAGACCATTGCATCTTGAACATCTATTTCAGTTTTATTCAAAGTGGTTGTTGTTCCACTAACAGTAAAATCACCATCTACAGTAACATCAGCACCGAATTGTGCATTGTTAGTTGAATCAGCCGCAAAGAGAGCATACATTTGAGTCGCAGTATATTCCGTATTTGTATCTGTGGGAACAGCCCATGTAGAATCTCCCCTTAAGAATTTTACATCATCCGTAGCAGCAGGTAACTTAACTAATCCTGTTGTTCCTACATTAGTTCCATCTGCTCCTGTAAATACTGAATATGTTGTGTTAGTATAATTAGAAGCATCAATAGTTCCTGCACTTGATGCTGTCCAGTCAATATGTTCTGCTGTAACAAATCCCGCTAGGTTGTCATGATTAACTGCTACTGCTGTTGCGCCATTATAATTTAATGCACCAGTAGCGGTTGTAGTTATCTGACTGTTTAACCATGTTGTATTTGCTGTTAGACCAGTTCCACCACTACTTACTGCTAATGTTGCAGATAATCCAGCAGCATTTCCTGTGATATTATCTGCTGTTCTTGCTAATGTTCCTGTTGCTGAAGGTAATGTAAGAGTATATGCTGTAGAACTTGGAGTATGAGTTAGAGTTCCTTCTTTATTTATTCTAAGTCTTTCAGTTCCTGAATTAATAGCAGAAAATTCTCTTGTTGCTTGAGCATATCCTAAGAATTGTATGTGTCTATCTGTTACACTTGTAGCAGAATTAGCAGCATATTTAATTACTGCAATTGGAATATCACCAGCAGTTATGGCGGCTACAGTAGCATTTGTAGTATCGTATATGCCAGTTGTAGGGCTAGATGTTCCATATCTCCATTTTAGAGTATTAGGAGATTCACCACTTACTTCTCCATCACAAACAACTAGAACCCCATACCAATCAACTGCATTTGAAGTTCCTGTGTCTGGGTCGCCTGTTGTTGTTAATGTAGCCCCAGTAATAGTAGTTAATTTTCCATTTCTTAATACTGTTCCAGCATCTACCACATAATGAGTATGACTACTAGTTACTCCTTGTGCAACACCAAAACCACTAATTGCTCTATTTTCACCACTAGCAGCATTTAATGCCATTATTATTGCGGAGTGTATAGAGTCTGTAGCATCGTCTATTGGTGCAGTAGGTGAAGAACCTAATGTGCTAATAAAGCCTGTATTACTAACCATATTTAATTCACCTCTATCCGTATTGTGAAAGTAACCGTATCACTCGCGGCTACAACGCCTGTGCTTGTAAATGTTACTCGGCTTAACAATTTGCTACCATCGCTCTTAAACACACCTAATTCAGATACACCTGAAGATGGTATTTGAGAGCCTAAGAAATCAACATTCCATACTAAAGTAGAACCTACTACTGTTGGTGTTATTGATGTTTTCTCTGCAACATAGTGGTCTAAATTAGTCTGTGAAGCAGCAGTAGAATCTGCACCATCGCCTATTCTAATTGTCGTATAATGGGCCTTGATATAGTTTGTGGCTATATCTTCCTTCGCGCTATTTGTTATCATATTCCCTCACTCTTCTCACTTTCATATGTTTTTAATGTTGTTGTAGTAGAACTACCAAATCCCATTGTATTACCAAATCCTATTGTATTACCGAATCCTATTGTTGTTCCACCTGTCCCCGACACAGTATTAATGGTATAATTAATTCTATTTTGGTCAATATTGAGAGTATCAAAAATTGCTTTTCCTACTGATGAATTTGTCGAGTTTCTAGAGAATAATGTGAAGTTTGTATTTTTTGATTGAACATCTATTTCTGCTAATCTTTCTGCTATATTTTTATCAAAAGTTCCCACTGTAATTTTAGTAGTTCCAGACAACACATTTTCTATTTCAAATACCATATAATCATCTCTAGGAACACCGTGATTAGGGAAATCTAAAGTTACTATATCTCCTGCTTCTAATAGTTCTAACCCTTCTTTTTGTAGAGTTAATTTAATTCGTTTTGATTCTTGCATATGGAATGTTAATAATTGATTGGCTTTAATTTTAGCATCTTCTAATGTTTTAATAGAAGTATCAACATGTCTAATTACTTTATTCGTTGTTGAAGTTAGTGCTTCTATTTCTGCTTTCACGCCATCACCCTGCACTATTATTTTATTTGCTTCATCAAATAAACTTTTAGTGCTATTAACAGAAATTAACCTATTATTTTTTCTATAGTCAATATAGTATTTTCTTGATGAATAAATATCATCTAAATTTCTTAATTTAATCATGTTTCCTTCTATCTTATAATCTAATCCTTTTTTAGATGCTAGAAAATTTATTGCAGAAAACGCATCAGTATCTTCAAAGTGAGATGTAGAAACAAATGTCTTTTTATTGCGAGTAGTTATTTCATCATATGCTGCAGGAACAAAAATAATATCATTCGCGCTATTACCAATTGTAATAGTAAATGGACTACTAGTAGATAAAGCACCAATTTTACCAACTAAATACCCATGTTGATTATATATAACATCATTTACTGCTAAATTTAATGGGCTATTTAATAGTGTAATTACATTATTACTTACACCACTAACAATTAATCCTGTATATTCACGCAAACTATTTTCTACATCTACACTTAATTCAGACTCTTTAGCAATAGTTTCTATTTCTGTTTCAATTAATCCACCAACACTAAAAGTAGTTCCTAAATAACAATTTGTGGGACTAATAGATAATTTTTTTGGGATAGTAATATTGAATGCCTTACCAAAAGATACACAACCATTACCTGTTAATTTACCATCATATTCAAATTTTAACGCTGCGGCAACATCTGAAGTTTCACTTGTTAAAGTAACAGTTAATGATTTCCGTTGGGAGTTAGAGCCGTCAGTAATATAACAATCTATTTCATCCCCATCACTGAATAAATTATTTGCAGTAGTAAAATCTCTTCTTTCAAGATAATTATAAGAATTACTAGTATTAACTTCATCAATATTTAAAAGCATATACATAGAATATACTCCTTCTCCATACATATCTTTTCTTTCATTAACATTTCCAGTTAATAAATTTTCTGGAACAGTTGTATATTGTAAACCAGAATCATGTAATTTATTGATATCAATATAATCTGGGGTTGCATCAAAAGTAGTATCAGAAATCCTCATTAATCTAAAATAATTACCATGTGTAGTGGTATTAATAGCAACATCAAATTTCAAATCATGTCTGTTAATTCCACCAGAAACAGTTAGGGTGTGAGAAATTATTTTACCAATATATCTAGGCGTTCCAGTGCTTTCAAATTGAGATACAGTAGTGTTATTGTTTGCTCCACCATTAACTCCTAAATACGGTAAATTTGCACTTCCCTGCCCAGAACCGTTTTCAACTCTACTTGATACAATATAATGACCTTCTAAATTAGGAACAAAATTTAACCAATGGTGGGTAGAACTAGTATTCATTGTGAAAGATATAGTTGTATTAACTGCTAGATTAGAAGTAATATGGAATTGGGGCTTTATCAACATTTGAGTAGAATACATTTCCCCATCATGCGTCATATTTACATTTGAATATGTATAATTTCCCGGACTACCACCTGTAATTGTTTCTCCACCATCATGATTAAATGATTTCTGTGTCGTGGGAGTATAACCCTGTTTATATTTGAATGGATATTCTTTTGTTTTTGTTCCTATTAATGCTATGTCTTCATTTTCAGTCATTAACATTAAATTCTGATTGTTCTGTTTTTTTTCATCTCCATCATTATTACTACCAATATAAGAATTAAAATTAGATTTAGTATCTAACTCTAAAGGAGCACTTGTTAGTTTTAATAAATTATCACTATCATTCATTGCACTTGTAAAATTCTTAAATAGCGCAACACAATTATCATAAATATGGCCGTCAGGTTGTTCCATATTATGTATAATTCCAATATCTTGACCATATTTTATTGGTTTACAAAGTGCAGATAATACTTTAGAAGTATGAGTTTTTAGGCTTGTATATTCAGTATGAAGGCCTGAAACTATTTCTGTTCCTGAACTATAGTTACTACTAAGCACAGATTTAGGTGGTAATATAACATTTGCAGGATTAAAATCTTGACTATTATTATTAAGTAAATTAAATTTGAAATAATCAGTTTCAATATTAGGAACTATTAAAAATGAACGAGTAAAATTCATTGCAGTATTTACTTCTGGTATTATTTCAAAGGTATCACCAAATACTTCTCTATTACCATATGAAGTAGAACCTTTTATTATTGTCGAGCCTGTATTTAAATTCCATCCCTTTCCAAGTTCTCGTAAAGATTCTGCATCCACTGGATTAAAATGCCAATCATAGGTAGCCTCAACTAGTCTAATTATTCCCCACCGTTTTATTTGAGTTGGGTTTGTAATGTTAGAAGAAATAATCATGCTATTTTCATAACTAGAATCTTTTTTCTTTATTGCATTTGTTTGGCCCATCCAGTCATGGTTTATTTGAGTTCCTACCACTCCATCAGCCTCAAACAATAAACCAAAATTATTAAGTGAATTAGTATTACTTGCATAACCCATGTTATTATATTTAATGAATGAATCAGGGAATAAATCACCACACGCAAATAGCCCATAAGAAGCCGCCCTATAATCTGCATTAATCCATGTTCCATTACTTGCATTATGTGAGCCATTTGCGTCTGGCCCTTTCCACCAATAAGTATCATCAACCACATTAGAAGATGACACTTTACCATTCCCTAACATTTTATTGCCATTAATATAACTTGTAAATTTATGTGGTCTTTTCCCACTACGACCATACATATTATCATTACCAGAATTTGTTGGTCTTATTGTTCCTGCTTCAAATTTTTGAGCATCTAAATAACGATAGGTTTCTAGACCAGCATATTCCTTTTTATGTATATTTTGCAATCTATGGAAATATCCACCTAAAGGCAAATTTGAATTAATCAAATATATACTAGGTTGATAACTTACTTGCCCATTTTGAGAATCGAATCTTCTATCATAAGTATTGACATTTCTTAACCCTAAACACACAGGAAAATTGGGGGCAACAGTAATTATGTTTTCAGAATTATCTACTTCTTGTGTTTTAACAACATGAAGATACAAACTTGAATTTATATCTTTTTTAATTGTATTAACATAATCATCATTTTCTTTTGCCAAGTGTAATAAAAATTGCGGTGAAAGAAGACCAGTATTGGTATAATTTCCGGGATATGATTCCCCCAAACCCTTTCCACCATTAATATGATAACCTAAAGTTCCTGTGTTAAGATAATCTCCATCATTTGATGTTAAATTTAAATCAGAATAAGAAAAGGCATTAGATGCATAAGTGTAATTTAAACCAGAAGAGAAAACAATTCCCTTTTCACTAATTCCAGTAAAATCATTAGGATAAAAGTCTTCATTATCATTTACTGCTATTGCTTTAACACCCGCAATATAATTTGTTTCTTCTAATGGTTTATAGTAATAAATTGCGCTATTATCTGCAATTGCATTTGGAATATAATTTTTTATATGAATTTGAGTAACTCCATTGGTATGTTCTGCATCGTCATATTCACCAATCAAATTAAAACCAACATCAAAGAGTAATGTAAATGCAGTCAATGTTCCTGTTTTATCACCATCAACCCATATTGCAGAAGCACCTGCATTAGCAGCAGCAGCAGTAGTAAATGTATTAGATAAATTTAAAGAAGGTGTTAATGTAGAATATACCATTTCATTAGTAAAGTTTAAATTTCTATTTACTGTGTTAGAAATTAATCTTGCTAACTTATCTCGACCATGAAGGGTAAAGGACATTTTACCTCCCTCAGAACTATGTTTTATACTTTCCACAGTTCCCTCAAATACTTCTTCATGTAATGTAAAACCGCCAGCATAATAATACATTCTATCTATTATAGAATTTTGATAATATTTTTTAGAAACATCTTGAATAGCCACATATTTTAATGATTTATCTCCATAATCTACTTTAATATCATGCCCCTTAAAGCCATTCATTGTTATTTTACTGTTATATAGTTTAGTATTTTCTTTATCAATTGTATGCCCTTCTAATACTATTCTATTCGATTGTGCTTTTTTAATTTCAGTATCAGCAGCAAAGCCTAAATTAAATTTGCTATTAGAATAAGGAACAACATAAATATCTGCATTAGTTACCGTTGGTGGAGTAGCACTAGCAATCCATGTGCTTCCAGTCTTTAATCTATTATGACTAACTGTAAATCCTTGTTTAGCATCATCTGCTTTAGCATCTACTACATTTACAAGATAATAATAATCCCCAATTTCTATAGTAGAACCTACAGTTAATATGGCAGTATAATCATAATCCCAACCCTCATCTACATTTTCATTTGACTTATTATTAAATTCTAATTTAGTAGAATTAGTTGTGACTGTATGTGGTAATTTTTGCATTTGCATTATATTAGTATATAGACCATTTCTAACTACCATCTTGTCGCCCTTTTTATATTTAAGGTGCTGTATGCCAGCAGTATCTATTGCTGTTATTTCAGCCATTTTACTTATTTTATTTTTTGGATTATTTACAATGGAAGATTCAATAAATGATATTTTATCATTTTTCAGTGCCGCAGATTCAAGTGTAATATATTTAGAAGGCCCGTTCATATTCCCATCTAAAGTATTTGCAGTAGCAGAAGTTCCATCAGAAGTGTGCCTTTTCATTTCTGGGAATGCTTCATGCCAAAATATAGGATTAAAAGTTCCTCCACTATCAGTTTCATCAGTTGCTAAATTATTATCCACTAAAATAGCATCTAATTTTTCTCTACCTAAATTAGATATAGTATCATCATATTTTCTTTCTGTCTTGAATACTACATTTTGAACTGTTGTTCCTATAGTTGCTGTAATATCACTAGCAGTCGCAGTAATATTCTGTCTTGCATAATCTAAATATATTCTATATGATATTGTGCCAAAAGGGTCATTTACATATTTAGATTCTATATTGCCTAAATAATTTGTTCCATTAAAAATAGACATTCCTTCGGTTAATTTATCATGGTCAGTTTGACTTAATACATAATATTTACTAGTCGAACCTTCTTCATATTGTGCTAAAGTTCCTACGGTATCTGTTAATGTTATTGATTGAGAACCCCAATGCCTAACAGAAGTTAATGTATATTTTTCATTATAGTCTAATTGGTCTTCTTCTTCTAGTCTATCATTATAGAAGTAAAAAGTTGGTTTATTTACTATACATATTTTATCATATTTATCAGTTGAAGCAGAAGCATCACCACGAAGACCATAACTAACCGCTACAACATCTGCATTATTAGTTTTATGTGGCCCTTTGTAAATTTCAAATTCGGTTCCTTTTGGTATCTCTCCTGTATATTTAGGCTCAAACTCTACACCATCCCCAAACTCATCAAAAGTAGTTATTCTGGTAATTTTAGCAAAATGTGGCCTTACTGTATCTTCACCATTAGTATGAATATTTGGATTTAATAATATAAAATAATCAAAATCTTCTATATCTAAACCCGTATTGCTATCAGGAGTATCTGATGATGGGTGATATGTGACCTTTCTATTAGTGCTTGAAATACTATCATTCGCATCATATATTTTTATCTTATAAGATGGTGTATTTTGTTTGTTAGTTGCTACAGTCCCTATAGTAGTAGATTGATTTGGTATTAAACGGTTCTGAATTGAACCGCTAATTGTAGTTGAAATACCCGTTGCGTGTGGCCCTTTTCTAATTTCTGTAAATATCATTGACGCTATAGGTGGGTTTCCACCATCAGCACTAACATAGTCAGTTTCATCTTCTAACCCGTTAGTTATGAGAAGCGGAGTCACTGAAACATTCTTATATGCTTTTGCTTTTGAATTAGCATTAGATTTTGTAGTGTATGTTTCTGTAAATGTAGATTCATCCACTGAAACATTCAGAGGAAATATCATTCTTCCAGACATATTACTCACCAAAACTGTAATAAAATAAAATATTACTGTAACTTGGAGATAATGTATTAATAGTGGGCGATGGTTTTCTGCCTTTAAACATCGCTATTTCATACAATTCCCCCATAAATTGTGTATTCTTATTTGAACCATTTTGACCAATAAAACAATCATCTGCTTTAAATTCAAATGTTGGAGCAGAAGAATAAGAGTGCATTTGAATCATTTGATTATTCAAATAGATATTTACTGAACCTCCCACATTATACACGCAAGAAATCTTAAATGTTTGTTCAACATAAAAGGCTTCTTTTGGTTGTGAAACATATATCTTTGCTGTATGATTAGAAGCATCAGCAACGGTTACTGTTGTGGTTGTTGGTATAGAAGCAACCGTTCCTAAACTAACGCCGCTACCATTAAATATTTCAGAGCCTACAGCAAGTTTAGCAACATTAGCAGCACCACTTGGAAATGTAATTGTATTACTGCTAACAGTTGTGTCTGCCTGTAATAATGTCTTATTTGTAGATATTCCTTCATAATATGCTTCTAATTTGGTGTCTGCACTTGTTGTGTTAACATAACCATGTAATGTATTAATTGGCTTAATAACTGCATTACTTTGAACAGTAGTGTATACTGGTGAACCTGAAGTTATATCAGCAATATAGGCAACAATTTTATATTCTGCTGGTTGGTTTTTATTATGAACAGTAGTATTTTTTAAGTATAATCTGAAATACTCATTATAGAATATCATCATTTCATGAGAGTATCTATTTGAACCGAAATATGTTCCACTTTGAGTTGAATTAGAAGTTCCCGTAGGAACTGTTTTAGTAGAATCTGTAACTTGAGTAATACCATTACCATTTACATCATATGGAGTAATAATAGCCTCAACCACAAAACTCTCAGATAAGTTCCATAAATTACCTTTTGAATTTGATGTATTAATA
>Ga0255048_10001641_pt1 | contig 15201 bp, 39 predicted proteins | sample JV7_2_2_MG_FD_183619 | JGI IMG/M metagenome (GOLD analysis project Ga0255048, IMG submission 183619) | Seawater microbial communities from Jervis Inlet, British Columbia, Canada - JV7_2_2 | ecosystem: Environmental > Aquatic > Marine > Inlet | place: Canada: British Columbia | collected 2016-10-06
AATGCGGCGCTTATTAACTAAAGCCTCAATATACATAACTCTAATTACTTCGTTGATTTTCCGAACTTTTTGTTTAACCTCTCCCATTCTAACTTCTCCGCCTCTCGTTGTAGCTTTCTATTTTCTTTTCGTTTAATTTTTGTCTGTTCTACATTAGTTTTATGAGCATCAATCTCTTGCTCTAATTCGACGACTGATTTATTTTGCCAGAATTGCAAATACATGCCATCAAATCCTCCGCCACCAAAGTAATAATCATCGCCGCTACACTCAATCTCTATAATAGCATTTTTTATATCTATACCTTTGTTTTGTTTTTGCACATCCTTAAGTCGATTGTAAAAATCATGCAAGCCGAAACAACTGTCGCCAAATAAACACTCGCGCATATACTTTTGAGGCTGTATCTTAAACTTCTTAATCAGCTTATCGCGCTCTACTTTTGTATACTTAGACATCATTTATCCTGTAAATTATCTATAAACTCTTGCGGAGTTTTATAATCTCTCATCATATATTGTGCGATAAGAGTTTCGTTATAAGCTGCACCAGTTTTGTAATGTAAAATCAAATTACATATTGCTATATTTTTTTTCAGTGCTTTAATATAAAGATCATAAATATATCTTTTTACCTTAAGTTTTTTCCTGCTTGACTTTTTCTTCTTCGCCATGCTGTTCCATTATCCAATCTTGCGCCAATTTATCATTATCAAATTTAAGAAACTCAAGATTAACTCCGTATATCAAAGATACAACATATATATTTTTAATATAAATAGATAGTTTACGGTTCACTTATACATAGCCCTTCAGCCTGGTTGCCTTTTAATTTAGTCACCTTAAGTTTATCACACTCTAACAGTACGGACTCACGCTTTAAAAAGAAATATGAAGTCTCGGGATTATTACTTGACTTTACATCAACCTTTATAAATCTTTCGTGCCTGCCTGTGCGATTCACTGTTATGTGAGCACAAGCAGACAACGAAAGAGATAATATGAGAAGAATACTATTCAAGTATTTCACTTACAACTCCGGCTCCGATTGTCTTGCCACCCTCACGAATAGCAAAGGTGCTCTGTGCTTCTATGGCAATCGGAGAGCCCAACGTAACATCCAGTGTCACATTGTCTCCTGGCATCACCATGTCAACTCCCTTGGGTAGTTCAACATCCCCAGTGACATCAGAAGTGTTAATGAAAAACTGTGGCCGGTAATTGCTAAAGAACGGAGTATGTCTACCACCTTCTCCCTTAGTTAGAACATATAGCTCACACCTAAACTTCAAGTGCGACTGAACCGAACCAGGAGCCGCTATCACATGGCCTCGCTTGATATCCTCATGCTTTACTCCACGCAGCAACAGTCCTACATTGTCTCCATGCTCACCTTGCTTCATGCTTTTGTGAAACATCTCAACGCCAGTGACTACCGTCTTACCAGTATCACCGAAGCCTACGATATCAACCTCATCACCAACCTTAACCACTCCACGCTCAATCTTTCCAGTCACGACAGTTCCACGACCAGGAATAGAGTGAACACCTTCTACCGGCATCATGACCGGCTTGTCCAGCTCACGTACTGGCTCAGGGATGTTCTCATCAATAGCCTTCATAAGATCCTTGATAGACTGCACACCAGCCTCGTCACCGTTAATGGCTCCTAAAGCGGACCCACGAACAACAGCTGCATTGTCGCCATCAAACTTATAGGCGTTAAGCAGGTCTCTAACCTCCAGCTCAACCAGGTCAACCAAGTCAGGCTCAGATACATCAACCTTATTTAGAAACACAACGATGTGTGGCACGTTAACCTGACGAGCCAACAGCACATGCTCCTTAGTTTGAGGCATAGGACCATCAGCAGCAGACACTACCAGGATTGCTCCGTCCATTTGAGCTGCACCAGTAATCATATTTTTAATGTAGTCGGCGTGTCCAGGGCAGTCCACATGAGCATAGTGCCGATTAGGTGTCTCGTACTCGACATGTGAAGTTGCAATGGTAAGAATCTTAGTAGAGTCACGTCTACCTTGAGACTCCGAGGCTTTAGCTACAGTATCATATGGCACATAGTCAGCCATACCCATATCAGCTGCTACCTTCGTTAGTGCTGCTGTTAGTGTAGTCTTTCCGTGGTCAACATGACCGATAGTTCCCACATTTACATGCGGTTTAGTTCTTTTGAATTCCTCTTTAGCCATTGCTAAGTCTCCTTATTATATTTTTTGTAAAATTCGGCCATTATAAACCGTATCATCATAGCTTTTAAAGCTCCAATAGGTGCCGATTTTCTCTCTCTGTATCTCCGAATAGTTGGCAAACTGGTATCACATGCTACTGCCAACTCTCTTATCGTAAAGTATTTTAAAGCGAACTCTATAAACGCACAGAAATTTTCTTTCTCTATATCGTTTGCCATCCCATTATGAATTCTCCCTTTTCTTCTGCGGCCTGGGCGCCTGATTCTTCCAGCGCCTTTATCAAATCGCCTACTTCTTCATCGCCGCCACACTTTTTCATCCAAGTCTGATATGATGTGAGCTTTCCTACGCATCCACAGCCTGAAAATATAGCAGCTTTTTCCATTACATACCGAGCATTCTTTTGGACCAGAATCTCTTCGCTATTTGATATCGAGCCCGAAATGCGTAATCCTCTGGAGGATAGTATACCTTCTTGGCTATCAAGTATTCCATATAAATTCTTTGCAATTTCCAATCCATGGTCTAATACCGTTTGCCCTTCCGAATAATTACAGTTGGCCATATCTCTAACAACCTGCTTTATTCTTTTATCTTGTCTATCGAATCGTTCAATCTTTAATCCATCTAATCCGCCGCGATATCTATACGCGGGTCTCAAAGCCATGTCCATATCACGGCAAAACTTCCTCGCCTCTTTTCCGGGGCAAAGTGCTAGTGCTGTTATAGCGTGACCAATATCTGGCTCTCTAAAAGTAGTGTAATTAAGATTTAAACCCGAAAGGGTTTTGGTAAGCGCATAAAGGTCTCTCTCTGTTCTGACAGAAAGTGCAATGATTGAATTAGATGTATCATGCCAAACCCTCGCTTGTTTTGGAAATTGAAATGTGAAGTCTGCGACTGCGTGAGCAATCTGAACCGCCTGATAAGCGGGAGACATATCGTCTCGTGTAATAATATAAAGCTTGTAATCTACCTACGTCATAGTTTTTCTCCTATATTTCATATAAAATGTTCTAAACTTTTCTGAAGCCGCGTAATCCATATGAAATAGGCTAAAATTTAATCCCAATAAATACCTATACATATGTCGAACTGTAGTGTTTATCCGTGTTTTATTCATTATAGCATAATTTCTGATAATGTCAATCTAAAATTTCAATTAATCGCTTGTCGGTGATAATCCTATCAACCTTAACATCTCCTCGTCTTGTTGGAACATAGTCAAGTAGTTGAAAATCATAACAAATTCCTATTTTATCTCCAGTAAATTTCCTTAGAGCCGTGTCATAATATCCGCCGCCATGGCCCAATCTGTTACCATGTGTGTCGAATGCTAAGCCAGGAACTATTATCGTGTCAATTTTTTTAATACTATATATATCTGTGGCCCATACGGAATTAGGCTCTGGAATACCGAATTTACCAGGCTTTAAATCAGTAATATCTGCTTTAATAAAAACAAGTTTCTTGCCATCAACTTTTGGATAAACGATAGTGGCACCGGATGTGTTTAAAAAAGAATGTAATTTTCGAGTATTTACTTCGTTCTTAATATTAGCGTATAATGCCACAATATCATCTGATAGAAAACCAGTATGGTCAAATAAATTAGCAAATATTCGATCACCTAATGTTCTATATTCCATCATACCCATGCGATTTCGAATACCAGACATCTTATTTCTTAGCTTATCTTTTTCTGACCTTATACTCATTATAAAACGCCCTTACTGCGGTAGGTATAGTATCCATCTCATCTGTAGAAAAGGTATTAAAGTAGGCATCCCACTTTTCAAATAACTTATCCCACTCATCCGACTGACCGCTATACATTCTGGATAGATAATAATAATATCTATATGTTAGTTCTGTATTATCAACGGCCATATTTTATATAAAACTCATTAAAGTGTGAGATCTCTGTGGATGCAAATGACTTCCCAGAAAGTAATATGTTCTTAATCTGCGCACCATAAAGCTCTTTACACTTTTGTGACCCCAGCTGGGATAGATAATAATAGTAAGCCAATTTACGCCATCCTCGCATTTTACTTCCTTTTGTTAGGTTTCTCTTTGTACCCCTTGCGCTTCTTACTTACAATCAGCTTGTCAGCATCAGCCCACGCCTCAGCAGTAGAACCAAATTCCTTGGTTCTCTTCTGGCCTACAGCGGTTAGCTTACCAAAGTGAACGGTATGGCTACTGCCTTTTACCGTAATCTTCCAGAACTTTCGTTTGCCGAACTCAAAATACCTGCCACTCATTACAAGTTTTTAGACAGAGTATAGTATAGATCCTCTTCAGACATATCAGTAAGATCTATATCCGGCTTAACTTTAGCCAAGACAGTTTTACAAACATCAACGGTGAATTCGTCTGCTCCCACGGCATCTTTAAACAGCTGGGCCATATCACCGGGGCTCAGCTCTACTATCTCTTCTATGTTCTTGCCGCTAAAAGTATGGACTACCATAAGCCTACAATGCTCAAAGTAATGGCCATTGCACATATTTACCACAAGCTGGCTGGCAAAAGAGTCTCGTATATAAATATCTCCTCTGCACGCGGTTCCCATATTCCACACACAAGTTATCTCTTCCCCGTCGTCTGGCTTCTTATATCTCTTTGCTAGCACGTCTATAAATTTACTCATCGTTCTTCCTTTGTTTCCACTGTCTGCACTGTTTCACCGACTTCTCTTTCTTCTTGTCCTTCATTGGTCCGGCTTTTCTGAACCAAGCCGCTATCGCCAACAGGTTCCTCAGTTTTTTGGGCTTTAGTTTTTTGTTTTTTCTTTTCATTTTTAGCCTCGTTTTTTCTCATATCGCTTGTGGCCTTTGATAATAACACAACTAACTTGCCTTGCTCTAATCTATCTTCAGACTTATCTCCTAAGTATTTCCTCTTTTCTACTGCAAATAATTCGTATAGTTCTTCATCCCAATCGCTCAACACACACTTAATAAATGTGGATATCAGTTCCTTAGGGAACTTTTTTCGCTGCTGAGCTGGTGTTTCCGGATCCTTGAACTTTGTTTGCCTGCTGCCTTTCTTCCCACGACTCATCATGTATTTCCTTACCGTCAATAGTTAATAACTTAACTCGTGTTAAGTATTGCTGTAATGGTTCCACGCGATCAAGATCTGTTATTTTCTTAAGAGTATTTATATGATTAATATACATATTAAGGCCCTTATAGCCCACTTTAACATATTCTACCTTACACCCCATATATAAAAGCCAATAATACACATGCCTTATATATCTTTTCATGCAAAGCTCTTACTAAAAAAATCCAACAGCTCCTCAGTGCTCATATTTTCCTGCGTATGATCCGCATAAATATGTCGACACGCCTCGTCAGTATGATAAAATATATCACCACACTCATCGCATGTATATCTAATTTTTACACTACGCTTTTGTTTGGCTCTTTGTTCTTTCATTTCATTAGCTGAACTTTCAAATAAATCACAGTCTCTCATAATTACCTCGTTGGATATCTATTAATATTTTGATCTATAGTGCAAACGCTGCATAGTTATACAGGAGATACACAATGCGACCAACTATAAATAAGTCATGCTTATATTGCAATAAACAATTTGCCGCGCAAATTCGTTTTGTTAAAAATGGAGGGGCCAAATTTTGCTCAGTACAATGCACAGGAAAACACCGTAGCAAAATCCCCAAGACTCCTAAAAAATCAAACACAACTTGTGCCTGGTGCAAAAAAGATTTTTATAAAAAGCTATCGTCTAAGAGTAAAAATCATTCTAAAAGTGGATTATTCTTTTGCTCCAGAAAACACAAAGACGCTGCATCCAGAATTGGCGGATTAGATCAAATGCAACTACCACACTATAAAAACGGTAAAGCGGCATATCGCGCAAACGCTTTACGCACTCTCCCAAATAAATGTTATAAATGCGAATATAAAAAATGCACCGCGGCGCTTGACATACACCACATTGATGAAAATAGAAATAATAATGATATATCTAACTTAAAAATATTATGTTCAAATTGTCATAGAGAACATCACGCAGAACAAAAAGATTAAACCCCCATCTGCCACTCTTTATATTTTTTACTATCGTTAGATTCCAGCCACTGATGACCGATATCAGTCTTTATCCACTCTGCAAATAGCAATAGGAACTCTGAGCTGGCAAAGATATCATCCAGTCGATTAAATCGGATCTTCCAATCTAAATCAACCTTAAACTTGAGCTGGTCTATTCGTTTCATTATACACCAAAAATCAATTATGTCAAGCTTTACTTCGCTTGCTTTCCATAATTATATAGTCTTTTAGAGGCACGATCCTTAGATGATCCTTAGCCCACTTAGTTCTTATCGCACGGGCTTTATCAGACCACACCTTATCATCCTGCCTAGCATTACGATTATAACTATAATTAACATGCCCTAAGAACCTGCGTATATAATTTGACTTTAGCCTCCAATCACCACCTCTAATAACCGCATCAACAGCATTTTGTGCTCTTTTTTCTGTAGCCCAAACTGACTTTCCCTTTAAGGATACACGCTTACCATCTTTAAGAATAACCATCTCTGTATTATCTTTAAGCGGTTTCGTAGTCTTAGCAACATCATTTAACCTTTTTAGTAATTCATCTTTAAATTGTTGTTCTTTACTCACTTACAACCCTCGTAGCTGTTATATCACCATAGTCTACACAGCTTCCACATATACCTAAATCCACTGACAACCTAACATCTCCAATAAATCCAAAGGACGTCTTGGTCACCGCAGCAGTAGCAAATACATTTGTAGGACAAACCCCATCGCTCAATTGCTTTCCACCATAGAACGTCATGCCATCGTCGGACCTTAACCAAAGTCCTTTAACATTTAGCATATACTCCCCATCTTCTTTTTGGTGCACTTGCCAGGTTCCCTCTTCCCGCTCTTGGAAAAAATTGCATGTGCCCTCAGTAAACTCCAATACAATTTTATATCTGCCCGGCTCTATTGCCGTAATACTATCTAATAACTCTCCATCTATATATCCGCCACCACATCCCACTAACATAACCAATAGTATCAATAAATGTTTCATTAAAAATTTCCTTTTTCGATTGGAGCCCGAGACAGGATTCGAACCTGCGACATTCTGATTGGAAATCAGTCACTCTACCGGACTGAGTTACACGGGCTTATGATCCTTTTGTTCTAAATAGTTCCGGCGCTGGATATTTTGACTCATCCTTCAATAGCTCTATCCACTCTTCTAAAGTCATATAGCCGCGGGGATCAGGCTTTAATTCTTGAAAACATGATATCCAGCGAGGAGGCTGTGCCCGATAAATTCTAATATCCTTTAACGGAACATTACCACGACAGTGATATTTATATATTTTGACCAGCCAGGACTCTGAGTGGTTATATATCATTTTTATGCTCTTTATCCCATTCAAAATGAGTATCTATATTGTGTAATAGAATCAACAAGTCGTGCGTTTGAACTGGAATCATTGGAATACGAGTAATCTTGTCTTTCCTTTTATTATGAGCATACGTCCTATACTGCTGATAGCCCTTGCTTTTTAATCTTTCATACTCTTCCATTATATCTTTAGTTATTACAAGCTGTTGTCTCAGCATCACCAACATATAATCTAATGCCGCACGAGTATCTTTATATTCATCAGACTCTATCATCTTGGTAGAGATTGCCATACTATTCATTAACGACCCCTGTCTTCATAAAGCCACAGCTCACGCTCCCTGCATTCTTCAACAGCCGCCTCTTCTGTTTGTGCAGCTAATAGTGTAGCATCACGCCCAAAATTAGGAGCGTCATCTATGCAGCCACACCAACAAGAACCATCATCGTTTAAATAATGCGGGCTCCCATGCTGATGACAATGAACCCATTTAACTTCGTTTTTGTCGTTCATAGTACTCGGCATAATCAAAATTCTTTTCTGTTTTAATAAATTCATCACACAGATCTCGCATCTTCTCTGCCGTCTTAGGGGTCCACAGAAACTCATCAAAATCTCCGTAGTCAGACCTGCGCCCAAACACATACTTAATAGCAGCCCACAGTCGTCTAAAAAATGACTTCTGTCTCAAGTGAACCTCAACATACATAAAGTCGGGTTCTTCTTTAAAGTAGGCTACGCGCATTGTGTGATCAAATTCACTACAATCGCATTCAAAATATTCTTTGTCCATTATTTTTTCGACCTCTTTTTTATCATATCATTGTATTCTTTTAGAGAAATAATCTTCACATGCTTTTCAGCCCACTCATCGAAGACCTCCTTGAATATTCGTCTGGACTCACTCCAAGAGGCTGAGAACCCAGATGTCCTTATGCCAATCCAATACTGTCGCCTCTCGTGAGAACATACTTGTGATAGATAAGCAGACAAAGCAGTGCGGGCTCCTCGCAAACTCTTCCAACACTTCTTACTACTACGAGTTTCAATACGTTTCCCATTTACTAAAATTACATAATATTTAGATTCATCAATAGGCTTAGGAACTACAAACTCTTTATGTTTGGCATATTGCAGAGACTGTCTAATATTCTTTTGAGTAGCCTTACTTAACTCTTCTTCCGTACTATATGTTGCCATCTAACTCTCCTACTTATCACAGACATAAATATCTGTTGCTCCATCTGGTATTCTACTTATCACTGAGAAATGCTTCTTCAATGCCGTAGAAAATTCTGTCGGGCTAATCCATCTAAAAGAAGTGAAGTGTGGAGTCTCGCCCTCGCACATTTGTATATGATGAACCTTATCATCTATTAACTGGTATAGCTCACAGTAAACTTTGTTGTTTATCACATATCGTTTCGTTGTCGGTGTAGTAGGAGGCTTGGTATTAAATGTATTAAACACAAACTTCCCTGTGTCAGTCAACAAAGCAGATACATTGGCAAGCGCACCATCACTCAACCAATAATTAACAGCCTGTTGGCAAAATGCTATATCGTATCTGCCATCCTCTACGGCTGTATCAATATCACCATACATATCGGCATCTTCTATCTTACTGTTAATCACCCAATATAAATTATTTTTAAAGTCTGGATGCTTATATAGCTCACTACATTCTGCTGTGCTGGGAACAACAGGCAACATCTTCTTGGCTGGCTCCACTATGCACAGTCGTTTGCAGCCCAACTCAATGGCTCGCTTGGATAGTCTCATGCCACCAGCGCCAATGTCTACTATGTTCTTGCCCTTAACCCCACCTGCTGCGTTCAATAAGTCATCCACAGGGCGACCAAAGTATACTTGATATAGCAATTCATATTTCTCTCGACTTATATTATAGCTCACTTCCATCCTTATTTATTAATAGAAATACCCCGTGATGCTTAATACAAAATGATCTATCAGGAATCTTTCTACATGAATCTGCTGTCGTCCCAGGGAAAGCATAGTCCAATGTCGGCAGCGAATCATATTGCTTGTGATAATGAACTATAGACTTTATCTCATGATTAGACCTAAATATCTTATCTATCAGAGGGGCATTGAGCGATGCCTTATCACCCTTAACATATACTATATCATTTATATGATCCACATGGCTTACATAAGTCTTTTGAGCAAAGTCTTTCTTACCCCTTGATGATATAACGAATCCATCGTCATGTCTTACTGCTATGGATCCAAACATAATGCCTCTCGTCTCATCTTTTCCGCCAGATAAAGAGGCTCCATAGCTAATACGAGCCCACTTAAAAACGGATAGTGCTTCATTAACATAGGAAGTCGGAAATGTCTCATCCATAATCGTTGTAGAGAAATACTTATCACGAATAGTTCTCATTATAAACGTCGCCAGGTCTTGTTCTTTTACAGGTATTACTGACTTCTCTTTCGTTATTATATATTTTTGATCTAAGTTAGACGCATCATTAGCTACAACACAAGTTGCTCTGCTGTCTACCAAAGTCCCATAAGCTGCATCAACTAACTCAGCGTGATCGACTCCGTTTAATAGTTTGAATCCTATCAGCGTGGTCTTAGGCGCAACACCCTTAATCATATTGATAATTCTTGGAGCTATTACAAAATCAATACTTAGTCGATCGCCTTCATTGTAATCATGCGACGGGAACTTCGTTTTCTTCCATGGCGTATCAGGTATAAGGTTTGCCACAGCGGCTCCCAGTATAACAGCATCATAATCGGGAGCTAATTTTAACAACTGGTTTCTATAATCCTCGTATCCATTATGATATACGACCCCACCGGATATATATTCGGGCTTAACGCTGTCTTTCGAGCACAAGTAAGTAACTGTGGCGCCCAAATCCTCTATATGATCGGCTAGCTCAGCAATACGCCCGCCTTTAAATCGGTTAGTTACGATCTTTACGCTGTCTAAATACTCAAACACCGGCCCACCAGTTATTAAAACTTTCACAATAACTCCTAAAAACTATGTTTATCTGTGGGAAAATCCTCGCCTTTAACCTCATCTAAGTAGGTAGAAGTCGCATCGCCTATCGCTTGAAACAAATTAACATATCGTTTAACGAACTTAGGCTGAAAACTCGGATTCATTCCTAACATATCATAGCACACGAGAACCTGCCCATCACAATGCGGACCAGCACCAATGCCTATAGTCGGCGTCTTTACTTCATCGGTTATCTCTTTAGCTAAGTCTGCTGGTATGCATTCTAATACTATGGCATAACATCCAGCGTCCGCAAGTACTTGGGCATCTTTGAAAAGCCTCATAGCGTCCTTGCTATCTCTTCCTTGAATCTTAAACCCGCCCAACCTATGAACAGATTGCGGCGTCAATCCTATGTGTCCCATAACAGGAATGCCTGCTGCTACAACTCTTTTTATAGTAGGCGCCATCTCTGCTCCGCCTTCCAACTTAACTGCCGAGCAACCACCTTCCTTTACCAGCCTACCCGCTGACTCTAAGGCCTGCTCTGGTGATACTTGATAGCTCATGAATGGCAAGTCGCCAACTACTTGGGAGAATTTAGTCACGCGGCTCACGGCTGCTGTATGATAAACAGCCTGGTCCAACGTCACTGGTAAAGTGGTATCGTGTCCTTGGATCACCATGCCCATAGAGTCGCCCACCAACAATATATCTACACCAGATGCATCAAAGATACTGGCAAAGGTCGCGTCATAGGCAGTGAGCATAGTAATCTTTGCCTTACCCTTAGATGCTGCGACACTGAGTGATGTAACTTTTCTCATGGGCCTACCTCGTCTAAAAATTCTTTATAGTTGTCTCGGTGCTTCTTATACTCGTCGTTTATTTTTTTCCAACGACGCTTACCAAACTTAGATGCGCCTCTGGGTATTAAAAACTCTCTACGTTTTTGTCTCGATATTCCAGTTATAGTTGTTAGTAAATGAGTCCTTAGGTTCTCAGATATATATGACTGGGCTGTATGCACTCTATCTTTTATATGAGCAACCCACGCTCTCCATAGGTTCTCATATAGCACAAGATCTTCGGTAGTATGTATAAAGTTTAGACCTACATGGAGATCTTGTATTATACTATTGACTCGCCTTAGATCATTCTTAGAGCTGGACTCCTTATCAACTATTCTTTCTAACACTAAGGCAGCAGGCGTAGCGCCATATCTACCTTGCATTTCGTTCGGCTTGTAGTTTTATATTAACGCACGAAATAGCAGGAGAGTAGGTGCATTCTCCAAAGCAACTATCTCCTGGAATAACATAGCACATCACGCCAGTAGTCTCGTCGTATATTTTATACACCTTAGACCTACCAACTGACCCTAACTTTACTGGTGATGCCGTAATAATTGCTGCCCCTATAATAATTGCGAATGTCTTAATCATTTGTAATCCCTTTATATAGATTCATATCTAATCTTATTAACCAATTTTCTAATTTTATCCGCGTCGTTTTCTTTTGTGGCCACCATTAATTCTTTTCTCAACCGACGAAGTATGCGATCCTCACCTGATCTCTTAGCAGCCATACCACCCAAACGTTTTGGCGCTATAACTCCAACCATTTTTCTGCCGTCTCTCCAGGGGTCAATATGATTGTTTTTAAATTTATTTTTATATACTACTGATAGCCTGCTAAATACTTTAGAATGAATGTTGCCGCTATCAGAAAAGTATAAACAATACGCAGCCAAAATACTATATATGCTGTATGGCTTCATCAATAATCTCCGATTATATTAATCCACTCTTCGGGCATCTCATAGTCCTCAGGCTGCCAGTCACTCACATCTACACTAAAATCTCCGGGTAGACCGCCACTCCAAGTGACATATACCTCTAAGTCAGGATCGTAGCTTTGTAGCTTAACAATTAATTCTTTAACAGTCATGGCCTACACTCAAACAACATCATTACATCACGGGCTTCTAATCGCCCGTCCTTAATATCTTCAAGTATACGATCCAAAGACCTAAACCATGCAGCATCTTCTTGTGTATAGATATCCTGTATGGCTCGGTCGTATAAAGAAAGTCGCTTGGTCGGTATCTCTAACAAGCTACACGCATCTCTATACATTTGAGACCAATCATGATATGCACTGCCGTCTCTATAAGATATATGCTCTGTCATTTTACAGCTCCTGGGTGATCTAATATCTTAGTAGCAATATCAGATAAATCTTGATAGTGTTCAGCCTCAAAGCTGCCTTCAAAACAACCAATGCTTTCTTCTATAGTATCAATAATACGTTGCAAAGCGAAACGATATGCCAGGGCTTGATCACAATTACACACGTCTTTGGCTCTTACCACAGGAAAAGCCTGGCACTCTTTACAACTAAGCGTCTCGTATAATCGTTCTTCAGTATAATCGTCATCAGGTATAGCTAAACCACATACGGTAAAAGCTCCGTTTACTCTATGCCTTGGTCCTGTTTTATCAGTCCATCTCATTAAGTAAACTTCTTTCCATCTGTAAGGTCCTTAGTATACATAGCATAGTCAACACAGTTCACTCCGCCTATGTAATTGATAAAGTCTACTACCACAGCATCAACCATGTCCTTAGTAAGACGGCGTTGATACTTGCCTCTTAAATCATTCATATGCTTATTTCTAATTACGGAGTCCACAGGATCATTCTCTTCGCAATATGATTTAGCATAATTAGATAGTGCTCCTAAAACATCGCCAATTGATACTGGCAACTTTCGTGATTCATCAGCCATTCTTTACATCCTTACTTAAACTTAACAGTAAATCCAGCGTCTATAGCTGCCTTAACACATCTGTCTTTGGTCTTAAACCTTCTATCGTCACTCTTATCTGGCCCACTGCTATAACTATAATAATACCAATAACGATTGCGTAAACCATACATCAAGGCAACTATCGCTATCTCACTTTTTTGTCTAGCTTTCAGCATCTTTAGGCCTATAAGTGGCTTCCCAATCACATCCAGGGCAATCATCACGGCATATATAAACATGCTCACCGTGTAAGTGCTCTACTGGAACCTCTCGTAATGCCTCTGTTGTTTTCTCAATCCAGCTAATCAAATCTGGTATAGCCTCATGCATTGCTACAATCAGTCTGTTATTGTTTTCAATGTTCTCACTGTCCTCTTCATTCATTTCGCCCACAATCCAATCCCAATCACCCGGGCGCGATCCAGAGAAGTCAGCTATCATTGTATCCTCATGCTCCAGACCCCAAGGACCAGGCGTTGCTTTGGAGAACAACTCTTTAAGTTCTTTGATATTGATTTTAGACATGACTCACCTTTCGATTGTTGCAGTGAGGACTTAAACCCCTCCAAGGCACTGCAGCCTGCCTTACGTTACTATAGCCTGACTTATCTCTTTACCAGACTGTCTCTTAGGAGGCCCCAATAAATAAGAGCTTACTTATCGTGAAGGCTAAGGTAGTATAGTAATCTACTTTTTCAATTGATCCGCGCACAAATAACGCCTAACTGCGGATGACCCGAGGTTTGCGCAAAGGGACTATGACTCCCTATTTAAGTATATCTATGAACACGATTGGCTTACCCTATCGGACTTGAACCGATGACATCCAGGTTAACAACCTGGCGCTCTAAACCAACTGAGCTAAGGGCAAGATAATTTATATTAATATTTTCTTATATAGCGGGAGATCATCATGTTGTCAAGTAAAAACAAACACCTAACACAGAAGTTTCTATCTACATTTAAATCTCGTGATTTGATTAACGTAATATGCGATCATTGTTCTTATTCATATTAATCCTCTGGTCTTAAACACCCTAGTATCGGCTTGGGTTTTCCATTTAACGAACTTGTAAGGTGTATTTTATAATATTCATCTGCAAACACATACGATGAAAGTTTGTAATCATAAATAAGAGCATGCACATATATTGCTTTAATTAATCTGAAATTAGACATTAATCCTCCGGCATTATAAAAGCTATTGAGATTCGCTGACCATCATAATTCACTATGCCTATTCTGGTATATCTTTTAGGCATATTGGGATAGGGCATTAAGGTCAGCTGATACTTCCCTTGCAATGCCGCAATGTAGATTTGCACAATCTCATAACTAACATACTTTTGATATAGTGTTGGGCGATATGGTCTCATGCCGTTTCCTTTGTGGCGGAGAGGGAGGGATTCGAACCCCCGGAACGTTCGCTCGCCGGTTTTCAAGACCGGTGCCATAAACCAGACTCGGCCACCTCTCCTTATTTAATATATCCCAAACTTAAACATATAAAGTAAAACTAATCGGGCGTCAGAGTAATCAAAAAACTTAGCGCGCGTACTATAATAGTCAGAGTCATATCTGCGAGTCTCTACGGCCCAGAAATGACGAGCCCACTTGCCCTCTACTCTTCGTGGAAAGAAAGTATATTTTTTGTTAAGTCTATAGTTCATTCTGTTATCCAAAGAGCTAAATATACAAGTTGTCCCTTTATCAAAATTATATTTCATTTCTTTCGTGTAGCTTTTACCACTCGATCTATTTCATCAAAGGCTCCTA
>Ga0255048_10001643_pt1 | contig 15194 bp, 15 predicted proteins | sample JV7_2_2_MG_FD_183619 | JGI IMG/M metagenome (GOLD analysis project Ga0255048, IMG submission 183619) | Seawater microbial communities from Jervis Inlet, British Columbia, Canada - JV7_2_2 | ecosystem: Environmental > Aquatic > Marine > Inlet | place: Canada: British Columbia | collected 2016-10-06
CAAGCGACAGGTCTCGAATGATCAGGCCGGCGGCGTAAACGTCCTTGGACTCGAAGTCATCGGAGGTTGTGCCGACATTGCCGATATGCGGATAGGTCAGCGTAACGAGTTGGCGAAAGTACGATGGGTCGGTCAGGATCTCCTGATATCCCGTCATGGCGGTGTTGAACACCACTTCGCCGAGGGTCCGGCCGCGAACGCCGACGGATAGGCCGCGGAAGACCGTCCCGTCCTCGAGCGCTAGTATCGCCGGCTCTGCCACGCTGAGCTCCTGAAGAATTCGCGCCTTGCATAAACGAAGCGGGACGGCCGCAAGGCGCGCAGCTCATCCCGCAATAGCACGTTGGATAGGGAGTCTCAGGCAGCTATTGTAGTCCGTCGCTGCGGCTTAGCAATGCTCTTGGACTTAGGCAGCACTCAACCCGAGCACATTCGCCATCGAATACAGCCCCGGTGCTTGCCCCGCCGCCCAGCGGGCCGCCCTAAGCGCTCCGCGCGCGAAACTTTTCCGGTCAACCGCGTGATGCGACATCTCGACCGTTTCCTCCGCTGCCGCGAACAACACGGTGTGATCGCCGACGATGTTGCCGCCGCGGATGACAGAAAACCCGATCGTTCCGGGTACGCGAGGCCCGATCTGGCCGTGGCGGCCGTGGATTGCTAACTCATCGAGCGTCCGGCCTTGCGCCTCCGCGACCGCTTCGCCCAGTGCCAGGGCGGTTCCCGAGGGTGCGTCGACCTTGTGGCGGTGGTGCGCCTCGGTGATCTCGACATCGTAATCGGTACCCAGTGCTTGCGCTGCGCGGCCGACCAGATTCATGAAGACGTTGACGCCCACGCTGAGATTGCGCCCGTAGACCAGCGGGATGTCTCCCGACGCTTCGGTCATCGCCGTCAGGTGCTTGTCTTCAAGACCGGTCGTACCGACAACCAGGGCCGTGCCGCTGTCCACGCAGGCTCGAACGTTGGCCAGCATCGCGGCAGGCAGCGTGAAATCGATTGCGACATGCGCGTCGTGCAGCGCTTGAGATCGATCGTCCGTCAAAGGAACGCCTGCGGTGGGCAGTCCGGCGTGTTCTCCGGCGTCCTTGCCGAGTGCCGGATCCCCGGGCTCGGTAACGGCCCCGGTGAGTTCCAGGTCATCTGCGGCGGCGATGCACTCGAGAACGGCTTGACCCATGCGCCCGGCGGCGCCCAGCACGGCTACTTTCAGCACGATCTATGCTCCCATACGCTCGAAGAATTTCTTCACGCCATCCACCCAGGAACGCGCCCTCGGACTGTGCCGGGATCCGCCGGCCTGGATGGATTCGTCGAACTGCTGCAACAATTGCCGCTGTTCGTCGGTTAACTTGACCGGTGTTTCAATCTGGGCGCGGCAGAATAGATCACCGACGCCGTTCACACGAACGGATTTTACGCCCTTGCCGCGCAGACGAAACACGCTCCCCGACTGCGTTTCCGGGGGGATCTTCAATGCGACCTGACCGTCGAGCGTCGGAACGTCCACGGTGCTGCCTAGAACCGCAGCTGCAAAACCAATCGGCACATCGCAACTCAGATTACGGCCGTCACGCTCGAAAATCGGATGCGGTTTGACCGCAACGTCAACGTAGAGATCACCCGCCGGGCCGCCATTGCGGCCCGCCTCTCCCTCATGCGCCAGGCGAATGCGATCGCCCGAATCGACGCCCGCAGGAATTTTTACGGCAAGCGTTTTAACTTTGCGTACGCGCCCGCGGCCGCTGCAAGTCCGGCACGGCGTTTGGATGATCGATCCGGTTCCCTTACAGGACGGACAGGTCTGCTGGATCGAAAAGAACCCCTGCTGAACGCGTACTTGCCCGACACCGGCACAAGTCGTGCAAGCCGCCGGCTCGGTACCCGCCGCGGCACCGCTACCCTCGCAAGAGTCACATTCGACCTGCGTCGGGATGTCGATATTGATCGAATCCCCGGCAACGGCCTGTTCGAGAGAGAGTTCGAGCTCATAGCGAAGATCCGCGCCGCGAAACACCTGGCTACGGCCGCGTCGGCCGCCACCGAAGATATCGCCGAAGACATCGCCGAAGATATCGCTGAATGCCTCGCCGCCCGTGCCGAACCCACCGCCTGCCTGGCCGGCTTCGACGCCGGCATGACCGAATTGGTCGTAGGCGGCGCGCTTCTCGGGATCCGCGAGGATTTCGTAGGCCTCCTTGGCTTCCTTGAACTGCTCTTCCGCCTCCGGGTTCTCCTGGTTACGGTCCGGGTGATACTTCATGGCCAGGCGGCGGTAGGCTTTCTTCAGCTCCGCTTCCTGGGCATCCTTGCCGCACCCCAGCACCTCGTAGTAATCCCGCTTGGCCATCGCCCGTCCTTATAACGTGACCGGAGGGCGTAGTGCACTACGCCCTCCGGCTCAATACTGCTGCTACCCGCCTAACGGGTCTCAGGCACTTTTCTGATCGTCGTCGTCCTTGACCTCTTCGAATTCCGCATCGACGATATTCTCGTCGTCGTCCGCTGCGCCCGCGTCGGCCCCATCGCCTTGCGCGCCTTCGGCTCCCGCTTGCTCCGCGTACAGTTTCTCCGCCATGCCGGCCGATGCTTCACTCAGCGTCTTGACTTTGGCCTCGATCGCTTCCTTGCTATCACCCTTCACGGTTTCCTTGAGCTCGCTTAAGGCAGCCTCGATGCTCGCCCGTTCCTCAGGTTCGACTTTGTCGCCAAGTTCTTCCAACGACTTCTCCGTCGCATGAGCCAACGCATCACCCTGATTGCGTGTATCGACGAGCTCGCGGAACGCCAGATCATCGGCAGCGTGCGCTTCCGCGTCAGTGACCATGCGCTCGATCTCTTCATCGCTTAAGCCCGAAGACGCTTTGATGACAATCTTCTGTTCCTTGCCGGTCGCCTTGTCCTTCGCCGACACATTGAGAATACCGTTAGCGTCGATATCGAACGTCACGTCGACTTGAGGCATGCCGCGCGGCGCCGGCGGGATATCCGAGAGGTCGAACCGACCCAATGACTTGTTGTCGGTCGCGCGCTCGCGTTCACCCTGTAGCACGTGAATCGTCACCGCGGTCTGATTGTCGTCCGCCGTCGAGAACACCTGGTTCGCTTTGGTCGGGATGGTTGTGTTCTTATCGATCAGCCGCGTCATGACACTGCCTAGGGTCTCGATACCCAGCGACAACGGTGTGACATCCAATAACAGGACATCTTTCACGTCGCCAGAGAGTACGCCGCCCTGGATCGCCGCGCCTACGGCGACGGCCTCGTCCGGGTTCACGTCCCGACGCGGCTCCTGGCCGAAGAAGCTTTGAACCTCCTCCTGCACCTTGGGCATACGCGTCTGGCCACCGACTAGAATGACGTCGTCGATGTCGGAGACCTTCAGGCCTGCATCGGTGATCGCCGTCTTACTCGGCGTGATCGTTCGCTCGATCAGATCTTCGATCAAGGATTCCACCTTAGCGCGGCTCAAATTGATATTGAGGTGTTTCGGGCCGCCCGAATCCGCCGTGATATAGGGTAGGTTCACTTCCGTCTGTTGACGCGACGACAACTCGATCTTGGCCTTCTCGGACGCCTCTTTCAGCCGCTGCATCGCGAGCGGGTCCTTGCGAATATCGATACCGCTCTCCTTTTCGAACTCCGAGGAGAGGTAATCGATGATCCGCTTGTCGAAATCTTCGCCACCGAGGAAGGTGTCGCCGTTCGTCGCCAGCACTTCGAACTGGTGCTCACCGTCGATCTCGGCAATCTCAATTATCGAGATGTCGAACGTACCGCCGCCCAGATCGTAGACGGCGATCTTACGATCACCGCGTTTCTTGTCGAGACCGTAGGCCAGGGCCGCCGCCGTCGGTTCATTGATGATGCGTTTAACCTCGAGGCCCGCAATTCGGCCCGCGTCCTTCGTCGCCTGGCGCTGGGAATCATTGAAATAGGCCGGCACCGTGATGACCGCTTCGGTGACGGTCTCGCCAAGATAGTCCTCAGCGGTCTGCTTCATCTTACCGAGCACTCTCGCGGCCACCTCGGGCGGCGCCATCTTGCCCGTCGTCACCTCTACCCACGCGTCGCCGTTCTCCGCACCGACGATCTTGTAGGGCACCATCTCGATGTCCTTCTGCACAACCGCATCTTCAAAGCGCCGTCCGATCAGGCGCTTGATGGCAGACAGTGTGTTGCTCGGATTCGTTACAGACTGGCGTTTGGCGGTCTGTCCGACCAAGACCTCATCGTCCTTGGTAAAGGCGACAATGGAGGGAGTCGTTCGATCACCCTCGCTGTTCTCTATCACCTTGGCTGTCTCGCCATCCATCACGGCGACACAGGAATTCGTCGTACCTAGATCGATACCGATTACTCGTCCCATGGCTAAAACTCTCCAACAATCATTACCAGAATCTTGCTTACCTAAGTGGGGCGTATCCAAGCATTTTCAAGCCTGTTAGCCCGATACAGGTCTCGATCGGGCGGAATCAGCCCTCGTCGCCCGCAGAGGGAGCCTCCGAGACGATCACCCGGGCCGGCCGTAACAGCCGGTCGTGGATGGAGTAACCCTTCTGGATGACGATCAGTACGGTATTCGGCTCGGCCGTGGCCGAAGGCTGCATCGTCATCGCCTCGTGGCGGTTCGGGTCGAACGGCTCACCCTCGGGATCGAACTCGACGATGCCGGCTTGCTCCAGTGCCGAGTCCAGCAGCCGCAGCGTCGCGCGCTTACCTTCGAGCAGGGCCTCTACATCTGACTTGTCCGCGGCCGCCACACCGGCCTCGAGGCTGTCCCGTACCGGCAGCAGCGCCTGCGCCAGCCGCTCCAGGCCGTACTTACGGGCGTTCTCCAGTTCGCGCGCACCGCGCTTGCGTACGTTGTCGAGTTCCGCGGCTAGACGAAGATAACGCTCGAGATTCTCGGTGGCCTCACGCTGCGCGACTTCCAGATCCGACAATGGCTCCTCACCTGATGCCCCGGCTTCGTCCTCAACGTGCTCGGCGTCGGGATCGTCGGAGTGCTCCTCCGCATCCTGATCGTCGGTTCGCTCGGTCGTCGGCGGGGATGCCGGATCGTCACCCAGGGCGTCGTGGCTCATGAAAATACTCCTACCAGCATCGGATCCCGTCTGCGGGAGCCGGCAGCGTTACTACATTCTAGATGGTCTCTAGTGGTCCAAAAAGGCTTTGCTGGATAACTTATGGGGATTAGTTTCTCGACTTCAAGGCGCTGGCCAATAGCTTGGCCGTGACATCAACGATCGGAATAACGCGCTCGTAAGCCATGCGCGTCGGCCCGATGACGCCGAGGACGCCCATCGTGTCGTCCTCCGTCGTATACGGTGCGGTCACGACACTGCACTCGTCCAGTATCTGATAGCCGGACTCCTGGCCGATGAAGATCTGGACTCCATGCATATGGAGACTCTGATCGAGTAAATGCAGCATTTCCTGCTGCTGGCTAAAGGCTTCGAAGAGGCGCTTCAGCTTGTCCATATCGGCCAGGCCTTCCAGGCCCATGAGATTCGTCTCCCCCGCGACGACGAATTCGGGTTCCGGCAGGGTGTCCGGGAATGCCTGGTGCGCCATCTCAACGGCGTCGATCATCAGGGCGTTCATGCTCTCTCGGGTATCTCGAAGTTCAGTCAGCAACTGCTTGCGCGCCTGCGCGAGATCGCGACCGCCGAACTTCTCGGTCAGGTAGTTGCCGGCCTGGCGAAGCTCCTCTTCTGAGTAGTCACGATTGACATGAATCAGCTTATTCTGGACGTCGCGATCGTTGAGCACGAGGATGACCAGGACCCGGCGATCGGACAGCGGTAAGAATTCGATCTGTCGCAGCGCCGTTTGTGTGCGTCGCGGAATGGTGACGACTCCGGCGAGGTGGGTTACGGCGGACAGGAAGTTCGATGCGGATAACGCGAGTGCCTGAGGTTCCGAATCCTGCAAGGCCTGCTGAAACAAGTTCAACTCTTCGCCTTTGGGGGGCCGCAGTTTCACGAGCGTATCGACAAAGAAGCGGTAACCTTTGATCGTCGGAATTCGCCCGGCCGACGTGTGCGGTGCCGTGACGAATCCCAGCTCTTCGAGATCGGTCATGACGTTGCGAATCGTGGCGGGGCTGATGTCGAGCCCTGAATCGCGCGACAGCGTCTTCGATCCGACCGGCTGACCGTCGCGTATATAACGATCGACCAGCGCTTTCAGCAGACGCTGAGCCCGTTCGTTCGGAATCTTCGGCAGCTTGCTCCCCGGCATGGGCTTTAGCCTGTGGTAACTTAGCGCTCAAGTTCTGAGCCCCATCACGCTAGCAACCGGTTCCTGTACCTGTCAAGAACGGACAATCAGCTTGCCGAACTCTTTTATCAAGATCGCTTGCCTTCAATTTTCAGTACAATCTGCCTAGGTGGATTCAGCCGGTTCGGTATGACATCTCAGTTCAACAATGTGGGTTTGTGGGGACGCCTCTGCGAGGCGAACGTTGCAGAGCTCGCGTTGACCATTGTCGCGCATATGCGCAGTCGAGGGATCAACGTGTTCCTCCCGGAACAGGAAGGCATCCCTGCGGAGCTGAGCGACGCGACCTGCCTGCCGACGCAGGAACTCCCTGGGGCCGTCGACCTGATGGTGGCCATCGGCGGTGACGGCACGCTCCTGCACGCCGCACGCGGAGTGGCGAGGCAAAGTGTCCCGCTACTCGGGATCAACCTTGGCCGACTCGGCTTCCTGACCGACATCTCGCCCCAGCACATGCAGCAGACAATCGACGCCATTCTCGGCGGTGATTTTGTTGAGGAGAGTCGGCTGATGTTGCAGGCCAGGATCTCCGGAGACGAGAACGGCAGCGAGTCGATGCTCGCGCTCAACGACGTAGCCCTCAAAACCGGTCTGACCGGCCACATGCAAGACTTCAGCACGTTTATCGACGGCGAGTACGTTAATACCCATGGCGGTGACGGCCTGATCGTTGCGACGGCGACCGGCTCCACCGCTTATGCGCTCTCTTGTGGCGGACCCATCATCCAGCCAGACGTCGACGCACTCGTCATCGTGCCGATTTGCCCGCATACCTTAAGCGATCGGCCGCTTGTCGTTAGAGCGGCGAGCCAGATCGAAGTGCGCGTTCAGCCACGCTTCGACGATCGGCCGCAAGTCGCTTGCGATGGCGACAGCCTGGGCGAGATGGGCGCCGACGACGTACTGCGAATCAACGTCGCTGACGAGACGGTCAAACTGTTGCATCCTCGCGATCTCAACTACTACGAGCTGTTGCGCTCCAAACTAAGCTGGGGCCATACCATTCGGACCTCGGCCGGTTCCGATTCCGACTGATCGATGCTGAATCTGATCCGCATCAGAAATTACGCCGTTATCGACGAGGTCGAACTCGAATTCAACACGGGCCTCAGCGTCATGACCGGCGAGACCGGTGCCGGAAAATCCATTCTCGTCGATGCGCTGGGACTTGCCTTAGGTGATCGTGCCGATGCCAGCACCGTGCGTCAGGGCGCGGACCGGGCCGAAATCAGCGTGTCATTCGACTGTCCGCAAGCCCATCCTGCTGCGACATGGCTACAGGAGCGCGAGCTTGACGAAGAGCAGAGCTGTGTCATTCGCCGCGTCATCGGCGCCGAAGGCCGCTCGCGCGCGTTTATCAACTCTCATCCCGTGACGTTGCAGGACCTGCGGAGCCTCGGTGAGCTACTCGTCAACATCCACGGCCAGCACAGCCATCAGTCATTGCTCCACCAGGACGCGCAACGACAGATTCTGGACTTTCACGGCTCGCACCGGGAGCTGGCGACAACCGTGGCCGAGCGATTCACGGCATGGCAAAGCCTGGAACAGGAGCTTCAGAGGCATCGCCAGGGTGGCGAGGATCGAGAATCGCAGCTGGAGCTGCTGCGGTTCCAACTCGCCGAACTCGAAAGCCTGGCGCCCGAGGAAGGAGAACTGGAACCGCTGAACACGGAACGGATCCGCCTCGCCAATGTTGAGCGCCTGACCCAGGATCTGAATCTGGCGCTAAACCGACTCTACGAAGCCGATGCGGGCTCGGCCTACGCGCTGGTCGCCGAGGCCTCAAGAACCTTACAGGGCTTAAGCGAACTGGATCCGGAGCTCGTCGCGTCGAGCGACCTGGTCGGCGAGGCGGAGATTCAACTCAGCGAGGCGGCTGCCGACCTGGCCCGTTATCGCGATCGTCTCGAACCCGATCCGGAGCGCCTCGAATGGATCGAAAACCGCTTGAGTAGAATTCGTGAACTGGCCCGCAAGCACAAGGTCGAGGAGGCGACTCTCGCCGGCGTCCACGCCCAGTTGCAGGCCAGGGCCGAGGCACTCGAGAACAGCGGCGAGTCACTGGAGAACCTGGCCGAGCGTGTGCGGATGGCAGCCGACACCTATTTCGCCGCGGCCGGGGAGTTGTCCGAGGGCCGTAGCGGGAGCGCACTACAGCTTGCCGAACTTGTTACCGCACAACTCACGGAGCTGGGCCTTCCGCACGGCCGTTTCCACGTCGATCTGGCACAAAAGCCGCGGCAACGGGCCGACGCGTACGGCCTGGACCGCATCGAGTTTCAGGTGAGCCTCAACCCCGGCCAGCCGTTCGGGCCGCTCTCCCGGGTCGCCTCCGGCGGAGAGTTGTCGCGAGTCAGCCTGGCGCTCGAAGTGGTCGGCACTGGCGCCACGTCGGTCCCAACCATGGTCTTCGATGAAGTCGACGCGGGTATCGGCGGCGGCGTCGCAGAGATCGTCGGCCGGCGGCTAGCGGAGATCGCTGCAAACCGGCAGGTCTTATGCGTGACCCATCTCGCTCAGGTGGCGAGCCAGGGAGAGCATCACTACCGCGTGGTCAAACTCACCGACGGAAAGACCGCCCGAACAAACGTCCGGGAACTCAGTGCGGAAGATCGGGTCGAGGAGCTCTCTCGGATGATCGGCGGCGTAGAGATCACCGAGCGCACGCGTGCCCACGCTGAAGAAATGATGACCCGCGCGGCGGAGTAGATCTCAGCGGGCCGCGATCGCGTTATTTGGGGCGAACGTACAGGACGAGGCTGTGATCCTCGATGTAATAGCCGTGTTTGTCGGCAATTTCCTTCTGTAGCTTCTCGATTCTCTCATCGAAGAACTCGATGACGTCACCGGTCTTCAGACAGACCATATGATCGTGATGCGTCCCGTCGGCGAGCTCGAAGACCGACATACCGCTTTCGAAGTTGTGCCGGGTCACGAGACCCGCCCGCTCGAATTGGGTTAGAACGCGATAGACGGTCGCTAGACCGAATTCCTCGCCGGAGGCGAGCAATTCTCGATAAATGGCCTCGGCGCTAAGATGCCGCGCCGACTCAGATTCGAGGATCTCGAGAACCTTGAGCCTGGGCGAGGTGACTTTTAATCCTGCTTTGCGTAGGTCTTTGCGTTCCACGTTCTACTGCGATCCCGAGTAAGGTATGATGCGCGCCTCATTATTACCTACATTCACCCGTGCGCTCCACCGTGAATTTGGCCCTTCTCCGTCCCATCTGCAGAACCAGCATCCTCGCAGCCGTGTTGTTGCTTGGCGCCTGTATCTTTCGAATCGACATTCAACAGGGCAATCTGCTGGAAGAATCCGTAATCGATCAGGTAGCGGTAGGAATGACACGCAGCCAGGTACAGTTCCTGCTTGGCTCGCCGATGATCGCAGACAGCTTCCACGAAAACCGCTGGGATTACACTTACTACTTTAAGCAAGGCCGCTCGCAAGAGATCGAGCGCCGTTGGTTTATCGTCCACTTCGAAGCGGACCGCGTCGTAAATTTCGACAAAAACGCCCTTATCGAACCCCCCTCCTGATCACTCCTCGTGCTCGATGTGCGGGCTACCCATGACGCCGCCGCTCGCCACCCGATTCGAGCGCATCTCCCGAGGATCCTGTTGCAACGGCCTGCAGATCTCAACTCGCTCGCCCGGTACTAGTTTTCTAGCTTCGTCGACGCGTTCGCCGAAAACGCCGAGTACCAGCGGCAACGCCTGTATCTCCGGATAGTCGTCGATCAGACCGGTACGTTCGACGGCCTGGCCGGCTGTCAGACCCGGCGTGAACGGCACTGCGACGACGCGCTGAGTCTCCGGGGTGGCATAGACCACTTCTACAGTCTCGTCAGTGTCAGTGTGCATCGTGTCTGTGGGAGCGGCCGCCTGGCCGCGATATGTCGTCAACCATATTTCGCCTTCGCTCGATCAATAAACGCCGTTACCTGCGATCTAACGATTTCCTCGAACAATACTCCAAATACCATCTGCAATGGACTCGCCGCCACCTCGAAAGTCAATGTGAGGCCGACTTTAGAACCGCCCTCGGCATGATCATCAAAGGTCCAGGCACCTTCCAGTGATCTAAACGGTCCCTTCAGCAACTGAATCTCGATACGGTGCGGTCGATCCAGACGATTTCGGGTAGAGAATTGCTTCTGTACGCCGGCGACGCCTACTTCCAGCGTCGCTTCAGCTAGATCTCCCGTCCGTCGTTGAACGGTCGCCCTCTGACACCACGGTAGAAACTCCGGGTAGCTGGCGATGTCATCGACGAGGTCGAACATTTGCTCCGCGCTGAATGGAACCTGCGCGCTGCGGCGAACGGTACGCATCGATTTTTAGAAAAGCCCGATGGCGTTAAGAAATATCAGCACGACCGCCACCGGCGCAATGTACCGCGCGGAGAAATGCCAAGCTCGGTAGCCCGGTCCCGCGGCGGGGTCCAGCTCATCGGCGCTCGAGTTCTGGCACACGATCCAACTTGCAAAGAAGACGATGGCGAGCCCACCGAGCGGCAGCATGATGTTGCTCGTCAAGAAATCCAGGTTGTCGAATAGTGTTCTACCGAAGGGCTTGAAGTCCGCGAGCAGATTAAAAGACCACACACTTAGTAACCCGAGCAGCCATATCGTGCCACCGACGAGACCGGCCGCAGCAGAACGACTCAGCTCGTATGCCTCGATGAGCCAGGCGACTGCCGGTTCCATCAGGCTGATGGCGGAGGTCCAGGCAGCGAACGTCAGGAGGAGGAAAAAAAGAACCGCGATAATCATGCCCCCCGGCATCTGGCCGAAAGCCAACGGCAGAGACTGGAAAATAAGACCCGGTCCGGCTGCCGGGTCCAATCCGTTGGCAAACACGATCGGAAAGATGACCAAGCCCGCCAGGATGGCGATACCCGTATCGGCGCATACAACCGCGATGGAAGTACGAGCGATTGAAGTCTCCGCCGGTAGATAGGCGCCATACGCCATGACCGCGCCCATCCCGACGCTCAACGTGAAGAACGCGTGCCCCAACGCAGACAGGACGCCCGCCTGAGTTAGTTCCGAGAACTTCGGCTCGAACATGAAGCGCAGGCCCGCTGCGAAATCGCCGGCGATCATGCTGTAACCGAGGAGCACCAGGAGCAACGCGACGAGCGCCGGCATCAGCACGCGCACCGCACGCTCGAGACCGCGTTCAACACCCATCGATACCACCAGCGTCGTCGAGACCATGAATAACGTGTGCCAGAAACCGGTGACAAGCCAATTGCCCGACAAGGCCGAAAAAATATCCCCGACAACTACAGCGCTCGCGTCTTCGAAAGCGCCGCTTGCTCCCTCGAAGACATACGCAACTGCCCAGCCTGCAATGACACTGTAATAGGAGAGGATCAGAAAACCGCTGATGACACCGGCAACGCCGATGAGCCCCCAGCTGCGGGTACTGCCTTCTTCTTCGCCAAGTAAAGCCATCGTGGCGATCGGGTTACGCCGGCCGCGCCGGCCCAGCAGGATTTCGGCCATCATGATCGGTAAACCGACGACGAAAACACAGAGCAAGTAAACTAGAACGAACGCGCCACCGCCGTTGACGCCGGCAATATAGGGAAACTTCCAGATGTTGCCCAAACCGATCGCAGACCCCGAGACCGCCAGAATAAAAGCGAAACGAGACGACCAGTGGCCGTGCAGAGATGTGCGATGTTCTGGAGCGGACGCAACCAACGTGGATTCTCCCTCAGCGTATTTCTTGCGGCGTGTTATTTGGTGCGGATTTTAGGATCATTGAGCCAGCATGGCTAGAAAGACCGGCAAACAATCGCCCTCCTCCATCGCCGTGAACAAGAAAGCGCGGTATGACTACTTCATCGAAGAGCGCTTCGAGGCCGGGCTCGCGCTCGAAGGCTGGGAGGTCAAAAGTCTCCGGGCCGGCAAGGCGCAACTCACGGAAAGCTACGTCATTGTGCGTAATGGAGAGATCTCACTGCTCGGAGCGCACTTGACACCGCTGTCGTCGGCTTCCAGCCACATTAATGCCGATCCGACCCGAACCAGAAAACTGTTGTTACATCGCAAGGAGATCGATCGTCTGAGCGGTCTCGTTGAGCGCAAAGGCTACACGCTGGTACCGCTCGAGCTGTATTGGGCGCGCGGCAGGGCGAAGCTAGCCGTCGGCCTGGCGAAAGGTAAGAAACAGTACGACAAGCGCGCCACGGCGAAGGATCGGGACTGGGAGCGCGACAAGGCGCGGGTGATGAAGGCCGTCAACCGATAACGGGATCGCTATCCTCGTAGGAGCGGCCGCCCGGCCGCGATTTTTCGCGACACTGGCTCTTGAAATGAACCGTCAAAGCCCTAAAATTACCGGTACTGGGGGCGATCGGCTTCGACGTGGGCCGTGAACCTTCAAGTGCATGCCGAGGGGCAGACCACCTCGTAAAACCACCTGCAAACCTTATAGTTGCCAATGACGACAACTACGCCCTAGCTGCTTAAAAACCAGACTAGTGCCTTCTGCCCGGTTCGTGCTTGTGCGTCCGGTTCCAGGAGTCATCCACACAAGATCGCGGAATGGACCGTCTGGGGCCTGAACGCTAAAACCTAACCAGACTGGCTGTGAGTTGTCCCTGCCCGTCGGGTAGCTCAGAGTAAGATCAAAGACGGACTAAGCATGTAGAGCTTGAAGCGGATCGCTTGCGGACGCGGGTTCGATTCCCGCCGCCTCCACCACTATTACTTATTTTTCAGTAAGTTACTAGACTTTTCTAAGGGATAATCTGCCAACCAACATCCCGAGAAATCCGCCATCAGGCGGATTAACGGGCTGTCCTCATTATTGCGGTTTTTTGTTTTACGCGTGTGGCCGCACAACAAGACCGTGGTTTATGCGCTCTCTTCCAACCCGAGGCGCTGATGCCACTGAGCAATGGATTCGTCCGGATAACACTCGAAGTGCTTATCCTGGGAATCGGCGCGTACTGTGACCCACGGCGCTTTAGAGCCGAGCATTAGATGCGTGCGTTCCGGCGGTACGGGAAGCGGGCTGTCCACGGCTGACGCGAATGGATGAACCAGTTCAGGCCAATTCGGCGACCACACCCAGAGCGCCGAGCCGCACCGGCTGCAGAAACTACGTTCACACTGGCTGGTTGCTACGTCCCCTGTTTTCTCATCGCCTATCTTGGCGCGATAAACGTTGATCGATTCCCGACCAGATACAGCCAGCGTGTCGTACTCGCCGCTTAGATTGATCGCGAAGCCGCCGCCGCCCGCCGTTTTCCGGCAGATCGAGCAATAGCAGAGGTTAAAGGGCTGAGGGTGAACTGAGTGCAGCGTGAACCGAACCTCGCCGCAGTGGCAGGACCCTTCGAGTATCATGAGTTTTCCCCTCTTCAAGAGGCGTCTTGGATGTGGCCCAATCGTGAACCTTGTTGGGAAAACTTCCCTCCCGCCATCCAGTTCCTAACTTCTCATCGCGGAACGGGTGTGCCGAATACCTCGATCGAGCCCACGTGTATATAACCGCCGAAGCCATGCCCGCTACCCGGCGTGAGATCCGCGAAACCGACCTCATCTACCATGCTGAGATCCGGGTTCTGGACCCAGATTTCACCGTTCGGTGCGTCGGTGTTGTTAATCGTCACGACGCGCTCCGGATCCAGCTCGATCCAGTGCACAGACGAAAAAGAAAACTCTGTCTCGGTCATCATCGGTAACGCCGCCGTGGCGACATCGCCGACCAGCATCGTCCCGTCGGCAAGCTTCACTACCGGTCGCACAACATGAAACCCGGAGGTTTTGACGACCCAGCGCATCTTGGCGAGGCCAGTGAGATCGAGATAGTTATCTTTGTGCCGGAACAAGGTCGCGAACGGCCCCTCGGCCTCACCGGACCAAACGCTGAACGGCCGACCCGGATTATCCGGAGAACCGGACGTCAATAATCGGTCGGCCTGCCCGTAACCGACTATTTCGACATTCGGATCGGCAACGTTCTCCTGAACGACCGGGACTTGCCCGGTCTGGCCGGACGGCTGAAACCAGTCGACCTTAATGACGGACGGCGACAACGATATTCGTGGTGCACCCTGCCCGTAAGCGACCTGCAGTGCGCACAATACAGCGCACGGCGCGAGCAGCCCCAGATTGGATCTAACAGAAAAGAAGCGTGGCATAACAACTCTCCCCTTCGAGTTTCTTATTGGCAAATCATCGATAACCGCATATCCGATGCCGGCGTTGTGCTACTCCAGATCGATCTGATATTTCTGTACCGCATTCCGCAGCCGAACGCCCTCGGCTTCGAGATAGTCCGCGTAGGCTTGCGGAGAATCGCTGAGTGATATCTCCATGCCGAGCTCATTGATCTGCGCTACAACCGAGGGATCCGCCATGGCGAATTCGACAGCTGCAAATATCTCCGCCAGATCGTCGTCGGAGGTCCCGGCTGGGACGAACAGCCCGGCCCATGAGCCGTGCGGTACAGATGTGATGCCCCGCTCCAGCATCGTCGGCACACCCGGTAACAACGGTATGCGCGACGAGTGTGCAACGACCAACGCAATGGCGGAGCCGCTGTCGACGAGCGGCGCCACATACGGAGACGTCGTAATGACGAGGTCCACGCTACCGTTGGCGACTGCCTCCATCGCGGGGGCGGAACCGCGCAGGGATTCATCGAGCGTTGCTTCGATGCCAAGCTCACTCAGCAGCGCAGAGAATTCCACGCGATGGATACTCCGCGGCGCAATGTGCGAGTAGCTCAGCTCCCCGGGATGCTCGTGTGCGTAGGCGATGAGTTCATCGAGCGTGTTGATGCCGAGGCCGGAATGCACGATCAGCACATCGGGTGTCGCTGTCAGCAGCGTCACGGGCCGTAAATCGGTCAATGGGTCTAAATCGAAAGACGGCAAAGCG
>Ga0255048_10001645_pt1 | contig 15172 bp, 16 predicted proteins | sample JV7_2_2_MG_FD_183619 | JGI IMG/M metagenome (GOLD analysis project Ga0255048, IMG submission 183619) | Seawater microbial communities from Jervis Inlet, British Columbia, Canada - JV7_2_2 | ecosystem: Environmental > Aquatic > Marine > Inlet | place: Canada: British Columbia | collected 2016-10-06
ACTTCGGGCTGCAGGCCGGCGGGAACGACAAGGCGGACCGCACCGGCGCCAAAACGGAGCGCCGCCTCGGAGGCCAACACTGCGGCTCCCACCAAACCGGCCGAACCGCCGACCACCGCAACCGAGCCGACCGACCATTTATGAGAATCATGCGGGCGGTCGGGGATCGGGGCATCGGCCGCGTCACAGATCATGAACTCAGGCTCTGGTTGGGGTAGTCCGATCGGAACCACACGAAGCGCGCCTCTGTGACTGGGTCCGACTCCGACGTAATGACCAACCTTGGCGGCATCAAAGGTCACGGTCACATCCGCGTTGAAGACCTGGCCCTCGGCCGATCCATCCAGACCATCGATTCCGCTCGGTAGATCGACGGCAAGCACGGGAGCCGGGTGGTCGATCCAACCAAGAGCCACCTCAGGAAGGCTTCCCTTGAAACCGGCACCAAACAGCGCATCGATGATCAAGTCGGCGTCGGCGATCTCACCAATCGGCTCGACCTCGATCCCAGCGTGTACTGCGGCGACCGAGGCCTTGCGCGCCGGGGAGAACTCACCCTTGGGATACGCCAACGATCGCACCTCTACGTCGACGCCCCGCCTCTTCAGATGCCGTGCCGCCACGTAGCCATCACCGCCGTTGTTGCCCGGGCCTGCCAGCACGATCACCTTCGACCCGTACCCGGCCCCCATCTCGACCGCAGCCAGGGCGACACCCAATCCGGCACGCTCCATGAGCATTTCGACCGGCTCATCGGAAGCGGCGTCGAGTCGAGCCGACTCCTCTGGAGTTATCACGGGGCGCATACCCGAAGAGTATCCAGTACTCAGTAGTCAGTACTCAGTCAGGACTCGGGGTACTCAGTACTCAGTACTGACTACTCCTCTTTGTGGCAAACGGCTTCGATGTTGTTTCCGTCGGGATCGAGCACGAAGGCCCCGTAGTAGTTGGCGTGATAGATCTCGCGCACGCCCGGCGCTCCGTTGTCCTCTCCACCGGCGGCCATCGCTGCCGTGTAAAACGCGTCAACCGTGCTTCGCTCATCGCATCCGAACGCAACGTGCACGTTCGTGGAGGTTGCCGGGCGCGCGGTCAGCCAGAAGTGAGACGTCCTCTTGCTTCCGAAGCCGATGTAGCCCTGGTAATCCCCCAGCAGTTTGATCCCGAGCGGTTCGAGGGCCTTCTCATAGAAAGCGCGGCTGGCCTTCAAGTCACTGACATTGAGTACGACATGGTCGATCATCGTTACCTCGCGTGAGTCGAATCGAGTCGACCGTACCTCAAGCGAGTGGTGGCCGCTCAGTTACGATTCCGCCTCATGCCTCACCTACTGAATCTTCTGCGCGGCTTTCTCATGGGATCGGCAGATGTGGTCCCCGGCGTATCAGGCGGCACGATCGCGCTGGTGCTCGGCATCTACGAGCGATTGGTGCACGCCATCAGAACCGGAGCCGCAGCCCTGGGGTCTCTAGTCCGGGGACGTTTGGGAGAGGCAGTGCAACGCGCCCGAGCCGTCGAGTGGAACTTCCTTGTCCCACTGCTGGCCGGAATTGGTATTGCAGTGGTTTCACTGGCAGCGCTAATAGAGCACTTCCTCGATGAAGAACCCACCAATACGGCGGCGGTGTTCTTCGGACTCGTCGCGGGATCGATCCTTGTCGCCTGGCAGTTGGTGAGACGGTGGGATGGCCGGCAAATCGGTACGGCTGCTGCGGTCGCGTTGGTCGCATTTGCGGTGCTCGGCCTACGCTCGGGGGAAATCTCCGATCCGTCCTCCGTCTTTTTCTTCGTAGCCGGCGCGATCGCCATCATTGCGATGATCCTCCCTGGGATAAGCGGATCGTTCATCCTGTTGATGCTGGGGATGTACGAAGCCGTGCTGGCCGCGGTAAACGATCGGGATCTTCTGGTGGTGGGAGTCTTCGCCGTTGGGGCCGTCATCGGCCTGGCCACCTTCTCGACACTTTTGGATCGGATGCTGCGCGACCATCACGACACTGTGATGGCGGGGCTGATCGGACTTATGGCAGGGTCGCTTCGAGTGCTGTGGCCGTGGCCGGACGGAACCGACACCGCCAATCTCGCCGCCCCGAGTGAACCTCTGGTCCCGATCCTGCTGGCCGTCACAGGCTTCGCCGTGGTGATGGTCATTGCGCGTGTCGGGAAGAGTCACCAGGAGCCAGTACCGAGTACTGAGTACTGAGTACTCCTACTCCCCTAGTGCGATGGCGAACACCATCGCGTCCTTGTCGGTGTGGGTGATCGTCACCTCGAAGCCGGTGACGCCCAGCATGTCGGCACGTTTCTGGGCGGTGCCGGAGATCCGTACCGTTGGCTTGCCCCCGCCGGTTATCTCGATGTCACGCCAGCGAATCCGCCTCCAGCCCGTTCCCATCGACTTCATGACAGCTTCTTTGCCGGCAAAGCGGGCCGCCAAGCGCCTCTCAGGCTTTGCAAAACGAAAGGCGTACTCGCGTTCATGTTCGGTGAAGCACCGCTCCGCAAAGCGCGGGTACTTGGCGAGGACGGAGCCAACCCGCTCGATATCTGCCAGGTCGATCCCGGTTCCGATGATGCGCATGAGGCCGTGAGCCTATCGGTCGTGAGTAGTCAGCAGTCAGCAGAGAAAGAACTGCCGACTCACTCCACCGTCACGCTCTTGGCGAGGTTGCGGGGTTGATCGATGTCGTGACCGCGCGCCGCGGCCACGTGATATGCCAGCAGTTGCAGCGGAACGATCGAGACGACCGGGCTCAACAAATCGGGCACACGCGGGATACGGAGAACCGAATCGGCGTGCTTATCGATCTGCTCGTCATCATCGAAGGCGACCGCAACCACGTACGCACCCCGTGCCTTGACTTCCTGAATCGCCGACACCGTCTTGTCGTACACCTCGCTCTGGGTAAGGACGACCACAACGGGGGTTCCTTGGGTCACGAGCGCCAGCGTCCCGTGCTTGAGCTCGCCGGCGGGCATGGCCTCGGAGTGAATGTAGGAGATCTCCTTCATCTTGAGCGAGCCCTCCATCGCCACCGCATAGTCGAGCCCACGGCCGAGGAAGTAGGCATCCTCGTGACCCTCAAATCGTTTGGCCATCGCCTTGACCTCGGGGTCACGTCCCAGCGCTTCCTCGATCTTTATCGGGAGATGCTGAAGGCCTTCGATCAGCTCATCGTGCAAGTCGGGATCGAACGCGCCGCGCTGTTCTCCTAGCGCCAGAGCGAGCAGGTAGTCCCCAAGCAGCATCGTCAAATATGCCTTGGTGGATGCCACCGAGATTTCGGGACCGGCTCTGGTGTAGAGCACGTCATCACTCACACGACTCAACGTGGAACCGACGACATTGGTGAGGGCGACGAGCCGACAGCCATTCTCCTTGGCCAGATTGGCCGCGGCCAAGGTGTCGGCGGTCTCTCCTGATTGGCTGATGGCCAGAGTCATCGTCGATTCGGTCAGAATCGGATCGCGGTATCGCATCTCGTGGGCGTAGGCAGCCTCGGTAGGGATTCGGAGCAGGCGTTCGAAGATCTCCTTGCCGACAAGCCCGGCGTGAAAGGCAGTCCCACAGGCGGTGATCCAGATTCGATCGATTTGCTCGGCGAATCCGTCGGGCCACTCGACGCCATCCAGATCGACACGACCGTCCTCGGTGATCCTTCCACTCAGCGTCTCGGTAGCGGCTGCCGGTTGTTCGAAGATCTCCTTGAGCATGAAGTTGGGATAGCCGCCGCGCTCCGCCTGTTCGGCATTCCAATCGACCTCGAGCAGGTCGCGCTCGACGGGCTCGCCGTCGAGCGTTTCGATGTGCCACCCATCCGGAGACAGGTCGACCATCTCGCCGTTTTCGATGATTGCAAAGGACCGGGTGTGATGCAGGACGGCCGGAATGTCTGAGGCGAGGAACATCTCACCGTCTCCGACGCCCACGACCAGCGGGCTGATCATCCGCACCGCCACTATCCGACCCGGTTCCTGCTTCGACATCGCCACCAATGCATACGCACCCTGGGCGCGCCGGACCGCTCTACGTACTGCTTCGAGCAGGTCGCCGTCGTATTCCTCGGCCACCAGGTGTGCGATCACCTCGGTATCCGTATCCGAGGCAAAGGCCGCTCCTTTGACGATCAGATCCTCTTTCAGCGCGGTGAAGTTCTCGATGATCCCGTTGTGGACCACCGCGACATCACCACTTGGATCGGCGTGAGGGTGGGCATTGCGATCGGTCGGGGGCCCGTGCGTGGCCCAGCGAGTGTGACCAATACCGAACGACCCCGCGAGTGGGTGATCGTCTAGTTGTCCGACCAGCCGGTCCAGCTTCCCCTCGGCTTTTGCGACGTTTAGCGAGGAACCGTCGTGAACGGCAATACCGGCGGAGTCGTAACCGCGGTATTCGAGGCGACGCAATCCATCGACAAGAATCGGAGCCGCATCCTGTGGCCCCAGGTAACCCATGATTCCGCACATGCGCGTGTCTCCCTTCGGGTGGGAGACCGGGACCTGGACGGCCACGAGCTCAGGTAGAGCCTCGTCTCACTTCGATCCGGTCTCTGTCTCCGAGATCACTCCCGGGTTTTGGCCCGGATCGTCACGACCGTGAGCGGCCGAGAGGGCACCCGCCGAACAATTCGATAATCCCTCTACCTCGTCACCTCGCTCGTGCGAGGACAGGCGCTGGGTTTCGTTGTGCCGGGTCGCCGGTCTATTCGGTTGTACTGATCAGGCTACTGCTTATCGGCGGATTCGGGATAGGAACTGAGGCAAGAGTCAGGAGTCAGGAGTCACCCCCCTCCAACGGCCTTTGGCAGTTGACTCCCCCTCAAGGGGGGAGTGGTCTTCTTACAGAAGACGGAAGACTGAAGACAGCCGAGCGAAGCTCGGCTACTCCGCTCCAAGCTCGGTACGAACCACCGTCACCAGTTCATCGGCGATTGCCGCCGCCTCATGGCTTTCACGTGCCTCAACCATCACTCGCACCAAGGGCTCGGTGCCGCTCGCCCTCACCAGAACCCGGCCGTCGTCTCCCAACCGCTTCTCCATCATCTCCACCGCAGCCCAGATGGCGTCAGCGTCTTCCAGACGCTCCTTTACCCGCACCTGGACATTCCGCAGCACCTGTGGGTATTCGATCATCACCCGGCGTAGCTCGCGCAGCGGGGCACCCGTCGCGGCGACGACTTCGAGCAGGCGCAATCCGGTCAGCAGTCCGTCGCCGGTGGCTCGATCCTGCAAAAGGACGTGACCGCTCTGTTCGCCGCCGAGCCCGGCACCGATTTTCTGCATCGCCTCGAATACGTACCGGTCACCAACGGCGGTCTCAACCACATTGATGGCGAGTCCATGCATCGCCATCTTGAAACCGAGGTTCGCCATCACCGTCGTGACCACGGTGTCGTCGGGTAGCTCCTCGCGTTCTCGCAAGTAGCGGGCGAGGATCGCCATGACCACATCCCCATTGCAGACCCGACCATCCTCATCGATCGCTATGAGCCGATCAGCATCCCCATCGAATGCCAGACCGATACGCCCTGCGGCGCGTTCGACCATTCCCTCAGGGTGCACGGCTCCACAGCCGTCGTTGATGTTCATCCCGGTCGGCTCGACATTCAGGGCCTCGACTGATGCGCCGGCACTCTCGAAGAGATCGGGAGCGGCCACGACCGCTGCACCATGAGCACAGTCCAGCACGACCTCGATGCCGACAAGGCTCTGGTCGGCTTGAGCCAACAGGTGTCGTACGTATCGTGCGACGGCGTCGTCCACGGTCGCGTTTATGCCGACGTCGGCGCCATGAACCTCATTCCAGGGTTCGCCGTGGCGAAACCGCGCCTCGATCGCACTCTCGCGTTCGTCGTCGAGCTTTGCCCCTTCGGGACCAAAGAACTTGATGCCGTTGTCGGCTGCAGGGTTGTGACTGGCACTCACCATCACCCCGTAATCCGCCTCCAGCGCGGCGATGAGATGAGAAACGCCTCCTACCGGAATGATGCCAGCGTCGATCGTGTCGAACCCGGATGCGTTGAAGCCTGCTTGAACTGCCGCCGCCAACATCTGACCCGAGCGTCGAGTGTCGCGTCCGATTACGACCGAACCGTGGCGGCCATCACCGGCGGCGCGAGCTAAGCCATACGCCAGCTCTGCAGTGAGTTCGACGTTGGCCAGGCCGCGGACGCCATCGGTCCCGAAGAGGGGGATGTCAGACATCTTCCAACTACCTTCGGCGTGTTTCGCCGGAGAGTTCAGCGCTTCGTGTACTGCTCGGCGCGGCGGGCCTTCTTCAGGCCGTACTTCTTGCGCTCGACGGCGCGGGAATCGCGGGTGAGAAGGCCCGCCTTCTTCAATTCACCCCGCAGCTCAGGGTGGAGCTCAATGAGGGCACGAGCGATGCCGAGCCGTAGCGCGTCGGCCTGGCCTGTTGTGCCTCCGCCTTCGAGGCGGGCGACGACGTCGTACTTGTCGTCGAAATTCACGGTCCGCATCGGTTCGAGGACGCGGATTCGTTGGGCCATCGTCGGAAAGAAGTCTTCGAGATTCTTGTCGTTGAGAGTCATCTTCCCTGATCCGTCATAAAGACGAACCCTGGCGACAGACGTCTTGCGGCGGCCGATGGTCTGGGTGAGGGGTTTCGGCATCAGGCTTCGACCTTTCGGATGTCGATGGTGAGCGGCTGCGGCGCCTGCCCGACATGAGCATGATCGGGACCGGCATAGACCTTGAGCTTCTTGAACATCTTCCGGCCGAGTCGATTCTTGGGGAGCATTCCTCGCACGGCCTTCTCTATGACCCTTTCCGGGTACTTCTCGAGAAGGTCATTGAAGGACTGCTCGGTAAGCCCACCCGGATAGCCCGAGTGGCGGTAGTACCGCTTGTCTTCGGCCTTGGCACCTGTAACCGCCACCTTGGCGGCGTTTACGAGAACGACGTAGTCACCCATGTCCATATGTGGAGCAAACGTCGGCTTGTGCTTGCCTCGCAAGATTTTGGCGACCTCAGAGGCAAGTCGGCCCAGCGGGAGCCCATCGGCGTCTACCAACCACCACGACCGATCGACATCGTCGGGACGAGGGGAGAACGTCTTCTGCTGCTTCATCTTCGGCTCCTCGGCGGAAGCGGCTGCTGCCGAACACCCAATCCCGGTAAACACCGCAATGTCCACCGGCAAGCGTCCGACCGCGCACGGAAACCACCTCGCGAATGCGAGGCGGAGCCACATCGTATTACGCACCTCGCTCCCTTGCCAATCGACGGGTACCGTGGCGCACCGTCATGTCAGACCAACTCATCACCATCTCAGAGATCGAGGCCGCCCGTGACCGTGGAGCCCGCGTCGTAATCGAGACGCCAGCGTTCAAGTCGAACACCTTCTCACGGCTGTGCGGGCGAGAAATATGGCACAAGTGCGAGAACCTGCAACGCGCCGGGTCATTCAAGATCCGGGGCGCGATGAACGCGCTCAGCCTTCTCGAAGAACCCGACCGAGCCGCAGGAGTAGTCGCTGCCTCGGCCGGCAACCACGCCCAAGGTGTCGCCCTCGCCGCCACAACGCTCGGGATCACCAGCACCGTATTCATGCCCGAGGGAGCTCCCATCCCGAAGATCGAAGCTACCCAACAATACGGCGCCGAGGTGCGACTGGTCGGAGAGAATCTCGGTGAGTCGGTCGATGCTGCCAAGGAGTTTGCGGCCCAGTCGGGTGCCCACTTTGTCCATCCATACGACGACCGCGACATCGTGACCGGACAAGGGACGCTCGGCCTGGAGCTCCTCGAACAGATTCCGACGGCCGCAACCGTCGTCATCCCGATTGGCGGTGGCGGGCTGGCCGCCGGCACCGCCACAGCTCTGAAGACGATTCGGCCGCAGACGCGGATCGTCGGTGTCGAAGCAGCAGCCACTGCGACCTACATCGCCAGCCGCGCCGCCGGAACTCCTACCCCGGTCGAGCCGCAATTCACGCTCGCCGACGGAATTGCAGTCGCTCGCCCGTCGCAACTCGTCTTCGAACACCTGGAGACCTACGTCGATGACATCGTCGCAGTTGACGATGGCCAGATGGCCGAGGCAGTGGCTCTACTCCTGGAACGTGGAAAGCTCCTGGTTGAAGCGGCCGGAGCAGCGCCGCTGGCAGCGGTGCAGGCCGGACTCATCGACGAATCCCACGGAGCCACCGTCCTGGTGCTTTCCGGAGGCAACGTCGACCTACTGCTGCTCGATCAGGTGCTGCGACATGGCCTGGAAGCAGCCGGTCGATATGAGTCATTCGCAGTCCGGGTACCGGATGTGCCCGGCTACTTATCGAAGGTGACGGCGGCAATCGCCGCCGCCGACGCCAACGTGCTCTCCGTCGACCACGGGCGGCAGGGCATCGGCCTCCCGTTTGGATATACCGAAATCCGGTTCGCAGTGGAGACCCGATCTGCAGAGCATTTCGACGCTATGTGCGCCTCGCTTGCCGGGCTGGGATTCGAGGTTCTTCTCTAGCGCCTAACAATCATCCGCTCGATCGCTCGACGACTTGCGCCACCTTCGTACAATCTGGCTACATCCCCGATACCTGGAGTCCGAAATGTCCCTCGGCTACGACGGAACCCTCTTCATCCTGGCGTTTGACCACAGAGGCAGCTTCCGCAAGAAGATGTTTGGCATCACAGGCGATCCCACGGCGGAGGAGCACTCCCGACTCGAAGACGCAAAGCAACTCGTTTGGGATGGCTTCAAGGCCGCACTCGAAGCCGGGGCGCCTCCCGGCGAAGCCGGCGTTCTCGTCGACGAAGAGATGGGCGCAGCGGTGGCCCGAGAAGCCAAGGAAATGGGAGTCCCGTTGGCAATGCCGGTCGAAAAGAGCGGCCAGCCCGATTTCGACTTCGAGTACGGCGATGACTTCGCCGCCCACATCGAAGCGTTCGACCCTTCGTTCTCCAAGGTACTGGTCCGGTGGAACCCCGACGACTCTGACGACATCAAGGCGAATCAGGCAGGCAAGCTAAAGCGCCTTGGAGACTGGCTTCATGACAACGACCGCACTTTCCTTTTCGAGCTGCTCGTACCGGCTAGTGAGCGGCAGTTGGAGTTGGTCGGTGGCGACACCGACGCGTACGACAGCCACCTCCGGCCCACCTTCATGCTCGAGACCATCCACGAGATCCTCAGCGCCGGCGTAGAACCCGACATCTGGAAGATCGAAGGAATCGATACGGTCGCCGACTGCGAGCTGATCGCCGGGTTGACCCGCTCCGGCGGCCGCGATGGGGTCACGTCGGTCGTTTTGGGGCGTGGCGCCGACGATGCCAAGGTCGACCACTGGCTTCGCATGGGAGCACCCGTCGACGGGTACACCGGCTTTGCCATCGGACGATCCATATGGTGGGCCGGTGTCGAAGGATGGAAGGACGGAACGATGGAGCGCGATGCAGCCATCGCCTCGATCTCAGACAACTTCACCCGGTTCATCGAGGTGTACCGGTCGGCGACCGCCTGAGCGAGGAGCGAAGATGCGTATTGGAATCCTCACAGGCGGCGGCGACGTCCCCGGTCTCAATCCCTGTATCAAGGCGGTAGTCAACCGGGCCGCCGCAGGCGGACACGAGGTCGTCGGGCTACGCCGCGGATGGGGTGCCCTGCTCAATACCAATCCGGACGACGCCGCTTCGGTGGCCACCCATAGCGTGGCCCTGGACCCGGCGTCGGTCCGCACGGTCGATCGGACCGGAGGCACCTTCCTCCACGCCGCTCGCACCAACCCGGGTCGGGTAAGAGCGGCAGAGGTGCCGTCGTTTCTCGCCGACACAGTCAGCGGCGAAGGGCCTCACGACTTCACGGACCACGCGCTCAAGGTGCTCGAGCACCTCGGCATCGACGTGCTGATCCCGATCGGAGGCGATGACACGCTCTCGTACGGTCTTCGACTGCACGAGGAGGGCGTCCCGGTGATCGCCGTCCCCAAGACCATGGACAACGACGTCAACGGAACCGACTATTGCATCGGGTTCTCGACCGCGGTCACCAGGTGTGTCGATTTCATCCACAATCTGCGCACCGCCACCGGGTCACACGAGAGGATCGCGGTGGTCGAACTGTTCGGTCGCTACAGCGGTGAGACCTCTCTGATCACCGCCTATCTGGCCGGAGTGGATAGAGCCGTGATCTCCGAAATCCCCGTCGATGTGAACAAGCTGGCAGACCTGCTCACCACCGACAAAGCGGCCAATCCGAGCAACTACGCCATGGTCACGATTTCCGAGGGGGCCGTACTCGAAGGCGGCGAGATGGCTCTGAGCGGCGAGGCCGACGCCTTCGGTCATCGCAAGCTTGGTGGTATCGGCCAGGAGCTCGGCGACGAACTCAAGCGGATCACCGGGGAGGGCATCATCCTGCAACATGTCGGCTACTTGATGCGATCCGGCCCACCTGATTCGCTCGACCGCATGGTGGCGATGAATTACGGCACGATGGCCACCGACCTGGCACTCGAAGGATCAAGCGGTCGGATGGTCGCACTAAAGGGCGGGGCCTACACCAACGTCGCGATAACAGAGGTGGGTGAAGGAGCTCGGACTGTCGACATCGACGAGTTGTACGACGTGGATGAGTATCGGCCCAGGATTCGCAATGTCGACGACAAGCCGATGTTCCTCTACTGATCAGCGGCGGCAATCTCTCCCGCGTCCGGTTGCATGCGCCTATCGGCGGAAAGCATCGAGCAAAGGCAACGACTGACCGCTGACAAACCGAATCAGTGCGCCTCCGCCGGTACTGACGAAGTCGATCTCACCAAGATCGACGAACTGACCGGCGCTGGCGACGGTGTCCCCGCCACCGATCACGGTCTTGCCCGGAGCCGCCGCCACAGCCGCCCACAGTCGTCGAGTGCCCACATCGGCGCCGGGCTGCTCGTAAGCACCCGCCGGACCATTGACGAAGACCGTTCCCGCAATCGCGATTTCTCGTTCGAACGCAGAAATGGTCTCGGCACCGACATCGAGAATCATGGCGTCGGTGGGGAGATCGCCGACCGGCATCTCGTTGCGCCGGCCGTCTACCGACGTCGCCACGGCGATTGCTGCGAGAATTGGTTGAATAGCTCGATCAGTGGAGGCACGAAATGGCTGAGAGGCTCAAGTTCTTTGTAAACGGCGAATGGCGTGACTCGAAGACCGACGAGTGGTACCCCATCACCAACAGCAGCACCGGAGCGGTGATGGCAGAGGCGCCACGGTGTACTCCGGACGAAGTGGATGAGGCCGTTGCTGCCGCCGCCGCAGCGTTCCCGACGTGGCGCGACACACCCCTCCCGGAGCGGGTGCAAGTGATGTTCCGATTCAAAGAGAGGCTCGAGGCCAATCTCACCGATCTCGCAGTGCTCCTCTCGACCGAGATGGGCAAGAGCTACGACGAAGCTCGGGGCGACGTGCTCAAGGCGATAGAGGTAGTCGAGCTGGCATGCGCCCTGCCGGTGACGATGCAGGGCGATTCGCTGATGAACGTCTCGCGACGCTTCGACACGGTCAGTTACCGAGAACCCCTCGGTGTCTTCGTCGGGATCGCCCCGTGGAACTTCCCGGCAATGATCCCGATGGGTTGGATGACTCCCCTGGCGATCACAACGGGAAACACGTTCGTGCTCAAGGCTCCATCGTTCGTTCCCCAGACCTCGATACGAATCGCCGAGTTGCTCGATGACTCAGGACTGCCCCCGGGAGTCTTCAACCTCGTCACTTGCTCGCGCCACGAGGCCGAGCGTCTCCTCACCCATACCGATGTCAGAGGAGTGAGTTTCGTTGGTTCAAAGTCCGTGGGTCAGCATGTATATGCCACCGCCGCCGGAGCCGGCAAACGCGTCCAAGCCCTCACCGAGGCCAAAAACCACGCCCTGGTCCTGCGGGACGCGCCGGTCCGGGCGACTGCCCAGCGAATCGTCAACTCGGCCTTCGGATGTGCCGGCGAACGCTGCATGGCATTGCCGGCGATCGTGGTCGAAGACTCGATCGCCGACGATCTCGTGGCGACGATCGTCGAGCTGGCCGAGGATCGAAAGATGGGGCCGGCCTGGGAGGAATCGACCGAGTTGGGACCCCTGGTGAACAAAGAGCACCAGGACTTCGTGGCCGGTTGGATCGAGAAGTCCATCGATGAAGGCGCGGTTCCCGTCCTCGACGGCCGCAAGGTGACCGTGCCCGGACTCGAGGATGGCTTCTTCATGGGCCCGACGGTGTTCGATCACGTGACCGAGGAAATGTCATGCGGAAGCGAGGAGGTCTTCGGACCGGTCCTGTACGTGAAGAGGGTCGCCGATTTTGACGAAGGAATCGAGATCATCAACTCCAACGAGTTCGCCAATGGCGCTTCGATCTTTACTCGCAGTGGCTACCACGCTCGAGAGTTCGCCCGCCGCATCGATGCCGGAATGGTCGGGGTCAACGTCGGCATCCCGGTACCGATCGCCGCATTCCCGTTCAGCGGACACAAGAGCAGCTTCTTCGGTGACTTGCACGTCATGGGCCGTGACGGTGTGGCGTTCTACACCGAGACCAAGGCCGTCACCAGCTACTGGTTCGACGAAGCCGATCTCGCTGGAGACAAGGTCGGGACCTGGGAGGGCACGATCTCACGCAAGTGAGTCGGCTCGCTGGGAGCGAACAGACACAGGTCGGTCGTTGACTCAGGCGCGTCCTGCAGCGACCTCGTCGGCCCGGTCGCGGCCTGCCAGATGGATTAGGTCCTCGTGCAGTTCGAACCAGACGCTGTGGTAGCTATTTACCCGGGGTCAAGCGATGTACGCATGGTCTCCCTCCGCGACAAGGGCGGCGGCTCGGTTGAGGCGAGACGAGTAATCCGCCAGCCTGGGGAGGCCATCGAACAGGCTCTCGAGCCAGGCGGCTGCGTCTTGGTGAAGTGATGCGAAACGCTCCAGCACCGCGGCGTCGTACTCTGCATCGGAGTGGTCGTTGAGCACGGGTGCGCCATCGACCTCGCTCATCTGCCAGGCCGTGACGACCTCTTTCACTCGTTGATCCAGCGGAAGGAACGCGTCCGGCGCTGCGGAGGCGTTGTCCACCCCCCAGGCGCCGCTGTCGGCTGTCACCATCTCGGATCCGAGGAGCTTGCCCTCGTCGGTCAGCTGAATCAACGCACTCGGGTCGCCGTGCATGAGGGAGGCTCCTTGTCGCATCATCGATATCTTCTCGCCGCCACGAACCGGGATGAAGGAGGTCATAGCTACGGCGGACCCGCTTCGATCCGCCGACGTGGACCGGTGGTGGGATACGAACGAGTCGACCTGACCGAGCCGATCAACCGATCGCGCCGTCGTCGCTATCGAGTCGGTGGCTAGTAGACGACTCGCTCCAACACCAGACCGTGCGGTGGTGCGGCCCCGCGGGGAGCAGCATTACGATCCAACGCCTCGAGGATGGCGGGAACGTTTTCGGCATCGAGACGACCCCGTCCCACCTCGACACACACCTCCACCATTGAACGCACCATCTGATGACAGAAAGCCTTCGCTTCGACCTCGTAGACGAGGAGCGAACCCGGTCGACTCCATTCCGCTCGAAGGACGGTTCGCATAGTCGTCTTACCCTCCTGAGCTCGACAAAGCGACGCAAAGTCATGCAAACCGATGAATGCTGCGGCGGCAGTATTCATCGCCTCCACATCGAGCGACTCAGCTACGTGCCATACCGCCACCCGCGTCAGCGGGTCGGGTACAGGTGAGTCGTCGATCGAATAGCGATAGATCCTGGAGCGAGCCGAGCGGCGGGCATCGAAGCCGTCGTCCGCCTCAATAAGCGAGCGCACGGCAACCTCTTGTCCCAGCATCGAACCCAGCGAGCGGGCCATCCGATCGGTATCGAGTTCGGATTCCGCATAGAAGGAAACCACCTGACCCCGAGCGTGGACACCGGCATCGGTTCTGCCGGCAACACTCGTCTTTATCTCGACGCCGGTGATCGTGGCCAAAGCCGCTTCCAAATCGCCCTGGACCGTGCGGACACCGGGGTTGCGGGCGTAGCCGTGAAAGGCTGATCCGTCGTACCCGATATCGAGTCTGTAGGTCGGCACCTAATGCCCGCTAGAACCGGAAGATGGTCGAGACGACAACGAATGCCACCCAGCCACCGATGGCAGCAAGGGCCGCTTTTTCGCTCGCCAACTCGAGAGCAACCTTGGCCGCCATCCACAAGGTCAGCACCAGCCAAACCGAAACGATCAGCCGGGCTGCAAAGGGAGACACAAAGGGAGCCAACGCAAGCGAAGTCAGCAAGACCGGGGTTCCGATCGAGGTGGCCGCCATCACACCGGGAAACGTCCCGTATCCCTCCAACAGATGCCGCCCCACCATGTAGACCAATCCGGACAGGATGATCCAGGTGAACATTCCGCTCAGCAGCAGCCGGGTGGCGGAGATCACTGAAACCCCATCGATGACGAGTGGGGTCATCAGAATTGCGTACACCACAGCAACGACGATTGCACCATCGGCAACGCCGTCTCGGGCGAGCGTCATATGGAGGTAGGGGTCACGCCGCAGTAGCGCGGCGTTGATGGCTCTGCTGATCACTGCGTCGAGGATAGATCGCCCAGAAGCTTGCCGATCGGCCGCAGCACGGAGCGATCTGGGTTCAGCGCCGCGACCTCACGCAGCGACACCCATCGGGCATCGTGCACCTCGTGATTCGCCGTCAGGACAGCGTCCCTGGCAACGAAGGCGAACCGGACGTCGAAGTGGCGATGCTCGGGCTGGTCGGATCGCTCGGGAAAGACGTGGATGTCGACATCCACGATCGAATCGGAGACCGCAGCAACGGCGGCCACGCCGGTTTCCTCTCCGATCTCGCGAACTGCTGCCGCCATTGGGTCGGCATCGGTCGGGTCAATGTGTCCTCCCGGCTGCAGCCATCGCTCGATCTTGGCGTGATGGATCAGCAGGACGCTGTTGCCATCAGGGTGGAGCACGAACCCACTCGCGGTGAAATGCCCTGGTGTGTAGTCGTACCGGTCGAACGGATCATGGGCCGCGGCAGCCAGATCGAGCATGTCCAGCCGGTAGCGCTGCTCGTCGGGGTCCTTCGGCAAATACTCGGTCAACAACCGGAGAAGCTCAGTGCGGGAAGGCATGGCTAGCAGTCAGCACTCAATACCGAGTGCTGAGTACTCCTCAACTATTCCGCTC
>Ga0255048_10001649_pt1 | contig 15153 bp, 17 predicted proteins | sample JV7_2_2_MG_FD_183619 | JGI IMG/M metagenome (GOLD analysis project Ga0255048, IMG submission 183619) | Seawater microbial communities from Jervis Inlet, British Columbia, Canada - JV7_2_2 | ecosystem: Environmental > Aquatic > Marine > Inlet | place: Canada: British Columbia | collected 2016-10-06
CGTCGTAGTCGGTGTGCTCGACCTCCTCGGCGATTCGATCAAGGTCAGCCTCGCTCAGCACCTTGCCCGTCGCCGTCGTGAACGTCTTGCAACTCATCATCAATCCCCTTGTTCTTCCAAGTCCATGAACCCCTTACGCAACCGCATCGCGTGGATCACCACATCACGATCCGCGAACCGCAACCAGATCACTTCCAACCACCGACCCGACGGGTCGACTCCAATCGCGAGCACCTAGGGAGGGTCGGAATCCGGGTCAAGATCGACAACGACGATGGAGCTGTCGATGACATGACGATCTCGTCCCGCGAGAACCGTGCTTGAACGCTGACCGCCCGAACTCCACACACGAATATCGTAATACACAAACATCACCGGAACCAAGCCGCACAAAGCGCAGCGCCAGCAGTTGTTGAGGTAAACGAGGACGCCAGCGTCACGCATTCTTTGCGTAGTCCAGCCACTTCTTAAAGTCCCGAGTGCTTACGAATAGGTTGATCGCGAGTTGCGTCTGCTCGGGCCTTTCATCTAGCCGCAAGCCGTTCGCGAATCGGACAATCCCACCATCGAACAATGTGACGTCAGCAAGCGCTGAAACGGGCACGGTTCGCGTGCGATTGCGAGAAGTTGGGATGAACGCTTGATCCGCATCGACGCGCCACCTACGAACGCAACACCAGAACCTCACCGCCTCGACCACGGCCCACACAGCCAAGGAACCCACCCCAAGGCGCAGAACAACATTCACGTCAGGCGCGACCGTCACCCATCCGAACCCCAGATAGATGATCCCTAGTAGACAGAACCGAGCCATTGAACGACGACCAACCAACACCACTAGAAGGCTCGCTCGATCACTACGTCGGCCGCCTTGTTGCCGAAGAAGCCGCCGAGCACTCCCGCAATACCTACCACCGCGGCAGTTCCCCAGGGACCACCGCAACTAATCGTCGCTCCGCTCGCACAGAAAGCCCCCGCCCCACCTGCAGCCGCCGAAGCCCCACCATAGGTGAAACCGGCTTTCGTGCCGCCTGCCGCGACGGAACGGAACAGGCGGACACCTGAGTCGTAGCCGTCGTCCCTTTGCCACTGCTCGGCACCCTCCAGCGCGGCGCCGAGCACGATTAGCGCGCGACCACCGACCTCCAGGGTCCGCCCCACTGAGACACCGCCGCCAGCCGTCAGCCCCGCGACGCGGCGAACCCATCCGACGCCAGGCTGCCATCGCACGGCCTGTTTGCCAGACGCAGTGGTGTAGTGAGCCCAGAGCGACTCAGAGTTGACCGCCGCGTCCGCAAAGCCGTAGATCGGAGCCGTATATGTCAGAAACGCCGTCGCTTGGGCGTCGCTAGCAAACACATGGTCCGGACCGATCGTGGTTGGGCACGGAGGAGCACCACACCACTCGGACGGCTCGATCGGAAGCGTCGGCTCCCCGCACGTCGGTTCACACGGCAGCTCACCGGGGTTCTTGCCACCTTCGTTCCCCCGCCCACCGGTACATCCGGCCAGTTCGAGATGGCAGGGAACCAGCCCTGACGGATCCGAGTACGTGACCGGGTTTGCGGCGCCGTACACATAGGGCTCCCCCGTCATGATAACGAGGGGGTCGACGGAGATGAAGACGCCGAGGGTGGGGTCGTGGTAGCGGTTGTTGAGGTAGACGAGGCTGCGTCGTGTGTCGCGGCGATGTGTCGGAGGCGACGGGGTGACGGACCCGCGGCAACGTACGTGACCGATGGGCCGCGCTCGGCGGCTCTCTCGCTGATCGACCGGCGAACACTGAGAAGAGGTCTCCGGCCGTGGCGCTGTAGCGATCAAGGTGGTCATCGTGGTTCAGCCTTGCAGGCCCACTGCTCGTCTTTTGACATCGCGGATGGCCTTGAACAAACACCAGCCGATGTAGCTATACTTCTAGCCATGTCAGAGTCTGTTTCGTTGGCTGAGGTCAAGAACCGCTTGTCGGAGTTCGTCGAGAAGGTCGAACGCGAACATGACCGGGTCGTGATCACCAAACACGGTCGCCCAGCCGCAGTTGTGATCAGCATCGACGACCTCGAATCACTTGAGGAGACACTTGCGATCATGTCAGATCCAGTGTTGATGGCCGACATCAACGCCGCACGTGAGGATCATCGAACTGGGCGCGTCGACATAGTCGCCCGCGGCGAACTGCTGAGCAGCCTGTCCGGCGAAGCGTAATCAGACGTCAACGCCAGCAACACCGACATGACCTACCAGATCGCACTCACTGCAACGGCGCGTCGGTCGCTGCACCGGATCCCTGAAAAGGCCACCCACGCCGTGATCGAGTTCATGTTCGGAGCACTCGCCGACAATCCGCACATAGTCGGAAAGGCCCTGCATCATGAACTCACAGGTAACTGGTCAGCGAGGCGGGCGGAGTACCGCGTGATCTACCGAATCGACGACGAACAGAATCTCGTCACCATCGACGTGATCGCTCACCGCAGCGACGCATACCGACGCCACTGACCCCGATAAAGATTCCAAGTGTGACGTCGTGGTATCGGTTGTTGACGTAGACGAGGCTGGTCACGGCGAGCCGTCGGCACTCATCTCGGCTGCCGCCTGAAGCGACTCGTCAAAGGTCGCGACGGCCAGACGGTGCGTATGCGCACAAGCGAGCACGACACAGTCAGGCATCTTCAACCTGGTCGTCGCGCGCAACCTCGCCAGGTCCACAGGGTCGAGGGGCCGGTTCGACACCATCATCCCGACCGCCTCCAACCGAGCGACCACTTCGTCTTCGCGACCACCTCGAGCGGGATGCACCAAGACCTCGGCCAGCGTCAAGGGATGCACCACGAACCGCTCGACCGAGGCGAGCACATCGATCGCCTCGCCATGGTGCGCGTCCTCGTCGTCGAGCCAGCCGATCAGCACACTCGCGTCGGCAACGATCAAATCGGCCACTCGTCGCGCAACTCGCCGAGATAGTCATCCGGATAGCGCTCCCCGCCCGCCAACGCCTCGACCAGTTCGCGGCGCGGCCGATCACCAGCCACGTGCCCACGAAGGACCAACATCACCACCAACGCTGACGGGCTCAGCTCGGGATGCAGCCGCTGTTCGACCGCCAGGATCTGTTTGAGTTCGCCGGTCGCCGTGATCGTGATGCGCTGCTTGGTCGTCGGCATAACCCAAGTGTAACACCGATCACAGACAAGGTGCCGCACCGCCCGAGTGGCTCAGCACAACAGCGAGCCACTCGGTCTTCACGAAGAGCGGATCAACCAACACGAACATGACCCGGGCGGGGTCGTGGTAGCGGTTGTTGAGGTAGACGAGGCTGCTGGTGTTGTCGTGGGTTTGGTTGAGGAAGCCTTTGTCGTCCACGGTTGTACCGCCTCGCAGTTCGCCATAGGGGAGGTACCGGTTGTGGGTGACAGCAGCGGTGGTTGCGTCGACGGATGCGATCACGCTGGCTTGGTGACCTGCCACGGTGTAGGTCAGCGAACCATCGAACTCACGGCGGGTTCCACCTGGATACGACCGGGCAGCTTGCACGCTCGACGAACCTGGTGTCCATCGCAGCTCGGTTGTCCCGAGGTAGACCGTTTTGGATCCGTCGGGCTCAACTCGTAGCACTCGTTGGCCTGCCACGTCGTAGACGTGGCGGGTGACACCGGAATCGCCGGTCGAGATGATGACATCTCCAAGTGCGGTGTCGGTGTACACGAATGAAGCATCAACGACGTAGGAGCCTGCTGCTGTGGTGGCTGATTCGTAGAAGATTTTACCGTTACGCAGGTACAAGACACGGTTGCTCGAGCGCTCGATCGTGAACACGTCGGTTTCCTCGGCGTCGTAAAACCATGCGCCTCCACCCGACGGGTCTTTGCGTGAGCCGTGTTCATAGATGTAGATGTCTCGTCCACCGTTTTGGTGGATCATGTAGTCGATCTCTTGGTATGTCGTGTTGTTGTCCACCTTGTTCAGACCAATCACCAGCCGCGGAGTTCCGCGCTCGCGAAAACGGAACGAGACAGCGCCGTCACCAGAGATTGTCTGCGTGCTTGAAGCGCCTGCGTCGTACGATGACCCGCCAATCGTGCCCGAAATCAGATCCCCAGTCGACGAATCGACCGTCGTGTTGATCTTGTTCGTCCACGCAACTGGATCACCCTCGGCGACCGCGATCAGGCGGTTGTTCTCGTCGTACGCATACGACGACCGCGATGTTGTGCCGCTGGTGCGTGCCATCATCGAACCGTTGCAGTCATACCAGAATTTCTCTGCTGCGTGGCCGTTACCGGCGCTTACCTCCGACACTGCGTTCGGTTTCGGATCGTCGGTTCCCGACTGGCACGGAAGCGCCGAAACATTCGCTGCGTAGGTGTACGCGCGGCCGTCGTTGTTCGTCATGATGTCTCGGGTCGCGTATGTGTAGCCCTCGTTGGAGGGCGCTGCGCCACCAGGTGTCGTAGCGTCGCTCGGGGCGGACGTTGGGCAAGTTCCGTTGACATCGCCAATCGTGTACCCGCGCGTCAAACGTTGACGGGCGTCGTAGTAGAAGCACTCCTTCTCATCACCAGCGGTAGCCGACGGATTCTGACGGATCGCTGTGATCATCCCGGCGCTGTCGTGCCACACGACCTCGATGGTAGAGCGGAATGGTAGAGCGAACGCCCCTTAACGCGACTCAGCGGCCCCGATAGGGCCGCTGAGCATGATGTTTGGAGCGGACGACGAGATTCGAACTCGCGACCCTCACCTTGGCAAGGTGATGCTCTACCAGCTGAGCCACGTCCGCAGCGTTCGACAGATTATCAAGCTTCGAGCCGGACCGGACACCACCAGCCGGTGACCAGGTCAGTCGCGCTGATCTGGCGGGCGCAGGTCGACGCGGAGTATCAACACGCCCTCCTCGATCGTCGCCTCGGCGTCAGCGATGATGGCGTAGTCCTGGTAGTCGGTCTTGGCCTGGTTGATGAATTGCTGTCGCTCGTCACCTGCTACCGGGGGCAACGGGCGCTGCTTAACCGCCTGTGCACGATCGCGGAATCGGGAAATCATCGCCTCAGGGTCGAGCGTTGCCATGTGGTGATCGTAGCTGTCGCCAGACGTCGACCGGTGGGCCGGGCCGTCACTTCAGGGGTGATCGAGGCCCAGTTCGACGTCGAGTTGGGCCATAGCTGCCTCCAACGCGTCGGGATCGACGTCGGCCTCAGCGAACTCCTCGGGCAACGGACGATCCAGGGCCGCAGGGGTATCGGCATCGACGATTCGATCGTCGTCCGACAGAGGTGACACATCGGCTGAGGCCTCCGACATCGAACCATCGAGTCGCCCGTCTGTTGAGGAAACTCCTGCGCCGTGCAAGTCGTCGAAGCCGGTACCCGAAGGCCCCTCGTCGAACGTCTTATCGATCGCCGGCGGGGCGATGCTCGGTTGCATCGGGGCGGCGCCCCGCGGCCTGATCTCGTCAAGCCGACGTCGTTGCCATACCGGGTCAGCCCGCCGCCATTTGCGCTCGCCCATCACCTCGAGCGGTGCCAGCACCTCCGGATCTGGCCGGGTGGTTCGACGCAACCACACCGCAAGCATCAGCAGTGCCAGCCCGAGCGCTACAAGTAACGCAATGATCGACGAGACGGTCCGTGTGCCCTCGGGGTCGCCGACAGACCCAAGAACCGTGAATGCCACCGATGCCGACAGCATCGAGAGAGTTGGATTTTTCGTCGCCACGCTGCCCACATTGTGCCACGCCGCACCCTCGAAGATCACCGCTGCCGACGAGTCCGAGATCCGAGTTGCTTGGTCAGAGAACCCGATCAAGGAATCGAGCGATCAGTTCGCCGACCTCATCGAAGTGGATCAAGAACGCATCGTGGCCATGCGGCGATTGGATCTCGGCATACTCGTTCGGCACACCGGCCCGGCTCAGCATCTGGCTCATCTTGCGCTGCTGGTACGACGGGTACAGCATGTCGCTGTCGATGCCGATCGTGAGGTTGGGCACCGTGATCAGCGACATCGCCCGCTCGAGGTTGCCGCGCCCTCGGGCCACATCGTGCAGGTCCATCGCCTTGCCGATGATCAGGTAGCTGTTGGCGTCGAAGCGGCGAACAAGCTTGTCACCGTGGTATTGCAGGTAGCGCTCTACCTCGAACTCCTGCCACAAACCGAATGTGTCGCCGATCCGCGAGCGGTCGGTGAGGTTGCGCCCGAACCGCTCCGTGAAGGCGTTATCGCTGCGAAACGTGACCTGGGCGACCTGACGGGCGATAGCGAGACCCTGTGCCGGACCCTCGCCGGGTTCGGCGTCGTAGTAGTCGCCGCCACGCCATGCCGGATCGAGCCGGATCGAACGACGCCCGATCACGCCCCATGCAATCTGTTGGGCGCTGGCCTGCATACAAGCCGCGATCGGCACGATCGAGCGCACGTGCTTGCGGTATGTGATCGCCCATTCGAGCACCTGCATCCCACCCATCGAGCCCCCGACCACCGATGCCCACTGATCGATGCCGAGGTGACGCATCAGGCGGGCTTGGGCGCGCACCATGTCGCGAATCGTCACCACCGGAAACCGTGAGCCGTACGGCAGGCCATCGTCGGGGTGGAGCGATGCCGGGCCGGTCGAACCTTGGCAGCCGCCGAGCACGTTCGGACACACGACGTACCACCGGTCGGTGTCGAGATGCTTGCCCGGGCCGACGACCTCGTCCCACCAGCCGGGCGAATTGTGGCCTGCCCCGGCGCGGCCTGCGGCGTGTGAATCGCCGGTCCAGGCGTGGCACACGAGGATCGCGTTCGAAGCGTCGGCGTTGAGCGTGCCCCACGTCTCGTAGGCGATCGTGACATCGCTCAAGACCTGTCCACTCTCGACCGCAAAAAGACGATCTGAGGCAAACGTGAAGAACTGACGGGCGCCGGGTGGATCACCGGGGGTCCAGGCGCCAGAGGCCGGAAGCGCATCGCTCGCCATCTCGCTCCTTTCGTCCGCGTTGTCGGTCACTACCTTCGTGACATCGCGAGCGGCCCGATCGCCGGTTTGCCGGACGAGCCGACCGCATGTCTCGCCACTGGCCGAAGCCAGAGCCGAGGGAGGCACCTTGGAGGCGTTACCCAGGTTGCCGGGCCCGGTCGAAACCAAGCCGCTCTTGATGCACCCACGCAGAGTACCAGGGGGAACGCCGAGCGCAACGATGAAATCGGAGGGATCACGAGCGGCTGCAACCCGCGATTCACCCTCCGATCTTCCAGGGGCTTTCGTTGCGGGCTGTCACTGGGTCGATTTGGCGAAGCAACAGGCGCAGTCGCCATAGAGATCAAGAGCGGACGCTCGTCTTGACGGTGCGGGTCAGGCGCCCACGACCCCGATCACCGGTTGCGCCAACCGCATCCGCTGCTCGAACCCGCTCTCGTAGGGCATGAAACCACTGCGGTCGGGGTAGTACATCTGCACCATCGAGATCTCAGCTCCGCGATACCAATCCGATGCCGCTCCGAATAGGGCACCAAACTCGAGTGTGTCGATCGGCGCGAACATGCAACGCAGTTCGTTGTCCAACAAGCCCAGCAGTTCGATGCCGAGCGGTATCTCCATACCGCCGCGGCACTCATCGACCACCATCTCGATCAAACCGTTGGCGGCCACCGGTTTCAGCCCGAACACGGCTATCTCTGGGAATCCGACCAGTTCTGGCACCCCGATCGTGTAGGCGTAGGCAGGCGTCGGCGGGTCGGTGTCGGATCGTGGTGACACCGGCTCGAGAGCCCACCCTTTCGCCTCGATCATCCATCCGATCTTCTCGGCAGCGCCCATAGACCCGTATTTGTCGGCCAGATGATCGTCGGGATGGTCCCTCACCCAACAGACGGTAGCCGGGCGACCAGGCAATCAACTCGCTGTCTACACCAAAGCTGTTGGAGCCCCGGGCCAATCTGCTGGCCGGTCTGGACTTTGCTCAGTCGCAGGTGAAAGCTTTGGCGTCGGCCAGGACACTGGCGCTGTCCAACGCCTTGAGTCGCGCTTTGAGGGGTTTCAGCGTGACGCTGTAGATCTTCGCGACATTCGGGGCGGGTCTTCCTCCGAAACGTTCGATATCGACCGATACGACGACCTCGTTTTTGCGGGTTTGCTCCGTCTTGACCCACCGACCGCCTTGACACTCGAAGAGTCGTTCACAGAACAGCTTGATGGTCTTGACATGCACGGCGGCTGCCGGGATCACTCGCAGGTATTCCGGCAGCGGCTCGAGCAGTTCGGCCAATTCACCACCGTCGAGGCCAGCGAGCGCGTTCTGATTGACGTTCATATTTCCACCATTGGCGGTGATCCAAGCGCCGAAGGGTGCAGGTGCATTGCTGATTCTCACCGTGACACTCTCGGCGAAGGTGAAGACCTCGTCAGCACCCTCTTTCACCCATTTCGTTTCATTCCCTGTGCATTCTGGGTCAGTTTCCGGCGGTTCGTCAGGGGGCGGGGCCGTACCAGGTGATCCGCCGCCGAGCTCGCCGCCGGCCGCACCACCGGCTGCACCACCGAGTTCGCCGCCGGTCACACCACCGCCTTCGTCACCACCATCACCATCATCACCGTCATCACCGTCGTCGGTTGGCGAGCTCGATTGGCCCAGGCATGCGTCGAGCGCGAGACGGGCGGCGTTCTCGGCGGACATTGCCGCCGACTGTTCGGCGATGGCGGCATCTCGCTCGGCAAGGGCGGCGGCTTCGGCCCGATGTGCCTCGGCAACCTGCCCTGCGGCCTCCTGAAGCGCTGCTCGATCGACTTCATACTGAACCATGTCTTCGGCGAATGCCGCGTCGAACTCTGACCCCTCCGGATAACCGGTGTCACGGTGAGGTTCGACCAGAACCGTCCCTACCCTGTTTTCGAGCGCGTTGCTGCGCGCGTCGGCCTCGAGCCACGCAGCCTGGGCGCGACCGCGACGCTCTTTGGCACGTTCTGTTCTTTGCTTCGCGGCGGCATATGCCGCCTCCTCGTCCTTGCAATCCTTCGAGAAGGTAATCGGAGCTGGGGGTGGCGGCGCCGTACCGGGCCCTCCGCCCGAAGGCGTTTCCGGAGAGAGTGCCCCGATACATTCGTCGAGCTGTTGCTGCGCTGCGGCGACGTCGGCGGTCGTGTGGGCGATGGCTGTTTGCAGCTCGGCGTAAGTGGCACTCGATGGGTCCACTTCTTGCAGTTCGGCCTCCAGGGTTCGCAATCGATCCTGGCGCGAGTCCAGGGAGCGCTGCTGTTCCCAACATGGGTCTTCGAACGTGTATCCAGGGTATGCGTCAAACTCGCTCGGCGTGTCGACCGGCACGCCTTCGAGAACCGTCGGGAACTCAGGGTCGTCGGGTTCGAGAGGCTTCTCGGGGGGCGGGGGCCGGTCTTGGGCCGGGACCGGTTGCGAGTGTCGCAACCACCAAAGATAGGCCAACCAGGCGAGCAGCGCGAGCAACAAGAGCAACAAGATGAGCAACGCGAGCAGCATCTCGAGGGTCAAACCGGACCCGTCCGACTCGGAGTCTCCTGGGTCGGTGCCGCCGCCCTCACTCCCCTCCTCGTCATTCGTCGTCGACCCGCCGTCGCCGTCCGACTGTTGCTCGCCGGTTTCTGAAGACCCATCGTCGACCGTGGCCGGCTCACTGGGTGGGCCGGCTGTTGGTGGCGCAGCCGCCTCAGTCGGCGGGGGCTGGAGAGCAGTCAGGATCGCTTCAACGAAATCGCGAAAGCCCGACGACTCATCGCCGAGGCTGAGCCAGAACTGAACAATGATGTTCGACCCCAGTTGCACGTCGGCACCGTCCGCCCAAAGAAGGACCGTCGAGATGGCCTGACCTGGCGATCCTGCGAAACCGCTCACCCCGGAACGAGTGCAGCTCAGGTCGACCGTCACATCATCGAGCGGTGCACCCTCTGACGACGCATTACTGAAGAGTTCGCCGTCGGCAGAGCGACTGTAGAACAGGTCGTAGCTCGACTCATCGGGATTGCCGATGTGCACCGACACCTGCGCGATCGGCGCGCCGTCTTCGAGAGGTCCACAAGCATCGCCGAGGACGCCGAACTCGAAGGTCGCGGCACCATCTAGAACGCCAAGATATTGAACGGATTCGATATCGAATGCAGGGTCCCCGCTGCCTGGCGGGGCGGGGCGGCCGGTCGTCGCGTCGATGAAGTCGTCGACCTCGTCGATGATCGGCTCCGATGGACCCATGTCGGACGTCGGGCCTGTGTAGGAAGCGACCGGAGGCGGAGGGGGCATCTGGTCGGCCGACATTTCGACGGATCCGTACACGCAGCCGTCGGCATCACAGATCTCGACCTCGGTCCCCCCTGGTGCTCGGGGCGTGACCGTGAAGGCCGCCTCACCCGCACCATCGGTCACCAACGGCAGTTCTTCCAGAGAATCATCACCATGCGTGATCATGGCCGTCATCGAATGGCCCTCAATCGGCACATCGTCTTGCGCCACACACACTTCGACGTCGAACGGGCGGGCCGCACCCATCCGCAAAACATCGGACCCGTTGTTGCAGTCCTGCTCGTCGGACAAGACGATCGCGAACTCCACGGAGTGAGTGGCCAACGCCTGACCGGACCACGCGACGACCGAGGCGGCAACTAGCGCGAGTCCGACGAGCGTGCGAGTTGCAGCAGTTCCGCGTCGCACGATCATCACAGCCTCCGGTTTCGTGGTCCGAGCCGAAGGTATCAAACTTTCGTCACCAGTGTGCGTAGGAGTCGGCGACATTCGACACCCTTTGGTGGTTCCCCGCCGATACCGTCATCGGTCGCATGTACCGGTTCTTGTTGCGACCGAAGTGGATCGGCTTCCACCTGCTCGTGATCGCCTCGATCGTCGCCATGATCAGTCTCGGGTTCTGGCAACTGCGTCGACTCGACGAGCGTCAAGCATTCAACGCCCTGATCGAGGAACGCTTCGACGCCGTGCCCGTGCCACTCGACGAGCTGTTCGCCCCTGGCGCCAATCCCGACAACATCGAATGGCGGCCGACAAGGGCTTCGGGCACATATCTGCCCGATCAGGAGATCCTGATCGCCAACCGATCGCAGAACGGGCGTGCCGGGCAAAATGTGGTGATGCCGTTGCAGCTCGACGATGGCCGGATTCTGCTGGTGAACCGCGGATTCATCCCGCTGACCGAGGTGACCGGGCCCGCGGTTCCGGCGACCGCCGTCGAGATCGTCGGGCGCCTGAGGCAATCTCAAGAGAAGCGGCTCGGACAGCTATCCGACGCAGCCGAGGGCGACCTCGAGGTCGCACAGCGGGTCGACATCGATCGGCTCGCCGCACAGCTCCCGGGCGACGTCGTGCCGATGTATGTCGACTTGATCGCGTCGAACCCGCCAGAACTCGAGGGCCTGCCCGAGCCGGTTGCCGCACCAATCCTCGGTAATGGCAACCATCTCTCCTATGCGGTGCAGTGGTTCATCTTCTCCACCGCCGTCGCCATCGGATGGCTGCTAGCCGTGCGACGCTCGATCGGCACCCACCAGTTGGGAGTTGTACCAGGCACAACTCCCAACTAGAAGCGGCTGTCGCCGGGCTGGTCAGTTGTGCTCGAGTTCGGCCATTCGACGGAACTGCTCGACCACGTCGGGCGTTTGATGCGACGGGTCGAGCTGGCGATACACAGCCTCGACATTGACGGCGATCCGGCCGAACTCGCCGAGCGATCCAAAGTCTTCTGAAGCACCGATTGCGGCACCGATGTCTCGCGCTGCGTCAAACGCATCCAGGCCGGCGGCGTGGCGGGCTGTGGCTTCCTGTTCGATGAACACGAGATAGTCGCGCACCGCCGTGACGCCGGCCTTGTCGGTGATCGGGCCGTGGCCCGGCACCACGGTGTCGACCGCCATCCCAAGCATCAGATCGCAAGCCGCCACCCAGTTCGACACCGGCCCCGCCCACACGATCGGAGTGCCCCCGGCGAAAACGATGTCGCCGGTGTAGACGACTCCGGCATCGGGAACGACGACGATCGTGTCACCGGCCGTGTGGGCCGGGCCGACCTCGATCAGCTCGACCGACCGACCACCGACCTCGACGTCGAGACGGCCATCAAATGTGCGGTCAGGCAGACGCGGCTCGATGCCCTCAAAGTCGAACTCGCCGAAGAATGACCGGAACAGCTCGCCGGTCGCCCCTTCGTCGGCGTTCAGGGCCGCCAGCAGCGCCGGGGGTACATCGCCCATCTCATGCGCGGTTGCCGTCGATGCGACGACTTGGGCGCCGCCGACGAGCTGGTTGCCGTAGCAGTGATCGCCGTTGGCGTGTGTGTTGACGACGGTGCCGATCGGCGCCGACCGGGTGTGGTCAGCCATCGTGTCGAGCATGTGCTGCGTGATTCTTAGGTCGAACAGCGTGTCGACGAGCAGCGAAGCGCCGTCGCCCATGATCAGCCCGGCGTTGCTCCACCCCCAACCGCCGTCTCCCTGCAAGTAGGCGAGGCAGCCGTTGCCGACCTCGTTCAGCGAGGTTTCAGGAATCCCCATCGCGATGGATTACCACGCCAGGCCAGGGTAAGTGGCGTTGGACGATCCGAGTTGGGAGATGTGCCTGGCACAACTGCCAACTAGTAGCGGTTTTCGGTGCGCTTTTTGGGCGGGGCTTTGAACGGGGCCTCGATCAGCATCTCAAAACGGGCGTCGTCGGGCTGGTTGAGCTCGTTCAGTTGCCGGAGATAATTCTTGAGAGCGGCGCGCCCAGTGACGACATGGTCGCCCCTCATGCCCACTGACCGGGCCAAGGCGTCCTTGGCCTTGCCGACCCGCTCTTTGCGAAGCGCCTTTTCCTCTTCGGTACGATTCACAGGCGTCTTGTTGGCCTTGGCCTTCGCCCGAGCAAGCCGCTGTGCCTCCTGCTCCTGGAGAGGTGTCAGTTTGCCCGATGGTGCCATGGTCGTGTTCCTTCGTCGCTGGTGGGATTCAGACAATACCGCAACGACCGTGTTCGCGGGTCGCCTCGATCCGCAGCCGACAGCGGGCCACGTCGAACTGGGTGTCGAACAGCAATCAGGCGCGGAGGTAGCGCTCGGCCAGCAGGTGGATCGACGTTGCCAACTCGGGCGTCAACAGACCCGGCGGCATGCGCCAGCCCCAGTTGCCCGTCGTCGTGGAAGGAACGTTCATGCGCGCTTGTTGATCGAGCACCAGCAGGTCCTGAACAGGGATCACGGCCACCACGGCCGGCGACGCGATGACGGCTTCGATGATCGTCCACACAATGGTCTCGATGCCGGCACCTGTTCTGATGTCGAGCCCCTCGACGACGTTGGCCTTGGTCTCGGCGTCGAGGTCGTCCCACCAGCCGGCGGTTGTGTTGTTGTCGTGGGTGCCGGTGTAGGCGACACATCTTTCGATGAATGCCTCGAGCGAATGTGGATTCTCCGGGCCGCCGTCGAAGCCGAACTGCAACACCCGCATCCCCGGCAGGTCGTTGCTGTCACGCAGCACGTATACCGGTTCGTCGAGTTCACCGAGATCCTCGGCGACGAACGGCATATCGGGGAATGCCTGCTTGATGGCGTCGAGGAACGACTGTGCAGGCCCCGCGACCCAACGGCCACCGATCGCCGTCTCGGCGTCACCGGGCACCTCCCAGTACGCGCTGAGGGCGCGGAAGTGGTCGATCCGAACGATGTCGCTCATCTCCAGACAGCGCCGCAGGCGTAACAGCCACCACGAGTACCCGTCGGCTGCCATCGCGTCCCATCGGTACAACGGGTTGCCCCACAACTGACCGTCCTCGCTGAAGTAGTCGGGCGGCACCCCCGACTGGACGATCAGGCCGCCGGCTCCGTCGAGCTGAAACTGATCCTGGTTGATCCACACGTCGGCCGAGTCGGGGGCCACGTAGATCGGGATGTCGCCCAAGATTCGGATCCCACGCTCGGCTGCGTCGGCGCGCACGGCGCGCCACTGAACCTCGAAGAAGTACAGCATCGCCGACCACCGAACGATCTCGTCGGCGAGCGAGCGGCGCGATTGCTCTACGGCTTCGGGATCGCAGCGCCGAATCGAGTTTGGCCAGTCCCACCAGGGAACATCGCCGTACAGATCCTTGAGAGCGAGGAAATGGCAAGTCGGCGTCAGCCAGTCGTTGTCTCGGGCAAAGGCGTCGAAGCCGAGCCGCCAGGGGTGGTCCGGCGAGGCCAAGAATCGATCGGCCGCCGCCGACAGCGATCGCTGCTTCGATCGACGCAAGTGGTCGAAGTCGATCGCATCGTGGGTCACCCGGTCGGACAGCCCGGTGTCGTCGAGCACGCCGTTTTCGACGAGATTGTCGAGGTCGACGAGCCAGGGATTTCCGGCGAACGCCGATGAACTGAAATACGGCGAGTCGTCCTTGCCGTTGATCGACAACGGCAGGATCTGCCAGATCGTCGCCCCGCTGGTTTCGAGCCAGGCGACGAAGTCGTGCGCCCGGGCGCCAAGCGTGCCGATGCCATCGCGTCCCGGGAGCGACGACGGGTGCATCAGCACCCCCAACGAGCGAGACGGGAACGGCCCCAGATCGGTCATCGCCAAATCGTGCCACCGGACTGCTTCCGGCGCACTATCCCAACTCCGAAAGCCGATCTGCACCGGCACGCGAGCACCCATCCTGTGGGCTCTGACGCAACGGGTTCTGGTCGCGAAACTGCCGCACCGTGTCGGCCAATTCATGACCAGATCGGGGTGAGGAGACGTCGCGTCCCGTTCTATGTCCTCGGTGTCCTGCACCGGCTTCCCGGTCGTAGCAAACCGATTCCGGGACGTAGTCCCATGGGCCTACGTCGAACCGACCGCACTAGCGTCGCCGGTTCGAGGGGAGGGCACGTGTCGGTATCGAATCAAAACGAGCAAGCGATTGGGCCCCTAACCCAAGAGCGACCGCTGCTCGAGTTGTGGCACAACGTCAATTTCCGCCGGTACTACTTTGCTCAGCTGTTCTACGCGGGCGTCTACGGAGCGATGCGGTTTCTGTTCCCGTGGTTGATCGTGACACTCACCGACTGGTCTTCGGCCGAAGGCCTGGTGTTGATGGCGTTCGGCGTGCCGGCGCTGCTCGTATCGCTCCCCGCCGGTGCCATCAGTGATCGAGTCGACCGTCGCACGTTGTACGTCACATGGACGGTGGTGTCCGGAGCGATCATCATCTCATTCGG
>Ga0255048_10001650_pt1 | contig 15152 bp, 12 predicted proteins | sample JV7_2_2_MG_FD_183619 | JGI IMG/M metagenome (GOLD analysis project Ga0255048, IMG submission 183619) | Seawater microbial communities from Jervis Inlet, British Columbia, Canada - JV7_2_2 | ecosystem: Environmental > Aquatic > Marine > Inlet | place: Canada: British Columbia | collected 2016-10-06
CGGTGCTGCCGCGGACGACGGTGCTGCCGCGGACGACGGTGCTGCCGCGGACGACGGTGCTGCCGCGGACGACGGTGCTGCCGCGGACGACGGTGCTGCCGCGGACGACGGTGCTGCCGCGGACGACACGGGAGAGATCCCGGTGGTGACCACAGACGCACCCGCAGCGGATCACGACGTCGCCGCGGGGGACGAGGCACATGGGGACGACCACACGAATGCGATGGACGACACCGGCGCCGAGGACGACTCCCACCCGCAGGACGGCGAGGACACGGAAGACGACACGGACGAGTTCGCCGTTCCCGTACCCACTGAGGGCGCGGCAGAGGATCTGACCGACGAGGTGCCGGTCGTCGATGACGCGCCCGTCGCAGCCGCTGCCGGAGCTCTCGGGGTCGTTCACAGTGTCGCCGAAGTCGCAGATGCCGATGCGTCTCACCACGAGGACCTCGCTGGGCTCGGATTCGATGCCTATGAGGACTTCACGGAGGAGAGCTACGTCCCTACCGCGACCAGAGAACACTCGGATCTCGCCGATGCCATCGCCCAAGCCGAGGTCGAGGACACCGAGCAGGTTGCACTGGCGGCCACCATGCCGGGCCTCGACACCGGTGTCGTGGGATTCGAAGACGTCGTCGAGGCAGAAGGGCAGTACGCCGGAACGGCGTCCGCCCCACGCGCCTCGGATCTGGCGCTCCGCGTGGGCTCCGCCGTCCTGCTCGTCGCCGTCTTCCTTGCCTCGCTTCTCTGGCGGCCTGCCCTGATCGGACTGGCGCTCGTCGTGTTCGTGATCGCGGCAGGTGAGTTCTACACGGTGCTCATGCAGAAGGGATACAAGCCGCTCGCCTTGTTTGGCTTCGTGGGACTGGTGGGTGCTTCGATCGGCGCCGTGCTGTGGGGTGCCATCGCCATACCGATGGCCTGGGCGCTCACCGCGCTGGTCTTGCTGCTGTTCTTCGCCGTGGTCCCCGGCCGGATCCGTCCGCTGGTGAGCTTCAGTGTGACTCTGACGGTGGCAGCCTGGGTCGGTCTCGGTGCCTACGCCTTCCCGATCATCGAGTCAGACAGCTATCGAACACTCGTTCTGGCCGCGGTCGCCGCCGTTGCCCTGATGGACATCGCGTCGTACTTCACCGGTCGGTTCCTGGGCAGGAACCAACTCGCCCCAGTGGTATCACCCAAGAAGACGTGGGAGGGCCTCGTCGGCGGCGTTGTCGTGGTGCTGCTGTTCGGAGCAGCGCTCCACTACTTCCCACCATTCGACCTGACGTCTGGCCTCGTGTTCGGTGTCGTCGTCGCGGTGATCGCACCGCTGGGAGACCTGGCGGTATCTGTGGTCAAACGATCGCTCGACGTCAAGGACATGGGAGCCTTGCTTCCCGGCCACGGTGGGCTCCTCGATCGCATCGATGCGTTGATCTTCGTGATCCCGGCGGCATGGGCGACGTTCAACTGGCTGGACCTGCTCTGAATCCGATCGTCGTCCTGGGAGCGACCGGCTCCATCGGGTTGCAGACCCTGGAGGTGGCTGAAGTCCTCGGGGTTCCCGTCCTCGGCCTGGCTGCCGGCCGGGCGACGGATCAGATCGTCGCCCTGGCCACAGACCACGCGGATGCAGACCTCGCCGTGGCCGATCCTGGTGACCGGCTCACGGAGCTCCGGTCGCTGTTTGGAGATCGGGTGTCGTTCGGACCGGACGCTGTCGCCGCCGTTGCGGCGTATCCAGGAACGACGGTGGTCAACGGGATCGTCGGTGCTGCTGGCTTGCCTCCGAGCCTCGCTGCCCTCGCCGCCGGAAACCGTTTGGCTCTGGCGAACAAGGAGAGCCTCGTTGCCGGCGGACCGCTCGTCATCGCGGCGATGCAGTCGGGGGGCGGGGAGTTGATCCCCGTCGACTCGGAGCATTCGGCGATCTGGCAGTGTCTGCTCGGAGAGGACCGGACAACGGTGCGGCGCCTCGTGCTGACCGCGTCTGGGGGGCCATTTCACGGGTGGTCACCCGATCGCCTGAACGACGCCACCGTCGACGAAGCCTTGGCCCACCCCACCTGGGACATGGGGGCCCGCATCTCGATCGATTCGGCGACGCTCATGAACAAGGCGTTCGAGGTGATCGAAGCCCACTACCTGTTCGAAATGCCCTACGACCGGATCGATGTCGTCGTGCACCCGCAGAGCTTCGTCCATTCACTGGTCGAGTTCACCGACGGAGTCGTCAAGGCCGAGGTGGGTCACCCCGACATGCGTAAGCCGATTCAGTTTGCGATCACTGCGCCCCAGCGCCGCTCGTCTTCACGGCCAAGGCTCGACCTGGCCGGAACGACCCTCGAGTTCTCCGAACCCGATCGCACGGTGTTTCCCTGCCTCGATCTCGGCTACCGCGCAGGCCGCGCCGGGGGGACGGCGCCTGCGGTTCTCAATGCCGCGGACGAGATCGCCGTCGCCGCCTTCCTCTCAGGCCGGATTCCGTTCCCGGCGATCGCCGAGGTCGTGGCAGCGGTCCTCGACGCCGTCCCTGTTCAGGATCCGGAGACCATTGCCGATGTCACGGCAGCGGACGTCGCTGCCCGCGCCGCGGCCGAACGGGCCGTGGGGGCGCACGGGTAACGAGGTTGCGCAGGTAGCGTTCATCGCAGCAGCGAGTCAGGAGCACCGTGTCGGCGGTCATCGTCATCATCGGCATCGCGCTGATGATCATCATCCACGAGGGCGCCCACTTCGTCGCGGCGAAGTGGTTCAACATGAAGGCCACCGAGGCGTTCTTCGGTTTTGGGCCCACCCTCGTTTCGACGACGAAGGGCGAGACCGAGTACGGCGTCAAGGCGATCCCGCTCGGCGGGTACGTTCGGATCATCGGGATGAACCCGTTCGAAGAGATCGAAGACGGGGACGAGGAGCGCACCTACCGGTCGGCTCCGTTCTGGAAGAAGTCGATCGTCGTGTTGGCCGGCATCGTGAGCCACCTCATCGTGGCCCTCTTGCTGTTCTTCACCGTTGCGATGGTCTGGGGCGAGGTCGTCACGGACGAGAACGGCGACGCCGTTCCCACCACGACCGTCGCCGTCGTTGCCGAGGAGCTCCCCGATGGCTCGGCCACGCCGGCATCGCAATCCGACATTCAGGAAGGCGATGTGATCGTGTCGTTCAATGGCGCGCCGATCACGTCGTGGAGAGAGTTCGGTGATGCCGCCTCGGCACACCCAGGCGAAACCGTTGCCATCGGTGTACTCCGCGATGACCGGCCGGTCGAGATCACGGCGACGCTCGCCACCGTCCAGCAGCCGGTGGTCGACGAGACGGGGAGCGCCGTTCGTGATCCGGACGGTGACATCGTGACCGTGGATTCGGGCTTCTTCGGGATCTCTCCCACCGTGGCGAGAGCGGATGTGGGTTTGTTCGCTGCCATCGGAGCCGGATTCACCGACCTGTGGACGGCCGCGCGGCAGAGCGTCTACGGCCTCTGGCAGATGGTGTGGAACTTCCCGCAAGTCCTTGCCGCAGCGTTCGGTGGGAGCGATGAGGTGCTCGAAATGGCACGGCCCATCAGCCCGATCGGCTTGGTACGCATTTCCGGAACTATCGAGAGCGCCCTCGTGCTCCTCGCGCTCGTCAACGTGTTCGTCGCCGTGCTCAACGTCGTGCCGCTGTACCCGCTTGACGGGGGCCACTTCGCCGTGGCCGTCTACGAGAAGGTACGCGGCAGGTCCCCAGACGTGCGCAAACTGATGCCGATCGCGGTGGTGGTGTTCGCGTTCGTCGTGGCACTGGGATTGCTTGGCATCTACTTCGACATCTTCAAGCCGCTCCAGCTCTGACCCCTCCTAGCATCCGAAGACGATGACCATCGCCAGGCGTGCGACGCGCCAGATCACGGTCGGCGACGTTCCTGTCGGGGGCGGGTCCCCCGTCACCGTCCAATCCATGACGACCACGAAGACGGCGGACGTCGATGCCACGCTGGCGCAGGTGTACGCGCTGTCGGTCGCAGGCGCCGACCTCGTGCGGATCACCTGCAACGACGGTGAGGCTGCGCAGGGGCTGGCCGAGATCGTGCCGCGTTCCCCGGTCCCGATCATCGCCGACATCCACTTCCAGTATCGGCTTGCGCTGGCGGCGCTCGAGGCCGGGGTTGCCGGGTTGCGCCTCAACCCGGGCAACATTCGCAAGGAGGACCACATCAAGGCGGTTGCACGGGCGGCTGCGGCGTCCGGGGTGCCGATCCGCGTCGGGGTGAATGCCGGGTCCCTGGACAAGGACCTCCTCGACCGCTACGGAGCTCCCGCGCCAGAGGCGCTCGTTGCCTCGGCACTCCAAGAGATCCGGTATCTGGAGGACGTCGGGTTCTCTGACATCAAGATCTCGGTCAAGCACTCCCACGTTCCTTCCATGGTCGAGTCGTACCGGCTGCTCGCCGACGCGGTCGAATACCCGCTCCACCTGGGCGTGACCGAGGCAGGGCCGCCACCGGGCGGCCTCATCAAGTCGGTAGCGGGCATTGCCACGCTGCTGCTGGAAGGGATCGGGGACACGATCCGCTTCTCGCTGACGGCGGACTCCGTCGAAGAGGCCAAGGCCGGACGGTCGCTCCTCGAATACCTGGGTATGCGCGAGCGAGAGAACCTCGATCTGATCGCCTGTCCGTCGTGTGGGAGGGCTGAGGTGGACGTCATCAAGGTCGCAGAGGAGGCGCGCACCGCCCTCGAGGCCGAGGATCTGCCGATCCAAGTCGCCGTGATGGGCTGCGTCGTCAACGGTCCTGGCGAAGCCCGTGAGGCCGATCTGGGGATCGCCGCGGGCCGGGGCAAGGGTCATCTCTTCATCAAGGGCCAGGTCGTCCGGGTCGTCCAGGAGGACGAGATGGTCGCAGCGCTCCTCGACGAGGCGAGGAAGCTGGCCGCAGAGGGTGTCGAAGCCCGCCTGGCGGCGGCCGACGTCACCGCGGCAGACCTCGCCGAAGAAACCCGCCTCGAACTGCTGGACCTGCAGGGCGATGCCAACCGCGCCGAGGAGCGCCGTGCCGCGGTTGCCCGCATCGCGACCGAGACCACAGAACCCTGATCCCCAGCCGCTGTTCGTGCGTAAGAACAGGGCGCATAGCGCCGTCTGTTTACGCAAGAAGGACCAGAGTGACAGCGGCGGCGCGGTTCGAGCGGTTCGCGGGTAGGCAAAGCGAAACGAGCCCAGCCCTACACTCGCCGACCCATGCGCTGGTCACATGCCCACATCCCCACCTTGCGCGACGATCCCTCCGACGCCGAAGCGGTGAGCCACCGCCTCCTCGTGCGTGGGGGCTACATCCGTCAGCTGATGTCTGGGGTCTACTCGATGCTCCCCCTCGGGTATCGAGTGCGCGCCAAGGTGATGGACATCATCCGCGAGGAGATCGAGGCCATCGGTGGTCAGGAGTTCCTGTTGCCGGTGCTCCATCCCCGGGAGATCTGGGAGAAGACCGGGCGTGCCGAGACCATGGCCGACATCATGCTCACCCTCGAAGACCAGCGCGGCACGGCGCTCGTGCTGGGTCCAACCCATGAAGAGATCTTCACCACCATCGCCAAGGAGCTGACGTCGTACCGCCAGCTTCCCCAGCTGTGGTTCCACATCCAGACGAAGTTCCGCGACGAGGCTCGCCCGAAGAGTGGTCTCCTGCGGGTACGCGAGTTCACGATGAAGGACTCGTACACCTTCGATGTCGATGAGGCCGGTCTCGATGTCCAGTTCACCCGCCACTATGGGGCATACCGGCGCATCTTCTCTCGCCTCGGCATGGAGACCGTGCCCGTTGAGGCGTCCTCGGGAGCGATGGGCGGCAGCGAGTCCGTCGAGTTCATGGTGCGGGCCGACATCGGCGAGGACGACGTCGCGCACTGCGCCGCGTGTGGGTACGCCGCCAATGTGGAGAAGGCAACGTCCCGGCTGGCTCCGATCGACGATGACCCGGGGCCAGAGGCTCCAGAACGTTTCGCCACCCCCGGAGTGCGCACGATCCGGGATCTCGCCGACTTCTCCGGGGGGGCAGACGCTGATCGTCAGATCAAGACGCTCGTGTACCTGCTGGCGGGCGAACCGGTGCTCGTGTTGCTACGCGGTGACCACGACCTGGTGGAGCAGAAGCTGATCGACGGGACCGGCGTCACGGACGTCCGGCCTGCAGGCGCCGAGGAGATCGCAGCCCTGCTCGGCGCCGACGCCGGCAGCCTCGGCGCAGTGGGCGTCTCCGATGTTCGTATCCTCGCCGATCCCGCCCTCCGCGAGCGCCGGTCGATGACCACAGGCGCCAACGAGAACGACGTTCACGTTCGCGGCGTCGATGTCGCGCGCGATGTCGCGATCGACGAGTGGCTCGACCTCCGCCTCGTCAGGGCCGGGGAGGCCTGTCCGCAGTGTGGCGAGGCACTCGATGTGTTCTCTGCGATCGAGGTGGGCCACATCTTCAAGCTGGGAACGAAACACAGCACGGCCCTCGGGGCTGCCGTGCTCGATGCGGCTGGCGATGAGGTCACGATCGTCATGGGCTCGTATGGGATTGGAGTCGAGCGGGCAATGGCAGCGTCCGTCGAGGCCAACCACGATGACCAAGGAATCACGTGGCCGGTGTCGATCGCACCGTACGAAGCGGTCGTCACGGTGCTGAACGTCGACGATGCGGAAACGGCCGCAGCCGCAGGATCGATCTACGAAGGGCTCGTCGCCGAGGGAGTGGACGTCCTCATCGACGATCGTGATGCCCGCGCCGGTGTCAAATTCGCCGACGCCGAGCTGATCGGCATCCCGTACCGCATCACGGTTGGGCCGCGCGGACTGGCGAACGACGAAGTCGAGCTCACCGTCCGCCGCGATGGGGCGACATCGTCGCTTCCCACCGGGGACGTCGTGGCCCGGGTCGCCGAGTCGGTGCGCTCGGGGCGTCTCATCGGCCGCTGAGCAAAGTCACCAACGGCCCGCAGCCGTTATACTCCGGGCCCGGAACCGGGATCGCGCTTTCTCGAGGTGGGCCGTTGCCCACCTATTTTGTTGGGATCGTGCGTTCCCGGCCGAGTCGTGTGTCGAGGAGGAGAGAGTGGCGGACACTGCCACCCGTCTGTGGGACGTGGTCGAGCCGTATGTCGCAGCCGAGGGCGTCGAATTGGACGACCTCGAGGTGGTCGGCAGCGGCCGAATCGTGCGCGTCGTCCTCGATGCCGAGAACGATCTCGGGGTCGATCGCATCGCCGACCTCGCTCGCGGGATCTCCCGTCTCTTCGACGAGCGCGAACCGGTTGCCGGGTCGTACACCCTCGAAGTCACCTCACCCGGGCTGGAGCGGAAACTCCGCCGGCCCCGCCACTTCGAGAAGTCCCTCGGCCGCGAGGTGAAGGTCAAGACGCACGCACCAGTGGACGGGCAACGCGTTCACCGGGGGGAGCTGCTCACAGCAGATGACCATGGCATCGAGATCGAAAGAGACGGCGCACGGCGTCGGCTCGCCTACACCGAAATCGCTTCAGCAACGACCGTCTTCGCCTGGGAGAGGAACCCGGCCCCTGGTGCGAAGGCGTAGGAGAGGACATGGACTACAACCTGTTGGACGCGCTCGAACTGCTGGAACGAGAAAAGGGCGTGCCTGCTGAGACGATTCTCGATGCGCTCGCCAATGCGCTTGTGTCCGCCTACAAGCGCACCCCCGGAGCCGCCGAAGAAGCCCGGGTCACGATCGATCCCGAAACTGGCGAGATCACCGTCTACGGCCAGGAGCTGGACGAGGACGGCAACGTCACCCGGGAATGGGAGGACACGCCAGACGACTTCGGCCGAATCGCAGCGCAGACGGCCAAGCAGGTGATTCTGCAGCGGTTGCGTGACGCCAAGCGGGAACAGGTCTACGAGATCTACGAAGACCGCGAAGGCGATCTCGTGACCGGGATCGTCCAGCAGTCCGATCACCGGTACGCCATGCTCGATCTCGGCGATGCCGAGGCGATCATGCCGTCGTCGGAGCGGATTCCCTACGAGCGCCTGGAGCGAGGCAATCGGGTGAAGGCCTACATCCTCGAGGTGCGCGGTGAGGGCAAGGGTCCGCAGATCGTCGTGTCGCGCAGCCATCCCGAATTCATCCGCTCTCTCTTCGAACTCGAGGTTCCCGAACTCGCAGACGGTGATGTGGAGATCAGGGCGATCGCCCGCGAGCCGGGGCACCGCACCAAGATCGCCGTTGCGTCGAACGACCCGAATGTCGATCCGGTCGGAGCGTGCGTCGGGGCCCGCGGATCGCGGGTGCGCCAGGTCGTCAACGAATTGCGCGGGGAGAAGGTCGACATCGTCGAGTTCCGCGAGGACACCGCGGCATTCATCGCCGAAGCACTCAGCCCCGCCCGGGTCAAAGAAGTGCGCCTCGACGACGAGGAGATGATCGCCGAGGTGATCGTTCCCGACCATCAGCTGTCGCTCGCCATCGGCAAGGAAGGCCAGAACGCCCGGTTGGCGGCTCGACTCACCGGATACAAGATCGACATTCGCTCGGAGAGCCAGGATCTCGGGCTGGTCGACGAGGAGGGCCGGCCGGTCGGCGAGGAGGAACCCGCCCAGGCGCAGGTCGCGGCGGCACCGGAGTCGAGCGCCGAAGCGTCCGCCGACGAAGGCGAGGCAGAGCCGGATGCGCCAGCAGTGGCCGATGAGGTGACCACCGAGGGGGCTGCGGTAGAGGACGGCAACGCCCCAGCAGCAGCCGACGTTGCCGAAGCAGCAGACGACGAAGAGGAAGCAACGGAAGACGGTCCGGCCGATGTGCTGCCGGACGAAGCCGAAGCGCCCGGCGGCGAGCCCGCCGCCGACGCAGAGTCCGAGGAGTCCTGAGGGTGGCCAAAGTGCGTGTCTACGAACTCGCCAGGGAGCTGAGCCTGGAGTCCAAGGACGTGCTGGAGCGCGCCCAAGAGCTGGGACTGGAGGTCAAGACCGCGTCGTCTGGCCTGGACGAGGAGTCCGCCGAGCTCGTGAAGCTGGCGCTCACCGAGGCGTCGCCGGCATCGAACGGGGCAACCGATACCCCCGTCGCCGACGAACCCGTCGCCGAGGAGCCCATCGTCGATGATGCCGTCTCCGACGCCGATGCGGCTGACGCTGCTGACGGCGCAGACACGGAAGACGGTCCTGGAGCAGCCGAAGAGACCGAAGCGGCCGCTCCTGGAGACGACGCGGCATCCGAGCAGGCAGCCGATGAGCGCGTGCTGGTCTTGGAGCAAGGCGTGACCGCCCATGAGTTCGGCCGGATGGTCGGCCAGCGCACGAGCGACATCGTGCGCACCCTCATGGAGATGGGCGAGATGGTCCCCGGGGGCGGTGAGATTCCCGTCGGAGCCCTTCCCGAGTTGGGCAGGCGGTTCGGCTACGAGGTGCTCGTCGAGGAAGTCGAGGCGGTCGAGGACGTTGGCAGGCAGCGCCACATCGTCGAATTCGAGGACGACCCCGCCAGCCTGATTGAACGTCCGCCGGTGGTCACCGTGATGGGTCATGTCGACCATGGCAAGACCCAGTTGCTCGACACGATCCGCCACGCCAACGTCGTCGCCGGTGAGGCCGGCGGTATCACCCAACACATCGGGGCCTACCAGGTGGAGCAGGGCGGCAAGCGCATCACGTTCATCGACACTCCAGGCCACGCCGCATTCACCGCGTTGCGTGCCCGTGGTGCTGACGTCACCGACATCGTGATTCTCGTGGTCGCTGCGGACGACGGCGTGATGCCGCAAACCGTCGAAGCGATCGACCACGCGACCGCCGCTGAGGTCCCCTTGATCGTCGCCATCAACAAGATGGACCTCGAGGCGGCCGATCCGTACGCCGTCCGGGCGGCACTCACCCAGCACGGCATCGTGGTCGAGGACCTCGGAGGCGAGGTGCCGACGATCGAGGTCTCCGCCCTCGAGGGAACGAACATCGAGGACCTGCTCGAGATGATCTCGCTCGTTGCTGAGGTTGAGGAACTCTCGGCGAATCCGGGCGCCGCAGCCGTCGGCACCGTGGTCGAAGCACAGATCGAGGTGGGACGAGGCCCGGTGGCCACCGTGATCGTGCAGCGGGGCACGCTGAAACGCGGCGACGCCCTCGTTGCCGGTGCCGCTGGCGGGCGCGTACGTGCCTTGTTCGACAGCGCAGGTGAGCAGGTGAAGGTGGCTCCGCCGAGCACGCCTGTGCTCGTCATGGGCTGGGACGAGGTCCCGACGGCAGGCGACATGTTCGAGGTCGTCAAGAACGAGCGCGTAGCGCGCAAGTTGGCGGGAGAGCGCACCGATCTGTTGCGGCGTGAAGAGCTGACCGTGCCGACTGCGACCGAGCGTCTCGGCCATCTGATCGAGCAACTGCGAACGGCCGACCATGCCGAGTTGCGGCTCGTCGTCAAGACGGACGCGCACGGTTCGATGGAGGCCATCCGCGACGCAGTGGCCAAGATCTCCCGAGAGGACGGCTACGTCACCCTCCTCCGGGGCGCAGTCGGCGGCATCACCGCGGACGACGTCATGCTCGCCGAAGCCTCCGGAGCGATCATCTACGGCTTCAATGCCCGTCCCGACGCTGCGGCCAGGGCCGCGGCCAAAGAGCACGCCATCGATATCAGGACGTTCTCGATCATCTACGAGCTCCTGGACGACATCGAACAGCTCCTGGTTGGCGAGCTCACGCCTGAGGAGGTGGAGTCGTTCGTCGGGGTGGCCGAGGTGCGTGCCACCTTCCGCGCTCCTCGCTATGGGACGATCGCGGGTTCCTACGTCACAGAGGGGACGATCAACCGCAATGCTCGGGCCCGCCTCGTCAGGGACGGCGTAGTCGTGTACGACGGCAAGATCGCTTCGCTGCGCCGGTTCAAGGATGACGTGCCGAGCGTCGCCACCGGGTTCGAGTGCGGGATCGGGCTCGAGAACTTCCGCGACATCAAGGAAGGCGACACGATCGAGTCCTACGACGTGCGCGAGGTCGCCAGGACCTGATCTGATGGCCGTCGTCCATGCGGGCGTGCTCCGAGTCGACCTGCGCATCCCGGCGATGCAATCGCTGAAAGAGAAGCGTCACGTGATCAAGACCCTGACGACACGGCTCACGAAGAACTTCCTCGTCGCGGTTGCCGAGGTCGACCACCAGGACCAGTGGCAACGAGCGACGATCGCGATCGCCGCCGTCGCCGCGAGTGCCGGGCACCTCGACCGTATCCTGCACACGGTGTCTCGCGACCTCGACCACGACGATCGGATCGAAGTCCTCGCAACGTCCACCGCCTATCTCGAGGAACCGGCATGAGCCGTTCGCCAAGCCCGCGGATGCGCAAGGTCAACGAGAGCCTGCGCGAGGTGGTCGCCGAAGAGGTGGCCCTCCTTGTCGATCCCGAGCTCGGATTCGTCACGATCACGGGTGTCGACACTGCGCCCGACCTGCGATCCGCAATCGTGTACTACTCGGCGATGGGCGACGGCGAAGAACGGGACGCCACCGGCCGCGCCCTGCGGAGAGCCGCGCCTCGCCTCCAAGCAGCGGTGGCAATGCAAGTGCGCCTCAAATACACCCCCCGCCTCCGTTTCGATGTCGACCCGTCGATCGCGGAGGGCGTACGCATCGATCAGATCCTCCGCGGCCTCGAGGAAGAAGCATGAGCGCAGACGTCGCGGCAGCCGCAGCAGTGATCCGCAGCGCGGACCGCATTGCCGTTGCCGGTCATGTCGGGCCCGATGGTGATGCCCTCGGATCGATGCTCGCGCTGGCGCGAGCCGCGCGCAACGCGGGAAAGGATGCGTGGGCGTCGTTCGGCGAACCGTTCGTGCTTCCTCACCACTTTGACTATCTCGATCGCAGCACCCTCGTCGCCCCTGGCGACCTTCCCACCGACATCGACTTGTTCGTCGCGTGCGACACGCCTGTACCGCAACGGCTGGGGACGCTGGCTCCGGTCGCAGATGGTGCCGCCTCGGTCCTGGTGATCGATCACCATCGGTCAGACGGAGGCTTCGGCGATGTCGAGTTGATCGATCGGGAAGCTGCGGCGACCACACAACTGGTCTTTCGACTGCTGGGAGAGCTGGGGTGGGAGATCGACGAGCCCATTGCCACCGCCCTCTACACCGGGCTCGTCACCGACACCGGCCGGTTTCAGTACTCGGCAACGACCCCAGAGGTGCACCACATGGCGGCCGAGCTCCTCGCGGTCGGGGTGCGCCCCGATCTCGTTGGCCAGCAGCTCTTCGAGCAGGCACCGTTCGGCTACTACGCGGTGGTCGCCAAGGTCATGGGGCGTGCCGTGCTGGAGAGTGAGCTCGGACTCGTCTGGTCGGTGATGTACGCCGCCGATCGCGGGGACGTTCCCTACCAAGAGACCGACGGCTTGATCGACCTCGTCCGCATCGCCGGTGAGGCTGGGGTCGCCTGTCTCTTCAAGGAGATCCAGGCGGGCGTCTTCAAGGGGAGCCTGCGTTCGCGCGGCCTGGTGGATGTCGCCGCAATCGCCTCACGGCTCGGCGGTGGGGGACACCACAATGCCGCCGGGTTCACCCATCGCGGAGAACCCGAAGCCGCCTTGACCACGATCAGGTCGCTGTTGGCGTGACGTCACCACCGTCTGGCACATCGTCTGGATTCCTGATCGTCGACAAGCCGTCCGGATGGACGTCGCACGACGTGGTTGCCAAGGTGCGAACCGGTGTTGGCGGCAAGGTCGGTCACGCCGGCACACTCGACCCCATGGCAACCGGACTCCTGGTGCTCGGCGTAGGGAGGAGCACTCGTCTCCTGCGATTCGTCCAAGGATTGCAGAAGGAGTATGAGGCCAGCGCCCAGTTCGGCGTTGCGACCGACTCGCTCGATGCCGACGGCTCCATTCTCGAGCGAACCCCGATGGACGTCTCAGCCACAGACGTCGTCGCCGCGATGAGTCGTTTCACGGGACGAATCATGCAGATCCCGCCGATGGTCTCGGCCCGCAAGGTCGAGGGCAGGAGGCTGTACGAGATCGCCCGCGAAGGCGGCGAGGTCGAGCGCGAAGCACGACCCGTGACGATCTCCGAGCTGGACCTGGTGGACTTCGCCCCTGGGGAGTACCCCGAGATCGTCTTCCGGGTCGTGTGCAGCACGGGGACCTATGTACGAACGCTTGCAGACGACCTCGCACGGTCGGTCGGGGGAAGGGCACACCTGACGGCGTTGCGCAGAACACGGATCGGTTCACTCACGGTTGGCGACGCTGTGACCGTCGACGAGGCCACGGCAGACCCCGGCGGGCATCTCGTGGCACCTGCAGCTGCGCTCGCCGACCTGCCCGTCTTCACGGCTTCCGGCGAGCTGGCGCAGGCGGTGCGCCATGGTGTCGCCCTGCCGGGCCCGGTGATCGGTGCGGCCGCCCGGACCGACGATGTGCTCGCGGTCGTGGATGATGCCGGAAGCCTCCTTGCCGTCTACCGGTTCGATGGCAAGAGCGCCAGAGCCGAGGTCGTGGTCGGGTGAGGGTCCTCCGCGGCGGCCCTCAGGACTGGGACGACGCACCCGGCACTGCCGCGGTCGCCCTCGGGGTCTTCGACGGGGTCCACTTGGGGCATCGGGCCGTGATCGCCGAAGCCGTGAACCGCCCGGGTCTCGTCCCTGCCGTGCTGACCTTCGGAACCCACCCTGCGGCGCTCCTGTCTCCCGCAGGACCACCGCCCATGTTGACGACCCTCGAGCGCCGACTCGAGCTGATCGAGGCTCTCGGCGTCGCCGTGGCCGCAGTCATCGACTTCGATGAGCAGCTCAGAGCTCTGCCGCCCGACGCCTTCATCGCATCGTATCTCCTCGATGGCCTCGAGGCCCGGCACGTCGTCGCTGGCGAGGATTTCCGCTTCGGGAACCAGGCAGCGGGCACGGTGGCGATGCTTCAGGAAGTCGGGCAACGACGTGGCTTCGGTGTGACCGCCGTGGGCGCAGTGTCCTCTGGGGCGCATGAGGTTCGCTCGACGACGATCAGATCGCTGCTGGCTTCGGGGGAGGTCGCTGAGGCCGCTGCCTTCCTCGGCCGCCCTCACGAGCTTCCCGGCCGTGTGGTGCGCGGGGACGGTCGGGGACGCACGATCGGGGTCCCCACGGCGAATCTCGACATTCCCGAGGGCCTCGCGGTGCCGGGCAGTGGGGTGTACGTCGTGACCGTGACGAGCCCCGCTGGGAGCGCAGCCGGCGTCGCCAACATCGGAGTGCGGCCGACCTTCGAAGGGACGGTTCCGATCGTGGAGGTGCACCTCCTGGACTTCGAAGGCGATCTCTACGGCAAGGCGCTGACGGTCGGCTTCGTGGAGCGAATCCGGGACGAGCGGCGCTTCGATTCCGCCGATGCCCTGGTCGGACAGATCCGCGACGACATCGCGATCGCGCGGGTCCGGTTGCGTCGCACCCCTTGAGTTCCGGTTCCTGCTGCTGCACCCTGTGGTGACCCGCCTTCCCTGGAAGGGAGCGCCGTCGTGGTTGGTGTCCTCGTCGCCGCCATGGCGATTGCCTTCGGACCGCTGGCTCCAGGCGACGGGCTCGGGTTGGCTCCCGGGCCTCGGGAAGCGGCACCGTTTGCTCCGGCTCCGGCGCCGCCCCGTCTTCCGGTCTTGCCAGGCCTGGGTGGAGTTGGCATCGCCGCCGCCGCCGGGGGAGCACTCCGCCGTCGTCGTGGGGCGCAGGACGACCCGCTGTACGTCTTCGTGCCAGGTCATGGCGGGACAGCCGAGGACTTCGATGATCTGGTCATCCGCCTCGGGCTGACCCCAGGGCAGGTCGAGGCCTTCGACTACCGGTGGGTATGGCCGGACCGCGACCCCAGGACTGCGGCCCGCTGGGCGCCGACCGCCGAAGCCGCAGGGGCTCTGCACGCCTATCTTGCCGCGCTGTCCGCAACGCACCGTCGTATCTATCTGGTCGGCCACTCCAAGGGGGGAGCGGTGATCACCGAAATGGTCGCTCGCTGGGATCGGGAGCCTGCGATCGGCGTCGACGAGGTCTATGGAGCTGCCCTCCTGGATCCGGCCATCGCCGCGGGCTCGCTCGGTGAGCTCCAGCAGCTGGGATACCTCATCGGGCAGGTTGCCGACAACGGGCTGTTTCACCCGGAGCGATGCTCGTTTCTGCGGTGCTGGGACGTGCGCGATCACCTCGGAGTGGCGTCGGGCGTCGAGGTCATCGCC
>Ga0255048_10001651_pt1 | contig 15144 bp, 10 predicted proteins | sample JV7_2_2_MG_FD_183619 | JGI IMG/M metagenome (GOLD analysis project Ga0255048, IMG submission 183619) | Seawater microbial communities from Jervis Inlet, British Columbia, Canada - JV7_2_2 | ecosystem: Environmental > Aquatic > Marine > Inlet | place: Canada: British Columbia | collected 2016-10-06
CGAGATTCACGCTGATATCAGTGAATCCTGCCTGCTTGTGCCGGTGGATGGCCGCCAGATCTCCATTACCGTACAGCGGCAGGCAGACATGCGCGTCCCATACGCGAGGTGGCGCACCCATCTCCATTTACGTGAAGTCCATTTTGAATGGCGTGTCTTTGGCCGACTGTCTTGCTCCAAAGTTCGTCACGAATTCCTGTAGTTCCCTACCGACAAAAATTCCTTCAGTGCCGCGAAAGTCGATGTGTTCGAGAAGGCAGAATAATCCAACTTCGATCGTACTCAGCTTTCCTTGTGAAAGCTGCGCCAGTATTTCCTGCCAATTCGTATTCAGCCATGCAAGCAAACCGTTCAACCGCTCATGCGATTTCATCACCAGGCCATTTTCTTTTGCGATGCCTGCGAACAACGTCGAAAACACAATCGTTACCTGCGCCGACATGCCCGTCATCACGAGTTCATGGGCATTTTGCAGGAGTTGGCTACCGATGAAATCCTCGGGGAGTGAGTAGTGCGCTCTCTGCCCGGACAATTCCGCGAACTTGCGGCAAATATTGACACTCCCGAGTACTGCCTGGTCATCAACGAGCAGGACGGGGATGGTTAACGACGGGTTCCCCGAGTAATTTTCAGCATTCGTCGATGCGAGGTCTTCGAGCAATTCGAAGTCGAAGTCACGCCCCGATTCGATAGCGAATATTCGCGCCAGGCGCGTGAAATGCGAACTGGATCGACCCGCGAGGACCAGTCTGCTCATGATAGTGAATCACGCGCGGCGGCTATGCCTCGGCCAACATCGTCCAGAAGATCGTTAATTGCTTCAATTCCTACTGAGAAGCGCACCAGTGCTGGCGATGTATCCTCTTCCCCGGCTGTTGCATTTGCTGCACCGTCCTCATCTGCTGATTTGCCTTTGTATTGGATGTCACCGGGGATCTCGATCAGGCTTTCAACACCCCCCAGGCTGGTCGCAATACTGACGATCTGCATAGCGTCGAGAAATGCTCGAGCACAACGCATGCCGCCGTTTACTGAGAAAGAAATTACCCCGCCGGAGCCGTTCGGCATTTGCTCATTCATCAAACGATGGTACGGAGAGCCTGGAAGCATCGGGCAATTTACCTCGTGAATGACATCGCCATTTTCCTGCAGGAATTTCGCAACCGCGAGTGCATTATCGCAATGCCGCTGCACTCTCAATGGCAGCGTCTTGATGCCGCGATCCAGCAGCCACGCGCCTTGTGGATCGATAACAGTGCCGAGTCGCATCTGCCATTCGTGAATGACGGACATCAGTTCGGCAGAGCCCGCGGCGGCCCCGCATATCACGTCCGAGTGGCCGCCCAGGTACTTGCTACCTGAGTGAATCACCAGGTCAGCGCCCAACAAGAGAGGCTTTGACAAGTACGGGCTGGCGAACGTGCTGTCGACGACCAGGCGTATGCCGCTGCCGGAGGTTACGCTCGATACATCTGCAATATCGGTAAGCGTCACACGCGGGTTCGATGGTGTTTCGATGTAGACGAGCTTCGTACGGTCATTCATCAGTTTCTTGATGGATGCGGCACTCGGCGCCGCTACAAAGTCCACGTCCACCCCGAATTGCGTAATGTAGTCGGTTACGAAGGACTGCGTATGCCCGTAAATAGGAGCCTGGCAGATAAGGTGGTCACCGGTCCTGAGCAAACTCAGGAGTGTAGAACTGATCGCCCCCATGCCGGACGAAAACAACAGTGCCTCTTCGGCCTCTTCGAGGTACGCAATTCGTTGTGCGACGTAACTTGCGGTGGGGTTGCCTATACGCGAATAGAAATCCGATCGATTCCTGTCATCGACAAACGCTTGCGCCGCTTCCCGAAATTTGGCGGTATTGGAATGTGCGATGGTCGTCGCCCGAGATATCGGCACGGTGACTGGCACCGCGTCTTCATCAAGCGGTGGTTTGACAACGAACGTATCGATTTCCACAGATCGGTCTCCGACGTCCTCAAAGATTAATGCTGCCTGTCAGAAACAGCACGCAGTGCCCACTCATGCTCACGCGATCGCCGCGATGCTCACAATGCAGTTCGCCGCCACGCGCCGATACCTGGTGAGCAACCAGTTGCGACCGGCCAAGCCGTTCGGACCAGAACGGCACCAGCGTACAATGCGCTGAACCGGTTACGGGGTCTTCCGGAATGCCTGCTTTCGGCACAAAAAATCGCGACACGAAATCCACATGGTCGCCTCTCGCAGTGACGATGACACCGAATCCCTCATCGAGCGCCGCAAGCTTCGCCGGATCAGGTGACAAACTACGAACGGTCGCTTCGTCGTCATATACCGCAAGGATATCTCTCGACAGGTGCACCTCTGACGGAGCCTTGCCGAGTGCGTCGCTCAGCGCATCCCAGGGTGCCGCCGTCTGCGGCGCTCGCGACGGAAAATCCATCGATAGCCGGTCACCATCGCGCACGACGGGCAAAGTGCCACTCATCGTCTGGAATGATACGGAGTCGAGATCCGCTTGCAGGTAATTCAGGACTACAAAAGCAGCAGCAAGCGTCGCGTGGCCGCAAAGATCAACTTCGACTGCGGGTGTAAACCAGCGCAGGTCGTAGCCCGCATCACTTGCAACAATGAAAGCCGTTTCGGCCAGGTTGTTTTCAGCTGCGATGCTTTGCATCTGTTCGGTTTCCAACCAGGAGTCCAGTGGGCAAATCGCTGCCGCGTTGCCGCCAAACAGCCGTGACGTAAACGCATCAACATGATAGATCGGTATTGACATGGCCGGACCTGCTTCAGGGTTCATTGGCGAGCGCGTGCAGTATTTTGCTCAGTTCTTGCATACTTCGTTAATTTACTATCTTAAGCATGCCTGAGCACCGCTTGTGCAGCATTTTCTCACGCATAGTGATTGTCCATTAACTATTATAGGGGTGTGCCTGCAAATCTCAGACGGAGAACAGCGGTGATAATTCCAAGAATTCTACTAGCCGGTGTGATGCTGACACTTGTTGCCAGTTGTGACATCACCGATGCCGGTGACACGGAGACCACGCCCACAGTCGCTTTCAGCTTGGACTCTCGGCCGGGGCAACCGACGATTGCCGATGGTGTTGTCTATCTCGGCAGCCAGGCGGGCGTTATGCACGCCGTATCGATGCAAACCGGTCAGGAGTTGTGGCGCTTCGATACCGACGGGCCGATCTTTCATCCGCCGCTTGTGAACGGAGATCTGCTGCTCTTCGGCAGCTGGGATGGCAATTTGCGCGCAGTGAACAAAGCCAGTGGCGAGTTGATCTGGGCGTTCCAGGCCGGGCAAGTTGACTGGGATACTCGCGACATCTTTATCAACGGCATCCCGGCTATAGTTGACGGCGTTGCCTACTTCAGCAGTGAAGATTTCAATGTATACGCGGTCGACATCGAGACCGGCAAGGAGGTGTGGCGCCATGCACTGCCCGAGGAACCGCAGGCGCGCGAAATCCCGATCGTTGATCGCGTTGCGTACATCGGCACCTGGGACGGACATGTCTATGCGATCGATATCGATAGCGGTGAGCTGGTCTGGCGTTCCGCCACCGATGATCAGGGCAGAGCATCGCTGCCGGACCAGGTCGCATTTGTGACCGTCGTGCCTATCGTTACTGAAGAAGCGGTTTACTTCAGCGACTGGGCAGGAAACCTGTTCGCTGTCGACCGTGCGGACGGCCAACAGCTGTGGCGATTCGACCCCGGCGCTGCCGACAGCCGGCACGTTGGATCGCGCAGTTTCATGGCTCTCGTCGGCGAGGTCCTGTACTACTCGACGCTTGAAGACCAGCACCTCTATGGCGTTAACCGGCGGACCGGCCATAAGGTTTGGGGCATGCAGACTGAGGGTATCGTGTATGGGCCGCGGTCAGCAGGTAGCAATATCGCCCTGCTGTTCGAATTTCTGCCCGATGCATCGGGAGAAGGTGGCGCCATGAGCATGCACGCGATGTACATGACCACACGGCAAGTGCTGTGGAGCGCGAACGACCCGGCATCCGGACCAACAATTGTGGGTGACGTAGTGTATTACGGCGCAAGCAACGGCACTGTGCTTGGCCGGGACCTGCACACTGGCGAGGAGGTATTTCAACTAGGTGAGTAACGAGCAGGAAGCCACCGCCAGTTTTCCCCGGCGTTTCCTGGGTGTGTTTGTATACAGTCGCCGCGCACTGGAACTGGTGTGGACGACGAGTCGTGGACTGACGATCACGCTCGCGCTGCTAACGCTGGTCGCGGGCGTTCTGCCGGCCGTGATTGCCTACATCGGGCAATTGATTGTCGATGGTGTCGTCACGGCGATGGCCTCAGATGCACCGGATACGATTCGAGTACTGTGGCTGATCGGCCTCGAAGCTATTGTCGTCATCGCCGTCGCGGCCAGTCAACGCGGACTATCGGTAAGCCAGTCCTTGCTGCGCGCCCTGCTCGGCCAGCGGGTCAATGTCATGATCCTCGAGAAGGCGTTGACCTTGCAGCTTGAGAATTTCGAAGACTCGGAGTTCTACGACAAACTGACCCAGGCCAGGCGCGAGGCCTCAAGGCGTCCGCTAAGCCTCGTAAACCGCACCTTTGGCCTGGTGCAAAACGCGATCTCCCTCACCAGCTACGCCGTGTTGCTGTTTGTATTTTCGCCCTGGGCCGTGGTCATTCTGATCGGCGCCGGCCTGCCCTCATTTTTTGCCGAAGCGAAATTCTCCGGTGATGCATTCCGCTTGTTTCGCTGGCGCTCTCCGGATACGCGTATGCAGATGTACCTCGAGACTGTCATCGCTCGTGAGGACGGCGTCAAAGAGGTCAAATTGTTCGGTCTCGGCCCGCGACTCCTGCAACGCTATCGTGACATCTTCAAGAAATTGTTCGTGGAGGACCGTCGGCTGACCCTGCGCCGTGACGGCTGGGGTTTCGTGCTTGGGCTGTTATCAACGGCCGCGTTCTACGGTGCCTATGCGTGGATCGTAATAACCACGATCAACGGTGAAATCACGCTCGGCGCGATGACGATGTACCTCGTGCTGTTCCGCCAGGGACAAACGGCGGTTGCGGCCAGTTTGTCCTCGATCAGCGGCATGTACGAAGACAACTTGTATCTGTCCAACTTGTACGACTATCTTGGCCAGCCCGTGCCGGCTCGGCTCGGAAATGCCAAATACGGCCCGGAACCGGGGCGCGGACTCGAATTCAAGAATGTGTCATTCACTTACCCGGGATCTGCGGCCAAGGCGCTGGATAAGGTCAGCCTGCAAATTCGCCCCGGCGAGAGCCTGGCACTGGTTGGTGAGAACGGTTCGGGCAAGACGACACTAATCAAACTACTGACCCGGCTGTACGACCCCACCGCTGGCAACATCCTGCTCGACGGGCTGGACCTGCAGGACTGGGATGTCGAAGCTCTGCGCCAGCGCATTGGCGTCATCTTTCAGGACTTCGGCCGTTACCAGTTCTCGGTCGGTGAGAACATCGGTGCAGGCGATGTACGGCATATCGATGATGCCGAACGCTGGACGGCAGCGGCCGAAACCGGCATGGCTGCGCCGTTTATTGAAGACATGCCCGACGGCTACAACACGCAACTCGGTCGCTGGTTTAAAGGCGGCCGCGAATTATCGGGCGGGCAGTGGCAAAAGATTGCACTTTCGAGGGCCTTCATGCGCAGCGATGCCGACATTCTGGTACTCGACGAGCCAACCGCGGCAATGGACGCGGCCTCAGAAGCAGCGATATTCGATCACTTCCAATCCGAGAGCCACAACAAGATGACGATCCTGATCTCGCATCGTTTCTCAACCGTGCGCGCCGCGGACCGCATCATCGTCATCCACGATGGCCAGATTCTGGAACAGGGTAATCACGAAAGCTTACTCGCGGAGAACGGCCAGTACGCGCACCTGTTCAAGCTGCAGGCGAGGGGGTATCAGTAGGCGGCGCCAACATTCAGACCGTCCATCGTCCACTCCTTGACCGCACTGGGGCTGAAATCCGGTTTGCCCAATGATGGATGCGACAGCAGGTACACACCCGAGTCCGCCATGGCCCAGATCAGGCGGCGGTCCCACTCGACGAACAACCCGTCACCAATCCTCGTGTAGCTACCACGCTTGCTGAGGTCGCCACCACTCGGCGGAATGAAATAGCCATCGGCTTTCGGTTTGGCCGGATCGGAAAAATCCATGAACTGGAAGCCGGCATTGAACGCAGCGTACGCGCCGAAGGAGCGATGGCGCTTACCCGGCGCTTTCAGATGCGGCGGATTGTGCGTGCCGTAGCGGCCACGCTTGTTGCAATAGTCATCGTACGGCGCATCGGGCGGCGTGACCCAGCGACCGAACGATGCGATGGGCTTTGGATGTTCGAGGTCGCTCATGTCCAGCACATAGTTGTCGTGGAATGGCTCATTGCAATCGGGGTTCAGGGTTTCGGACGTGCCAATCACAATGCCGCGGTCCAGCAGACTGACGTCGGCCGTATGGAAAGGAATCGCGCCAGGCAGGTATGGCGGCTGCCACTGGCTGACCAGTTTTGGTTCTGCAGGGTTGGAAATATCATGCACGGTCATACCGAACGATCCGTACGAACAATACGCATAGCGACCACCGTCTTCGACCCGCTTGGGCACATAGAACGCGCCGTGTGCCGCCGTGAACGATGAGCGATCCCCAAACTCGCGCCATTGCCGGTACGCCCGCCCCTCGCCAGCGCGCTGTCCCGGGAACCACCAGTTGGACACGAATTTGGGTTGCGCAGGATCCGCGAGGTCGATGATCTGCAGGCCATTGGTGTACAGGCGTACCCCGCTTTCCATGTTGATGAAACTGTTGTCCGGAGACGCATCCAGGTACGCGTAACGACCACCGTCATAGTAGTTGCGATGCGTACCGCCGCCGGTCTGTACGGCGCGGTCGGGATCGCCCTGGTCGCAACTCCACTTCGACAACAGGCGGATGTTGGCTGGATCCGTGGCATCGTACAGTCGTACGCCACGCAGGCCTGCGTGATAACGGGCATTGTCGATCAGGCGCGGGTCATCGTATTTGCCGTGCGGCGCCTCGGGCGTAGCGGATGTTGGTGGTGGCGCGGCACCGGTCATCAGGATCCATTTCCCGGCACTGTTGCTCCAGGCAAGCTGTATCTGGTTGCCGATAAAAGCACCGTCGCTGATCAATTCCGGATGCAGGGCATCGGTAACGTCCCAGACCTTGCCCGCGTTAAGCAGGAAGCGCTGTTTGCCCTTCGTCATCATCTGCGACTTGCCACCCCGGCCCCAGGGAGTTTCCAGGTGATGGTGCACCTCGACCTTGTCGATGTAGGTTGCCGGGTCGAGGTAGTCGAGGCTGTGCTGATGCGGGTGTGGATGATTGTTGGCCAGGGCAAAACGACTGGCGGTACCACCCAGCAACGCGGCGCCGAGCATGCTCGTGCCACCGCGAATGACATCGCGGCGGTTCAGTTTTTTGTTAACAGAACTCATGTGGGCATCCCCTCAATTTGTATTTGTAGTCATGAAATCGATGATTTCCTCAGCCGCCTGGGTGTCCGCGGTGCCGATCGCGGTCGTATACGAGGTGTGATTATGGCCGCGCATCTGCCGGATGCGTGGGCTCACACCCTTATCGACAATCAATTCCCGGTACAAATTCGCGGTCCCGGTTTTATACCGGTCCGGATCGAATTCCGCGACCATGATCAGCACCGGTATTGAGGTTCTTTCGATATTACCCAGCACCTGCCCGTCCTTCCTTTCATCAGTCGGTGAAATTGCGGGCGAAGCCAGAATCGCGCCGGCTATCGTTGGGCTTTCATCGTCGAGAATGCCAGGACGAAACACGAAATCAGCGACGTGCGCTCCGCCAGCCGATCGTCCCAATACGAAAATACTGTCCGGGTCGCCCTTGATGTCGGTCGCGTTGTCCTTGATCCAGCGCACCGCACTGGCAACGCTTTGTGCACCGATTGGCCAGGTCGCCTTGGGAATCAGTGGATACGTCATATTGACGACGACGTAGCCGAGGCCCGCGAAGTGCGTCGCCGCGTCCACAAAACTGGCCAGGTCGCCACGAGCAAAGGCGCCGCCATGCACCAGTAGAATAATCGGCGCCGCGTTCTGCGGATGGTTGCGCTTGATGCCGTGATAAACCTGCAGTCGCTGCCCTTCTTCCGGTCCGTATTCAACCTCATCCGAAACGACGACATCGGCAGCAGAAAACATCCGCTCATGGGCCGCATACAGCGCTGCAGTTTCCCTCGCCTTGCCGACATTACCGAGCTCACGAATCCGAGCCGCAGTCGCTGCATCCATCCCGGCACGCAAAGTGTTCGCGGTCAAGGTATCCAGCTCGCTCGGGCCAGACCATCGCCAACTCTGATACTGCTCAAGTTCGCTCGCGCAATTTTCCAGCGATACGCTGCGCGTTGAATTGGGCGTCAGGTTGGCGATGGACGAATTGACGTATACCTTTTCGCTCGACAATGTCAGGCACAGCTTGGATGTATCGGACGGCGTGACGCGTCCGTCGGCATGCACCGTCCACGCGTGGACTTCGTCGGCCGTGCAATCGATCGTATTGACGTACGAGCCGGCCACCAACGCGTTCGCAGCCAGGCACAGGTCGTACTCCGGCAGGCGAAAATGATTCCGTTCTGTAACTTCGAACAATTCGTCGATGGAAAATCCCGGCCGGTTGTACTTGCAGGTGTGCGTATTGATCGGCGCATCTTTGGCCAGGCGTGCTCCAAAACCCGGAATGTCCAGGCAGTAACCACTCGGGTCTCCAAGCTTGTGACTGCTGCGCAGAAATTGCGGATCCGCGGTCGCCCTGTTGCTGTACGTAACCGCGAGCATCGCGAAGAATGTCACTGCGAGGATATTTTTCATTGAATAATTCCTGAAACGACGCCGCTAGAAGCGAAAGGTATGACTGAGTTTCACAGTCGCCGACTGGCCGATCTGCTCGAAGCCCATCTGGTTCTCATCGAGCCAGCCGCCGTTATAAATAAAATAAAATTCCCGGCCTGCCACCGGTATCCATTGCAGACGGCTGTTAACACCCAGTAACTCCGACTGGTTGTCGTACTGGGCAGTGGTAATCCATGCCCACTCCGCATTGAACGCGACTTCGGTACGCACTCGCATCAGCCGAACATCAAACCTGCCTTCAGGCAGGTCAACATCGTTGTATTCGTACTCGAATTCACCGGTGAAATGTTTGCTGGGCAACCAGTCGAGCTTCGCCTTGATGGTTTTTCGATCGCCGCTGAAGAAGCCGCCATTTCCCAGATTCAATTCCAGGATGAATTGGCGATGGCCACCGGTCGTAACTGTTACGCCGTAGCGTTCAAAGGAATAATCGCCAATCGGGATAGTGACGCCGTCGGCAATCGGAAACGGCATTGTAAGGACCTCGCGTTTGTCCTGATAAAACAGCTGCGCTGTATCACCGAACTGGTTCTCTATATCCCCCACGTGGAATTCCAGCTCTTCGGACTCCACATTGCCGTCAATGTCGGTTGTGCGTTCCAGCACGATCACGTTCTGGAAAGACCGCAACCACGAGTCCACAGCAAATCGTCGAGTATGGCCGACGACCACCTCTGATTGTTTAATGCCCCTGCGATTCACAAAGCCCAGTGCAGGAAAGAAATTCTCGCCGATCTCCGTGTATTGAATCCGGCCTCTGAATCCCTCCTCGTTCGGAGAACGCAGTTTAATGCCCCAGGACTCATCATCGCCTTCAAGGCCTTGCGTTTCGGACTGCTGGTACCACATCCGCCCCTCAATGGTCACATTGTCAAAGCTGCGCGTATTGAGGTAATTAAAATCGGCACCAATGAGGCTGTTACTTTCGTCACCGATCGGATTTCCGTAGGTCGCGATCACCCCGACCGTAGACTGCTCGAGCACGTTGACGGCCACTCTGCCCACGAACAGCTCACTGTCCTCGATCAGTAAAGGACCGTCAGGCACATCACCGGCATTGCCGGCCTGTTGCACTGCCAGTGCACCGACATTCCAGCGACCAATCCTGCCGGTCAGTTTGCCGCCAGCATCGAGGTCCAGTTGCTGGCCGTCAGGACCGATGCCGATGCGTCGCGAAAAGAAGGGCTTGCCGTTTTCCTCCAGGCCGCCGAATTCAAAAATATCCGCTTCCTGCAGAAAAAACTTTCGCTGCTCAGGAAAAAACAAATTGAAACGCGAGAGCTGCACCTGTCGTGCATCCACATCGGTCGCGGAAAAATCACTGTTGAACGTCAACGCGCCCGTGAGGTTCGGCGTGAATTTGTAAAACACGTCCAGCGTTGGATCGACTTCGGTATCGCTGGAATTCGGATCGTACTCGCGACTGTTGGTCACGCTGACGCCCGGAATGACGTCCAGCCCCCTGCCCTGCTGCAGACCGGTAAGTCCCGCTGCCGTGCCAAAATTACTGGGATCCGTGCTGCGGTTGTAAGATGTCCACGCTATGGTCTCGGCCTTACTCATGACCGAACGCAGGAAACTGATTCCCCAACTGTCCGAATTCGGATCGAACGACAAGGTCTTGAACGGAATGGCCATTTCGCCGAACCAGCCGTAGTCGGTTGGCTCACTCGCGGCAATCCAGATACCACTCCAGTCGAAGTTGAATCCCGTGACGTTCTCGAGAATGGCATCGGTGCGAACACCATTTGGGTTGGTCTGAAAGATGTAGCCGTTGCGGCCATCGTTGAACGGATTGATGTAGAGGCGCAGCTTGTCTTCCTGGCTCAGGTTAGCCCCTTGTATCAACTTGTTGCCGACGATCTTGCTCTTGTCGCTGTAGTACATCTCTCCCGAGACATACAGAAAATCTTCGTCATACAGCACACGGATGACGGTTTTTTCAGACGGCGCTGCATACTCGACGGGATCTACCTGATGCAGGTCATCAATAACCGGTGCGATACTCCATATCTCGTCCATGACGCCATCAATAAGCGGTGGCGTCTCTGTCCTGACCATTTTCAAAACCTTGCCGCGCCCCGATGCATCGTCGGGGGCGGCATTTTCCTGTGCCGCAGTCGGGCCGCAGAAAACGAACAGCATGACGCCGCAAACCAGGGGCGAAGTATGCAACTTATTTTTCATAAACTATCCGGCCATCCACCATCGTCAATACGACACGCAGATTGCGAATTTCATCCACCGGAACCGTCATGTAATCACGGTCGAGCACGACCAGATCGGCCAGCTTGCCGACCTCGAGTGATCCCAGCAGGTCTTCCTTGTGCATAAGATACGCGTTGGAACGCGTGTGCGCGATCAGGGCTTCTTCGCGGCTCAATGTGCCGTGCCTGAAGTGGGTTTGACCGGAAGTGTCTTTGCCACTGACTACCCAGTAGAGCGTGAAAAACGGCGAGTCATGTGCCACGACCTGTGCATCGGAACCCAGTCCGAAATGAATGCCGCTGTCCTGGAACCAACGCAGCGGCGGTACATCCTGTTTTGCTGCAAGTACCGGAAACGTACCCCTGAGTGCACGTGAATCCGGCGAACTCATCGCAATCGAACTATGTACGCCGATACCCATGCCCAGTTTCTTCGCGCGCTCAATGGTCACTTGTGCCAGGCCGTGCGCGTGCTCGAAACGCCAGCGCAAATCAGTGATCGGGTAGGTTTCGTTGACGTCCTCGAAAATATCCAGCATCTGGTTCGCAACTGCATCCTGGCTCACATGTTCTGCGACCTGCCAGCCGTTTTTCGCGGCCGCCGTAACCACGGTGCGAAAGTGTTGCATCAGTTCATCGGGATAGGGTTTGCCCATTCGTCTAAAACTATCTGACACCGGCAGGTACATATGCTCACCGAAGTGCAGCATCTGGTACATCTCTGAGCCGGAATGCGGTTTGTGCGTTGCAAGTCCTGCAATCACTGCGGGAATTTCCTCTGGCGTCCACGCACTGACGTTGCTGCCAAAATGCGGTGGGTAGTAGACGCGCATGTCCAGCTGCCCGGTATCCGCAAGATGTTCCTGAATGTATTCGAGTGCCTCCTCCGGAAACTCCGGGCCGTTGAAGGTCATTGACGTCGTCACACCGAGCTTTGCGTAGTCCGCGATCTCGGCTTTCAGACCGGCAGCCACCGTCTCGCCCGTCACCTCGGGGAACAGCGGCCGCAACTGCCACTTGAGGTAGCGGGGACCGGTGAACTTGCCCGTGAGATTGCCCTCTTCATCGCGCCAGATCCTGCCGCCGGTCTCGGGCGCCGGGTCCGACATGTCGTGAGTGATGCCACCCAGCTGCATCGCCTTGTCATTAAGCACGGCGGTAACCCAGCTGACCTGCGTGTACACGGGATTGTGCGGTGCAATGGCGTTGAGTTCTTCGCGCGTAAAGTAACTCTGGTCATCCGTGAACTGCACCGGATGCCAGCCACCGAGCGCGAACACGATATGCGCGGCATCATTGCCTGGCCCTATCTCTTTGGCCTTCGCAGCGATGCGCAGCAGCGCCTCGGCGCGGGTTCTTACGCTGCCAAGCCGAACACCATTCGGCCAGGTCGGTGCGTTGTAAATAAGATGATTGTGATTGTCGATCAGACCCGGAATCAGCGTCTGCCCGTCGAGGTTGATCACACGGCTATCCGCACCCACGAGTGCGTTTATTTTGTCGTTCGTTCCCAGCGCCGTTATTTCGTTGCCGGTCACGGCGAGCGCCTGCACGATTGAAAAATCCGCATCGACAGTCAGTATTTTGCCGTTCACAAATACGGTGTCTGGCGCTGATTGCTGAGCACAGCTTTGCACAGAAAAAACTGCCGCTAATAAAAGAATCGGACGCACATCTGCGCTCCTGCAACGCGAAAAAAACGAATAAATATTACCGTGATACCATATTTTTAGATCTAACAAGAGGATTCGGTAATGGCGATCGGAATGAAAAGAACTCTGGCGAGCTTGTTACTTGCGTGCGTAATTGCGATGAGCGGAAGCGTTTACGCGGACGCAATTCCGGAGGGCTGGCAAGCGCTAAACATGGAGCCAATCGGCTTCCTCGACTACCACGATCGCTACTCGGGCAAGCTGACCATCAAGGAATCGGATGGTCACTGGTATCTCTACCAGGCCTATAACAAAACCAAAGACGGCAAGCCGCCAGCGATCGTCGTCACCGATGTAACGGACCCGAGTAATCCGAAAGTCGTCAATCAAATCGACTACCCGATGGACGGCAACATCGCCCAGGTTACGCTACACGGCGACATCCTGATCACCGGTCTTGCGCGCCAGTTGACCAAGTACGACACGACGCACGCGATCAACTTCATGGCCGAATTCCAGCCAGACCCACCTGCCGCGGACAAGCTAAAGTATGAAGGCATCATTATCTGGGACGTCAGCAACCCGACCGAGCCGGTCGAAATCTCACGCTGGGAAACCGGTGCGTACGGTACCCATCGCAACATCTATCCTGGCGGCGATTACGTTTTTCTCTCGGCCAGTGCACCAGGTTATCGCGCCCAGATTTTGAGAATCCTCGATATCAGCGATATCAGGAATCCGGTTGAGGTCGGTCGCTGGGCGCAGTTCGGGCAGCGCGAAGGCGAGATACGCCAGGACGGGGTCGTCCCGAGCTTTCATGGCCCGGCCATCATCAGCCCGGATGGCACGACCGCCGTGCTCGGGTTCACACCCGACATGGTGAGCCTCGATATCAGCGACATTACCAATCCGAAAGTGATCGGCCGCTTGCAAATTACACCGCCATTCGTCAACAACGTCACTCAGTCAGTGCATTCTGTTATCCCCTACTGGGACCGCGGGCTGGTTTACGTTGTCGGCGAACCGAAGAAAGAACAATGCATGGAGTCGCGCGCCGCCAATATCATGGTGCAGAACGCTGACCCGACCAAGCCGTACATGATCTCGGTATTTCCAGTACCCAAACCACCCCCCGGTTACGCGTGGGACAATTTCTGCGACCGGCCCGGACGTTTCGGTCCACATAACACGAACAACGAGATCCATAACGACGATGTCGCGCAACCCGGCGATCTGATCCACCTTGCCTATTTCAACGCCGGCATACGGGTCTATGACATCAGCGAGCCGCGCCTGCCCGCCGAGGTTGGCTGGTTTCTGCCCGGCGACCCGGCCACACCGAAGCGCTCGCAGTCGGGATTGCTGCCAATCAGCATTTCCCAGGAGGTCCTGATCGACATCCGGGGAAATATTTTTGTTTCCGAATCGAGCGGGCTGTATGTGCTGCGCAACAGCGGTGAGCTCAAAGGGCGTTGATTTGAATCGACAAAATTGCCGAATTGGCAAAAAGAATCGACAACAGCACGAAAAGCGTGAAAAAATCGACAGAAGTTGCTAGTATCGCCCTTCTATACGTATTTTCCGAAAAACATTGTCGATTTCCCGGGGGGAATTATGAAGACCAAGTCGAATCGAAGCGTATCCAGAAGGCTTTTGATCAGCACCGTAGGTCTGGTGCTCATTTATTTGCCAATTCAAGAATCTTTTGCCCAACTCGAAGAAATCGTCGTTACGTCCAGACGTTACGAGGAGAGCATCACTGACGCACCGGTAGCAGTAGCGGTCATGGATGCGCAATTCCTGCGGGAACAGAGGATCAACACGATCCAGGACATACTCGAGCTGACGCCGGGTGCTTCCTGGGATCAGTTCGCGGCTGCCCAACCCGGCTTGTCAATGCGCGGACTTTTCGGCGGTACCTTCGGTAACGCCAGCCTCGAGTCTGCGGTGCAGGTGGTTTACGACGGTGTCCCGCTGACCAAAGCATTCATGATGACGATTCCGACCTACGACCTGCAGCGCGTGGAAATCATGCGTGGTCCCCAGGGTACGACGTTTGGCCGCAATGCGACGATTGGCCTGATGCATTTCGTCTCTGCCAAACCGAGCCAGGATAGTTCAGCGGAGATACAAGCGACCGTCGGCGTTGACGGTCCGGACCTCGCTGGTATTAGCGGCCACTTCGGCGGTGGGTTGTCCGACACGGTTTCCGGGCGTCTCGCCTTCCATTACCAGGACAGAGATGGCGCCATGGAAGATGTCAACACAGGCAAGGCCCTCGAGAATTACGAGAACACGTCTGTTCGCGCTTCTTTGCTGTTTGAACCCAGCGACTCGTTCAGCGCGCTCGTGA
>Ga0255048_10001653_pt1 | contig 15134 bp, 12 predicted proteins | sample JV7_2_2_MG_FD_183619 | JGI IMG/M metagenome (GOLD analysis project Ga0255048, IMG submission 183619) | Seawater microbial communities from Jervis Inlet, British Columbia, Canada - JV7_2_2 | ecosystem: Environmental > Aquatic > Marine > Inlet | place: Canada: British Columbia | collected 2016-10-06
TGGGAACGGTTCGGTCGGTTCTTCCCGATGAGCGTTCGCTGTCGATCGTGCAGATGGTGACCGCTACCGCGTTGGCAGCGGTTGGTCGCTACGTACCAGACCACCGAATCGACAGCGAAGCTTCGGTGTTGGTTGCGGCTGCTCGAGCAGCCATTCACGTGGTCCCGCCCGGAGATCTCCGGGTCTTGTGGGCGAGGGCCCTAACCGGCGCGGCGGTGACGTCCGCAGACGCAGTCGTCGCGGCGCAGTTAATCGACGAGCCTCCGGATGGGCTGGCGATCGACCAGAACATGCGGTGGTCGGTCGCGGTTCGGTGGATTGGGCTCGGAATCGAGGGCGGCGAGGAGCGACTAGCCGCCGAGCGGGAGCGTGACGCTTCGGATCGTGGTGATCGGGCTATGGCCCAGGCGGAGGCGGCCATTCCAAACACAACCACGAAAGAGGAGGTGTGGGAACGACTACACCAGAGTGGCTATGCGTCCCTCCACCTCGCCCTTGCCGCGGCGGGAGGATTCTGGCGGCGCAGCCAGCGAGAGATCGTCGAGCCATTTGTTCCGCGGTTCTTTGACGGTCTGGCTGGGCTGTTCGCCGATTGGGAACAGGAAGCCGCAAAGAACTACTACGTCTCGTTCTTTCCCGGGTATCGAGTCGATGCTTCGACGCTGGACCTCATTGACGGGGTTCTCGGCGAGGACTCGATCGGCCCGATGCTGCGGCGTCAACTCACCGAGTCGGCCGACGACCTGCAGCGAGCCCTGGCGTGCCGGGCTTTGGCGGCGGCCGGCTGATTAGAAGATGTCAACTCACGCCGCAGATCTCACCGAGTGAGGGGATGCCCAACTCCTCCGTGGTAGTCAATGGATCGCCGGACAGCACCCGCGCCACCGTGTACCGGATGACTGAGACGATCGGTACCCAGTAGCCCTGAGGGTTCTTGGCGACGTATGCCGTACCGGTCCCCACGAGTTCGGGGGCGTTTGGCATGAACCGCACCGAGATCATCGATCGGGTATCGACCGAGGTGGCGAGTTCGATGAAGTCCGGCCAGGCGGCCACTCGAATATCCGTGCGGATGCTGGCCTGGAGGGCGGGTACCAGACCGGGAAGGGCCGAGATGAGGGTCACGGGATCTGCCTGCGCGGCCAATGCCTCCAACACACAGCGTTGTCGTCCCATGCGGTTGTAGTCGTCGGTGCCCCGCCGCACCCGTGCGTATGACAACACTTCCTCGCCGTCCATTTCGTAGGTGCCGGGGAAGAACAGCACCGGAATCTCGTCGCCACCGGGGCGGGTGTACTGCTCGTCCTCGACCGTTGCGGTGACGGTGATCGTAAGGCCACCGAGAGCGTCGACTATGGACACGAACCCGAGGAGCTCGACCATCGCGTAGTTGTGGATATCGATCCCGTAGAGGTAGCCGACCAGGTCCATCACCGCTCTCGCTCCAGAGTTGTTGCCTCCCGGAAATAGCTCGGGATGATCCAGGCCGTATTGGTAGATCGTGTTCGCCAATTCGGGGTAGCAGTGGCACTCCCATTCGTTGTAGGCGGGGTGGTCCTCGGGAAACGGGAGCTCGATCTGATTGCGGGGCAATTGCAGAAGGGCCGCATCGCCGGTGACGGGATCGACCGAGGCGACGATGATCGAATCGGTGCGCAGCCCGGTCCGGTCTGGTCCTGCGTCGGCGCCGAGCAGCAATACGTTGATTCGCCGTTCGGCAAGCGGTGCGAGTGTGGTGGATGTGGTGGTCGGGACAACGGTTGTCGACGACGTCGCGACGGGCATGGTTGTCGACGACGTCGTCGGCGGAGTTGTCGTCACGGTCGTCGTCGTGGTCGCCTGAGCCGGATCGACCGAGTAGTCGTGGGTGAGCAAGTCGTACAGCGCCAGGTTGCGCTCTGCTGCCCAGGCATGGGGTGCGGCTACAGCCACCGCAAAGACGGAAAACAGTGCCGCGATAGTGAGGAACCGCTTTCCGGCGAAGCCTCCGCCGGCGAGCCAGTACGCGTCCAACGCTGCCAGGCAGCGAAACGCCAGGACCGCCACATTGGCGGCGAGGAGCAGGAGCAGGTAGCCGGGATTCTCGAAAAACGGACGGATCAGGTCGAGTGCGAAGGCCTTTCCGTCACTGAACAAGAGTGCGATCCCGACGATCGTGACCGGCATCGCCACGAGCAGAGTAAATCCGAGGAGCGCGGCTCCACGCCGCCGGTGTCCTGCGAACAGATGCCCCAGTCCAGGGATTAGCCCGCTAAGCAGGGCGGCGATCGTCGGCGATGCACGTCCACGCAATCCCACGCGATCAGCCTACGACGCTATTCGGAGAATGGCTTCTCGTCGGCGAAACGGCCGATCACGCTTCGCCACGATCGCCGGTTTGAGAAGGCCAGGCGCATTTGGGAATGCGGTCTAACCTTTGTCAGATGCTGCGACTTCTCATGCAGGCCGACGAACTCGTCCCCGAGGATGTGCGCGATCGGGCCGACGAGATCATCGATTCGGTAAAGGCCGATCCCACGCTCCTGGCCGTGCTCGTTGCGGTTGGAGTGGCCACGCTCGCACTGTTCGTGTGGGGGCTCACCAAGCAGGTATTCAAGGCCGCGTTGTTTGCTGGTCTCGCCAGTGCCGGCGTCTGGTACTGGTATTTCAACGTCCGGTAGCGACGGCGACGCTCACACCCCGGCGGCCACGAGCAACCAACCGACCGCCAACCCGTAGAGGCCGGCGATCACGTCGTCCAGAGTGATGCCGACCGGTCCGTGCATCCGGTCGGCCGCTGCCACACCGGGGAGCACCTTGAAGATGTCCGCTGCTCTGGCGACAACGACGGCGACCACCCATGGAATCCCACCGAGTCCGACAATTGCGATGAGCGTTCCTGCAGTCTCATCCATGCAGATCCAACCCGGGTCGCCGTCTTCTGCGAATCGGCTGGCTGACCAGATCGAGGCGATTGTCGCCACGATGGCGATCGTGAGCGTCAACCACCATCGGGCGCCTACCGCCAGGAGACCCAAGCTGATGGCGGCTCCAAAGACTGCTCCGAAGGTTCCCGCGCCGGCGTCGGACCCCCACAAGCGTCGCGGGATGAACCCGAGGCCGAATGATGAGGCGACTAGCCGATGCATGGCCGCGAGCGTAACTCTCATCACTAGCCTCGAAGGCCATGCAACCTGAACACCTCACTGCTTTCGCCTCGTTGTCCGACCCGCAACTTCACCCCGACGGAGTGCGCGTTGCCTTCGTTGTCTCCCGAATGAACTTCGCAGACGACAGGTACGACCGAGCGATCTGGGTGTGGGACGGCACGTCGTCTGCTCAATTCACGCATGGACCGGTCGATTCCCGTCCACGTTGGTCTCCGGACGGAGATCGACTCGTCTTTCTGCGCGCCAGTGGGGAGCCGGGTCAAGGTGCGCAGGTGGCCGTCATGGCAACGACCGGCGAAGCCCGGCTTGTGACCGCGTTCGACATTGCGGCCGTCGAGGCAGAGTGGTCACCGGATGGCTCCCGTCTAGCCGTTGTGGGGGAGACCTGGAAACCGGAGTGGGCCGATCTTGATGACGCAGAGCGCAGCCGCAAGCCGCGCCGTATCGACGGTGCACGTTGGAGGTATGACAATGCCGGGTTCCTCCACGATCGGGTGCGTTCGGTCTACCTGGTCGATCCGATGGACGGCGATCCTGTGGCGATCACCGACGGTCACCGCGATGACGGGATCAGTTGGCGCCCCGATGGGGCGGCGATCGGCTTCCTCAGCGCCCGTCACGCCCGTACCGGGTTCGATGGAGCCACCCAGGCCTGGCAGATCGGTGTCGATGGGGGTGAGCCGGAGTCACTCGTCGCTCCGGGCATGTGGGCTGTGTTGTCCTTCCGCCCCGATGGTGCGCCTCATGTGGTCGGACTGCCCGACGCCGATGCGTATCCGGGTGTCTACGGCCTGTACCGGCTGGACAATGGCACTCCCGTCAGGCTCGCAGCCGATTACGACCGCAACCTCTTCTCGCCTACACCAGCGACATCACCTGACGGGCCGCAATGGCTTGACAACGGCTCGTGTCGGATCATCTCTGAAGATCGCGGCACCCTCAACGTGATCGAAGTCGCCGCAGATGGATCGTGGCACGAGGTAGTCGGTGGTCGGCGGTTGGTGACAGGAATGACGACACGTCCCGATGGAAGCGCAATGGCCCTGGTGTCCACTTCGGTCGCCGATCCTGGGGAGCTGTACTGGTTTGAAGCTGGTAAGGAGAGAGCCATCACCGCCATCAATACCGATTTCTGTGAGACGGCGGACCTGGTGGAGCCAGAGTTCTTTACGGTGGAACACGACGGTGTGGAACTCGACGTCTGGGTGTTTCTGCCTGCCGGCAACGACAAGGTCCCCCTGCTGCTCAACATTCATGGTGGACCGGCGACTCAGTACGGCTGGGGATTCTTCGACGAGTTTCAGGTGTACGCCGCTGCCGGATACGGGGTTGTGGCAACGAACCCCCGCGGCTCCAGCGGGCGCGGTGAGAACTTCGTGCGGGTCCCGGTGATGCGGTGGATGGAAGATCGTCCCCCGGATCTCGAGGATCTGCTTGCTGCGGCGGATGCGTCCCTTGAACGCTTCGATCGGCTGGATCGTGATCGGCAGGGGATCATGGGTGGCTCATACGGCGGCCTCATGTCGGCGAAGATCCTCGGAGTCGACCACCGTTGGAAGAGCGCCGTCTCAGAGCGAGGGCTGTACAACTTCGCATCGTTCGCGGGAACCTCTGATATTGGATTCTCGTTTCCCGGTCGGTATCTCGGAGATTGGGAGTACGACGATTGGTCGGTCCTTTGGGACGCCAGCCCGCTACGCCATGCGCACCGAATCACGGCGCCCTGCCTCATCGTTCACTCCGAGGACGACCTCAGGTGCCCGATCGAACAGGGCGAGCAGCTGTTCAGTGTGCTCATAGATCACGGGATTGAAGCCGAGTTGCTCAGGTTCCCTGGCGAGGGTCACGAACTCTCCCGAGGGGGGAAACCGGTCCATCGCCGAGAGCGGTTTGAGGCAATCCTGGGGTGGCACGGCCGCCATCTGGCTGCTCCGGCCTAACCGTCGACTTGTCCCGGTTGGTGGGTCGGGGGAGGATGTGGAATGCGACGGGTAGGAGGACAAGTGGGCCAGGAGCCGAATATTCGACTCGGGTTGGAGGACTTGCCGCGGGCGGTTCCGGAGCCGGCTGCTCCCGCACGCTGGTCGCCACAACGACCCGGTGATTTCGTATCGCCGGACGAGGTGCCCTGGGGCGGAGCCTTTGGCACACCCGGGCCCGACACCGGGTTCGCTTACAAGATCGTGAGGAACCTCGATCTGCCCGGAGCCGCGCATCGTCGGTCAGATATCGAGGCCGTTCTCGTGGTCGTCATGTCGGCGCGAGCTTCGTCTCTCGGCCGCGCCCCGACCGCTGCTGATGCTGCCGTCGCGATCGACCTTCTCGAGCTCAGCGAGGCTTCGGCCGACTCGTTTGCGGGAATCGCTCACGACCATGCTCGGCTCGGCGCAGTCGTGGCGACAATCCGAGCGGAAAGCCTTGCCTCATGAAGATTGTGCGCGTAAAGCTCCAAGATGATGAGATCGCTTATGGAGCGGTCGAACCTGAGGGCGTCCGGGTCCATCTGGGATCACCGTTCGTGGCCTGGGAACCCACGGAGTCGCTACTTCCATTCGATGAGGTCCAACTCCTGGCGCCTGTCTTTCCCACCAAGGTCGTATGCGTCGGTAGGAACTATGTCGAGCATGCTGCGGAACAGAATGCAGAAGTTCCCGATGAGCCGATGATCTTCCTCAAACCTTCGACCTCGGTTATCGGGCCGGGTCAGCCGATCATCCTTCCGCCGGAGGCGAGCACTGTCCACCATGAGGCCGAACTGGCGATTGTCGTCGGGAGGGTGAGCCGGAAGGTAAAGGCCGAAGACGCCTCGGCGTACATCATCGGCTATACCGCCGCCAATGACGTTTCAGCCCGTGACCTCCAAGCAAAGGACGGGCAATGGACCAGGGCCAAGGGCTTCGACACGTTCTGTCCCCTTGGACCGGCGTTGGAAACGGAACTTGATCCCGTCGGGTTGTCCGTCACCTGTGCAGTAAATGGTGATCTCAAACAGGACGGCAACACCGAAGACATGGTGTTTGGAGTCTCCGAGATATTCGAGTTCGTCAGCCGCGTGATGACCCTGCTTCCGGGCGACGTGATCCTCACCGGGACTCCCGCCGGAGTCGGTCCGATGATGGCCGGCGACTTTGTCGACGTGTCCATCGAACGGATTGGCAGCCTGACCAACCCGGTGGTTGCCGGATCATGACCGTTCGGGTCAGGTTTGCCCCGTCACCGACCGGCTACCTCCATGTCGGAGGTGGCCGCACCGCCCTCTACAACTGGCTTTTTGTCCGCCATCAAGGAGGCGAGTTCATCCTGCGATCTGACGACACGGATGTTGAACGATCGACCGACGAATTCCGCGCCGACATCCTCGACAGCTTGCGCTGGCTTGGAATCGACTGGGACGAGGGCATCGAGGTCGGCGGTCCGCACGGCACCTACAGGCAAAGCGACAGATTCGAGCGATACGCCGAGGTTGCGGCGGAATTCGTGACTGCCGGTGTTGGCTATTACGACGGGGCCACACCCGAAGATCTGCAAGCCATTAGGGACGAGGCGACGGCTTCGGGTTCTTCTCCGGTCTACGACGGTCGCCATCGATTGTCGGAGACCGAAGCGCAGGAGCAGATTGCCGCGGGGTCGCCACCGCCGATCAGATTTGGTATTGCCCGTCCGGGAACAACGCGATTCGATGACGCGGTAAGGGGCGAGGTCGTGTTCGATCACGTCAATGTCGACGACTTCGTGATTCTGCGCGGCGACGGCTCTCCGACCTACCACCTGGCGTCGACCGTTGACGACGTGGACTATTCAGTTACCCACGTCGTGCGGGGAGAAGACATCCTCTCTTCCACGCCGAAGCACATCCTGATCACACAGGCGATGGGGGCGCAGTCCCCGATCTACGCCCACCTGTCGCTGCTCCATGGACCTGATGGCAAGAAACTCTCCAAGCGACACGGCGACACAGCAATCAGGGCCTACCGCGATGCAGGCTTTCTGCCGGCAGCGGTCGTCAATTTTCTGGCCATCCTCGGTTGGTCTCCCGGCGATGATGAAGAGATCGTCTCGCTCGATGAGATGGTGCATCGGTTCGAACTGAGCGCCGTCTCCAAGAATCCTGCTGTCTTCGACACGACGAAGCTCGAGTGGATGAACGGCATGTACATCCGCGAGATGGATGTTGCCGACTTTGCCTCTCAACTCGGGTCATTGGTTGGCGCCGACCTTGGGCGTGAGTTATCGGCCGGCGAGGTTCAGGCGCTCGTCGAGCTGGCGCCTCTTGTCCAAGAGCGCGCCAAACTGTTGACCGAAGTCGCCCCCCAAGTCAGGTTCCTGTTCGTCGATGAAGTCGAGTACGACGAAGGCTCCTGGGCCAAAGCGATGAAGGGACCCGAAGCTGCGCCGGCGTTACGCGGCGGCGCAGCAGTGATGGCGGAGGTCGAGTGGACCAACAGCGGAGTAGAGGCCGCGCTGAGGGCCATGCTCGATGAACTGGGGCTGTCGGCCAGCAAGGGCCTTCAGCCGCTGCGGGTGGCGCTCACCGGATCCTCGGTGAGCCCGCCGTTGTTCGAGTCGATCGTTGCGGTCGGCCGAGATTCAGTCGTAGCCCGGTTTGAGGCCGCGTTGGCTCGACTCTGAGTCGAATCTCGCTCAGCGGGAGCCGTCGCTCTCATCTTGCCAGTTCAGACCCCGTCGCTACCATTCACCGGCCCTTCGGGGGTGGTGTAATTGGCAACACAGCGGGTTCTGGTCCCGTCGTTGAGGGTTCGAGTCCTTCCCCCCGAGCGAAGGTGGCATACCTGCTGCCCTCGGCCCCGTCGTCTAGCGGCCTAGGACGCTGGCCTCTCAAGCCAGTAACGCCGGTTCAAATCCGGTCGGGGCTACGTAGAAGAAGTCATCAGTCGTCAGTCTTCAATTTCCATCGCGCCAGTTGGTCGGTTTGATGACACGGGGGAGATCGGATCGGTAGAGTCACCGGACTCGGCGCCGAGGGGGCACTGATCGCTACACGTATCCGACGATGGCTGGTTCTCGCCTTTCTGGTGGGCCTGGCCGTTCCGACCGCCTTTGCTGCGCTCGAGCTCGGCATTACCGGGCATGTGCGCGACCACGGTTGGAACGACGAGCAAATCGACGCTCTCGCCGCCAACGCCTGGATGGTCGACGGCCTAACCCAGATGTACGGCTTCGGCGACGATCCACTTAGTGAACCCGGCGTTTCCGAGGAGCAGGCGGCGGGAACCATCCCCCTCGCCATTGGAGTCGAGTACGTCCGGTTTACCGACGAGCGGCACCTTCCTCCAGCCATCTCGAGCACGACGGTGATGCCCGATGGCAAGGTCGTTATTCCGTACGGCGAAGGGCCGATGGAGATCAATGTCGATTACGCCTGGGTGTGGGCGGAGTTCAAGGGAGACATCGACTATTTGCGGCCGGGTGCCGGGTACAACATCGCTTGGCCGCTCAAGGTACGCGACGCAACTGCCTGGTCGTCCGCCTTCACTGGTGACTCGTGGACCGGTGGCAGCCACATCCCGTTCTTCTACAACGATCCGAGCCAGAGTGACCCGACGCTGGCGTGGACTGCCGGGGTGTCGATTGCCAACGACAGCGGTGGACTCGACGCCTACGACGGTCCTGGCGGCGTGGCATGGTTCCACGGCAACCTCGCAGGAATGTACGTCCCCGCTGATCTCTTCATGCAGACTGCCGGGCAACACATCGAGGCCTACGGCTTGTCAGCGGACTACACAGAAGGCGCCGGGTTCCAATTCGATCCAAATGCGCCTCGCATGGTGACGGTGGTCCCCGGCAACTTCACAGCCGACGGCCGACAGGGAGGACTTGAGCCACTCGACCAAACGGGTCGATTCCGGATCAATGTCGGCTTCGAGCCCTATTCCGACATCATCAACGGTCGCCTGATACGTGACGCCGAGGACCAGGTATGGGCTGCCCTCACCCCGCTACGCGGGTGGCCAACCGAGGACCCCACCGGTCACTTCGTCGACGCGTTCTTCTCGCTGGGTGTCGTATCGGGGATCTCCTATGGCGATATGTCGGGGCCGCTCGTCATCAACGAGTTCCACGATGGCGCCCACAACACATTCGGGTTCAACAATTCAGTGGAGTTCATTCCCTCGCTTGGGTACGTGCTCAATGACGGATCGCTGAGAATCCGACTCGACTACAGCTACAGCCAACTCGAGTCCGACACCGACAAGGTCACGCTGTACACGTCGGGAGCTTTCTGGCGCGATGGTTCGGACGAGGACGGGAGACAGCAAGTCGACGCCGAATGGGAACTCGACGTGTCGATGATCCCGATGCTCGACTTTGGCATGCCCGGTGGTCTCTTTGTGGCCTACGACCTGTTCAATGACGAACAGGTGCCGCCGCCCGACGCAGGCAGCGACCCGGTGTCGGAGGAGCCGACCGACGACCTCGGGCTTGCCGAGTTGGACGAGCCTATCGCCGACCTCGGCATCGTCCTTGAGGTTGAACTCGGCGACACTTGGGACGGGTGGGGCTGGGGCCTGGCCGGGTTGCTCACGGTGGCTCTCATCGGCCCCATCTTCCTTTGGTTCAAGCCGCTCGATTGGTGGACCTGCTGGCTCCCGTGGTTCATCGGAATCTTTGTCTGGGTCCCATTCCTTTTGGCCTGCCTGTGGTGGGGTCGCCCGTCCTGGTGGTGGGTCCCACTGTTGGCCTGGTACCCGATCGTCGGCGGGTACACCTGGTACTGGGCCCGCGACCGCGACTGGTGGGAGGACGAGTACCTCTACTACTCAGGCGGGTACCTCGGCGTACTTGCGGTGGCGACCATCGCCGTCGGGTCCCCGGAGTGGGGACTGCTTCTGCCGCTGTACTGGGTGCCGTGGGTCGGCTTCTACGTCTGGGCCCGCGGCCGTCATCAACCATGGTGGGAGCCGTGGATGTGGGCAGGGACGGCCATCTATGTGGGATGGAACTTCGTTTGGGTTGCAGCGCTCACACCCTGGTGGGCCTGGTGGCTACCCGTGGCTACGGCCGGGTTCGTCGGATGGTGGTTCCCGCGGCGCGGCTACGAGTGGTCGGCGCTTTGGCTTGAGCCCAAATGGTGCTGGACAATCCCATTCGTTTCCCTTCCCTTCCTGCTGTGGTGGATTCCGGTGTGGGGAGGGTGGTGGCTGATTGTTCTGTTGCTGTTGTTGGTACTACTGGTGGTGAGTTTCGATTACCAGCGGCGGCGCGAGGACTGGTAGACGACCGGCGGTACTGAGTACTAAGTAGTCCTACGTTCCCCCGTAGACCGGGATCATCGCCCCATTGATGACGGACGATTCCTCCGAGGCCAGAAAGTCGATTACTGCTGCGATCTCGCTGGGTGTGGGCCAGTCCACGTAGTTGGCGAATGGGACCACCTCACGGAAGGCTGGGGTGTCGATGAGCGCAGGCAGGACCACGTTCGAGGTCACCTCGGCGTCCGAGACCTCCTCCGCTATCGATCGAGCGAGTGCTATCACGCCGGCCTTGGCAACGTTGTACATGGCCTGGCCTGTCGGGGGATCGATCGCCGAACGGCTTCCCACCATGATGATGCGGCCCCAGTCTGCGGCCCGCAGGTGGGGAAGCGCGGCCCGGGCTGCATAGAAGGAAGGCCGCAGGTTCAGGTCGACCATGCGTTCGAACCGAAGGTCGTCGGTCTCTTCGACATCGCGGCCCCCGGACCACCCACCGACGAGGCAGGCGAGAACGTTGAGGCCGCCGAAGGTATCGACAGCCTCCTTGACGAACGCGTTGACGGCCTCTCCGTCGGTGCAGTCGACGCGTTTGAGAATGAGCCTATCTTCTGGAAGACGAAGGAGTTCCTCGACTTCATTGGCTTCTTCGGGTACGAGATAGCTGAGAGCGACGCGAAAACCACGCTTTGCCAACCGGCTCGCTACTTCTCTTCCCAGCCCACCGGTTCCCCCGGTGAGCACTGCAACAGGATCTGACACGTTGTTCCTCGAGAGCTACCGGGTCATGGTACAAGCCGCGTTGCTAGTCTCGGTACTGGGAGCTGAATCCCCCTGGGAGGATCAATGGCAGAGATCACACTTGAGCAACTGGGCAAGATCTACGACGACGGGACTCGTGCGGTCGGTGATGTAAACCTCACGATTACTGACGGCGAGTTCCTGGTGCTGGTTGGTCCCTCTGGTTGCGGGAAGTCGACGATCCTGAGGATGATCGCCGGGCTCGAGGACATCTCTGAGGGCAAGATGATGATCGGTGACGTCGTCGTAAACGATGTCACTTCCAAGGACCGCGACATAGCGATGGTCTTTCAGAACTACGCCTTGTACCCCCACATGTCTGTGTTCGACAACATGGCATTCGGTCTGAAGCTCCGCAAGATGGACAAGGACGAGATCGAACGCAGGGTCAACGAGGCTGCGCAGGTACTCGAGATCACCGATTTGTTGGACCGCAAGCCGAAGGCACTCTCCGGTGGTCAGCGGCAGAGAGTCGCGATGGGGAGGGCCATTGTGCGCGAGCCCAGCGCGTTCTTGATGGATGAGCCACTCTCCAACCTGGATGCCAAGCTGCGCGTCCAGATGCGTACCGAGTTGGGACGCCTTCATTCCCGTCTGGCCACTACGACGGTGTATGTGACCCACGATCAGGTCGAGGCGATGACCTTGGGCCACCGGGTTGCCGTGCTCAAGCCGGTCAGCACTCAGCGGCCCGACAACCTCCAGCAAGTGGCTCCGCCTGCGGAACTGTTTCACAATCCCAAGAACCTGTTCGTGGCCGGGTTCATCGGAAGCCCCTCAATGAACATGGCCAATGGTCATCTGGAGGGATCTGGCGGCTCGATCGAAGCTGTCTTCGGTGGCCACCGGATCGCAGTCGACCAGAGGGCGATTGATCGCCATTCGGGGATCGAGGCCTTCATGAACAAGGACCTGGTCATAGGTGTTCGCCCTGGAGATTTCGAGCATGCGAGCATCGCCGGCGACGGCGCCGGACGAACGATGAGTGTTACTGCCGACGTGACCGAGGTGCTCGGATCAGAGACGTTCATCCACTACCAGGTCGATATTCCGCCTGTGGTGACGCCCGATATTGAAGAATTGCTCGCCGACACCGGCGCAGACGCTTCTTCGCTCGGGTTGACGTCCAAGTTCGCCTCTCGGATTTCCTCTGATGTTGCCGTTGCCGCCGGAGACAACGTTGATCTGGTGGTGGATACCGCCAAACTCCACTTCTTCGATCCGGCCACCGGAGGCCGCATCGGTTTCCGCGAAGGCAACTACTAGAGAGTCGTCAGTCCTCAGGAGGCTTCGGCTGAGGGCTGAACTCGTCGATCTGGATTCCGACCGGCTCGAGTTCTGCGATGAGGTCGTGAGCCGTCATCGCACCGTCCATCGATCGGGCGCCCGGTTCTGCTCGCCCATCAAGGATCAGGTGAGCTAAGGCCGTCGCCGGGAATGCCGTGGTGCGGGCTAGAGCCGAGAACCGCTCGTCGTTGCGGTCGACGATTTCGTATCCGGTCGTTTGGCCGCCGCGCCGCGCCCATACCCGCACCAACACGAGATCGTCTCCACCCGCCGGCAGGTGCTCGGAGAGTGCCTCCAGCAGCACCTCACGTGGGGCGATGCCGGTTCCCGTCTGGGCTGCTTCATCGAAGAGGCCGAGTTCCAACATGGCGCGAAACGGGGCAGAGTGGCCCGGGAAGCGCAGCGTCTTGTAGTCGAGTTCGGCCACCTTGCCGGCAAAGATCTTCGGGAGCGACGATGACCCGCCGGCGGTATGGAAAGCCTCCAGCCTCCCAAGCGGCTCCCAGTCAATGTGCTCGACACCGGTGAGTGGCTCTTCGGTGGCGAATTCACCGTTGTGCAAGACCTCGCATGGTTCGGCGTATTCGTTTATGAGGCCGACCGGATTGAACACCCGTTGGTATCCCAAGGTGCCCACCGGGTGAGCAGGCAAGGCTCCTACCCGAAGCCGCAACTCGTCGATCTCGTCGTTTCCGAGAGCACCGGCTACCCCGACTGCGAGGACATTTGCCATTCCGGGCGCCAGCCCACAATCGGGGACAACCGTGACCCCGGCAGCGGTGGCCGCCTCGTCGAGGTCCAACTGGCGACGGACGATGGTCGGGTTGCCACCGAAATCGAGATAGTGGGTGCCCGTTTCGACCGCGGCCTGGGCAACGGGAACTCCAAACCGATATGGGACCCCAGATACGACTAGATCGACCTCCCCGAGAAAGGCTCGCAACTCGCGTTCGTTGGTGGCATCGATCTGTAGGGGTTCAGCGTTTGCGATATCGCCCGCGGAGGTCGCTGCGGCTAAAGAAGCGTCGGCGACGACGACCTTGTGACCGCGACGATTCATGTCCCACGCGGCTGCGGTTCCGACGATTCCCGAGCCAAGAATTGCTACCGCTGTCATCGGCTCAGACTAGAGAGGCCGGTTAGGACAAGAACGGAGCTAGCCAGCGTCCGCTGGGAACACCGATCGCCGCCTTCAGATCGGCCGGAGTATCCAGCTCGACGATGCTCTCCATTCCGGCAAACACCCGGAAAGGCCTGGGAATCGCCGCCAGGTGGCGGTGAAACGATCCGGGCCCATACGAGAACTGCACTCGGCCGGTGGAACCGAGCAGGTTGGTCCCGCCATCGCGGGAGGGGGCGATCACAGCGGTGCCGGCGCTGATCGCTAAGCGTGCCCGGTGCATCGTGGCGTCATCGAGCAGTGGTAGATCGCCGTGAACGATGATCCACGGAGTGCCGTCGGCCGGGAGCGCAGCAGCACAGGCCGCATCGAGGCCCTGCATGGGATCGGTGACGACCGATGCCTCGTGTTCGGCTGCCCACTCTGCGACGCTCGAATCGCGAGTGACGATCGTCAGGTCGAACCCTGCGTCGATGCAGGCGAGAACAACGTGGTCGGCGATCGCTCTGGCGAGCGAGGATCGCTGATGTGGCGCGAGGCTCGGCGCGAGTCGCCCTTTGGCGACGTCGAAGCCCTTAAGGGGTATGACTGCGGTGGCGTTCATGAAGGCTGGTCAGATTAGGGCCGACCGGTACAGTGGCCCTCGTGCTGCGCCGGACTAAGATCATCGCCACCCTTGGACCCGCAAGCGCTGATCCGGAGATCATCTCGCAGATGATCGAGGCGGGCATGGATGTGGCCCGGCTCAACTTCTCGCACGGAACCCATGAGTCTCACTCAGCCCTGATCGCCGCGGTTCGTGCCGCATCGGCGGAACACGGTCGAGCGATTGCCGTCATGCAGGACATCCAGGGGCCGCGAATCAGGGTCGGGACGTTCGGCGGGGGTGTCGTCGAGATCGAGACGGATTCGCAACTGCAACTCGTGGAGGGGCAAGGCGAGGGCGACGCCGGACTCGTGTACGTCCACCATCTGAGCAAGGTGGGGCTCGATGTTGGAGCGCTGATGCTGATGAGCGACGGCCTTCTCCGCCTCGAAATCCTGTCCTCAGATGGCAACTCGGCAACGGCCAGGGTTGTTGAGGGGGGAACGCTCAGCGATCACAAGGGTGTGGCGTTTCCGGGTGCTCCACTGGACCTACCGGCAATCACTGAGAAGGACGTTGTCGATCTGGCCTTTGGCGTTGAGCAGGGAGTCGACATTGTGGCGGCGTCGTTTGTCACCACGGGCGATGACATCAAACTGGTGAAGACCCTGGTCGGAGACACTCCGGTGATAGCCAAGATCGAACGAGTCGCTGCCTACGAGAACCTCGACGACATCTTGGCAAATGCTGATGGGGCGATGGTCGCCCGCGGCGACCTCGGAATCGAACTCGGGATTGCACCGCTGCCCCGGGCGCAAAAAGACATCATCCTTCGGACCAACAGAGCGTCTGCGATCTCGATTACGGCAACGGAGATGCTGGAGTCGATGACCTCCTCCGCACGGCCGACCCGCGCCGAGGTGACCGACGTCGCCAATGCAGTGCTCGATGGGACGGATGCGGTGATGCTGTCTGCCGAA
>Ga0255048_10001658_pt1 | contig 15121 bp, 22 predicted proteins | sample JV7_2_2_MG_FD_183619 | JGI IMG/M metagenome (GOLD analysis project Ga0255048, IMG submission 183619) | Seawater microbial communities from Jervis Inlet, British Columbia, Canada - JV7_2_2 | ecosystem: Environmental > Aquatic > Marine > Inlet | place: Canada: British Columbia | collected 2016-10-06
CATCGTTGCCCACTATCGTATTGCTGTGACCGTCCGTAATGGCCGTGCCCGCGTTGTCGCCTATCCCCACGTTGTCCGTGCCGCTGGTCAAACTGTCCAAGGCGTTCTCCCCCAAGGCCACTTGATCCAGCGTTCCCGAGGTGATCACCGCGTTCGTCAGGAAAGCGTTCAATTGCGTGTGGTTCACGGTGTCCCCGCTCGCCCAAGTTACTCCCGGTGTGATTTTCATGTTACTCGAAGGTTGTTATGATTCTGTCCGATCTAAGGGCCTCGACCTGCGTGCGCCGCAACTCGGGCGCACCGCCGGGACAACTAAAGGTGAAATCCAAGGCGTATGCCCGCTTCTTCAACCCGAAGCGTATCAACTTGTCCTCCGCCGAGGTAAATTCGAAGGTGGCGTGACTCGCAGCCGAACCGTCGGGGTCCTGCGTGGTCACCCCCAATGTAATCGTTCTGGTGGACGACGCATTGTTCACCGCCAATCCGGCGTGCCCCGTCAACCAGCGCTTCTCGCCCAACTCGTTCAAGGTGTACGCGCGGGTGCGGGTCTTCCAATCCAGGTTATTGTTGGACACCGAGCCACCGTTGCCGCTTTCGTCCATACCCGTCGCGTTCTCGTCCATCAACAACAACTTTCCGCTGGTCGTGACCACGAATAAACGCTGGGCATTCCCGTACACCCCCATCACGAAGTCGTCGAAATAGATGTTCGCGCCATGCGAATCGACGCTCTCCCAAGATTTCAAATTCACGTTGTACACCAAAATCTTGGATGCCTTCGCCGTCCCCGTCCCTTGAATTGGAACCGCCAACCAGTAACGGTTGTTGAAGAACGCCGCCGAACTCTCCTTCACCGCAGCGTCGAAGTCGATTGTCTCTATGACGTCGTGGATGGGCTCGCTGATCGGGTTGTCCGATATGCGCATCGCCGTGATCGGCGTGCCCACCCGGTCCTGACCGCGTATTCCGAAATCTATGCTGTAAACCCCGGAGTCCGACAGAAAGAACGCCGCCCCTCCCACCGAGATAGCGCTCTTGCGGCTTGCGCATCCCATTTGACGCGTCACCTCCGAAATCGTCGTGTTCGCCAAATTCCCTATGCTCGTCTGCAACATGATGCTGTGACGCTTCAGGATCAACATGCCGTCGTCCATGATCGGAAGCATCGACACGATGCCGTCCGAAGTACCCACGTTGAACTTGAAGTAATTCGTCGCCGCGAAACTGTAGTCGCTCAATACGTCGCTGTATTGCACCTCGTCCCGGTTCGCCGGTACGCACAACCTGTTGCGCGTGTACACCGCGAAGTCCGCCGGTGGCAGTTCGCTCGACTCGGTGACCGCTATGCCGCCGCTGGTGTATCCGCTGTTGCCCGCCCGTCCGTTCAGACTGAAGGTGGAGTCGCTTGTCACCGTGATGTAGTAGGTACCGTTCGCATTGGTGTTTCCCCCCACGTCGGTGATCGTCACCAAGTCGCCATCGAAATACCCGTGGTTCGCCGCAGTCACCACGATGGGATTCGCGTTGCTAGCCCCCGTGATCACCACCGTGCCCGGTCGCTTGAAGGTTCCCGGTGTGCCCAGGTCCCCGTCGAACACCAAGGGATACTCGCCCGTGGTCACCGTGTTGCCTCCCGTGTCCAGATCGAACGGCAACCGCAGCCCCGCCCCCCGAAACAAATACATTACGTCGTAGGCTTGCACCAAGGCGCTGTCAGAGCCCGCCGCCTCCACCACGCTGTTGCGCGTCTGGTAGGCCACCTCCGTCGTCGTCACGCTTCCCGTGTTGGAAGCATTCACGAAATATGCCTTCTGGTCCGCCGCCAAACACACGTAGTCCGTGTCGTTCGGATGCTTGTAGCGGGCCGAGGCGTACACCTCGGTCTCCGCCAGCAAATTGCTGTTGCTCGATACACGCTTCATCCCCTTGCGGCCTCGCGCTATCCCCGTGGATTCGTCCAATCGAACGTTCTCCGAGGTTTGCAGCAAACCCGGCTTCAGGCGCGTCGGCTCGGTGTGACTGTCCAATCCCGCGAATCCATTGTCGCCGTCAACGGCGATTGGCGTGTCAAGCGGGTTGAACTTCTCGTACCGAACCGTCATGTTACACGCAAGCCACGAAGATTTCCATGTCGCAGGACGCCGTGTCCGCGTCCGCCGTTACGTTCACCAAGTCACCCAAGGATACCGTCAAACCGCCGCCCGCTATCGCGTCCATAGTGTCCACCACCCCACCCGAGTTGTCGCCCGGAAAGATGAAACTGTGTCCCGCGTCCACCTTGATCGCGAACTCGTCGGTGTTCTCGTTCTTGAAAGTCAACACGATGAAGTTCGTGTCGTCCAGGTTGGTGAACCGCAAATACCGGACATCCCCCTCAAGGAAGGTCCCCGATGCTATGGCAGACGCATGAAACGCCAAGACCTCCGCCTCCGTGGTGGTGACCGTCACAATGCGCTTCGATACCTCGTTGACGCTCGCCACCGTCTTCGTGTTGGTGGACCCTTGCTCCACGCCGTTGAGCTCGATGGACTCCTTGACCGTAAGCGTTAAAGTAGCTGCCGTAATCGTACTGGTCATGATTATTTCCCCGCAATTTTCTCAGCTAATCGCTGATGTTCCTTGTGCATCGCATTTTCAAGATTTCCTATTTTATCGTAAATTTTTCTAGCGTCGCCCCGGCGGTCTTCGTCGGCCTTCTGCAATCCATGATGATTCTCCTCCACGCGCTCGCGCCACTCGGCATCCGACTTCGAGTTGATTTTAATGTCGGTGATCGCCTTCGCCAAACGATCCGCCACAGAGGATATGGATGCCTCGCACGCCTCGATGCGACTATGCTCCTTCTTGAGCGCCCACGCAATGACTGTTATCACCACGCCGATGCCAAGCACTATGTATTCACTGTATTCAGCTAACACCTTTCTTTCCTCCGCTGGAAATTAAATGACTCTCGATTCTAGCTATTGCATCCTTCATCTCCTCAATGTGGGCGAACAACGTTTTATTCGTGGCCTCCGATCCTCCTTTCGTTTCAGCGAATTTGATCGACAACTTGTTGAGATCAAGGCTCGTCCTCTTTATTTCCCCGGCCTGAACGCGCCACACGTAACCCAATACACCGATGAATCCCATCAATACGATTTCCGCCATGCTAAAGTCCATCGGCTCCATCTCCTAAGTTAAAAATTCGATGATCAGTACAACGGCCAGACCAACCAAGGCCAGCACGGCGAACTTGCCGCGCCGCTCCAGGGAGTTAAACCAATTAAGAAGATTTCTTATCTTTTCCATTGGCGCTTGCCTTCTTGTGTACGTATCTGGTGTACAAAATTGGTACTAAATTCCAAAGTATGATGCCGATGAGGCATAGCTTGATGAACCCGTAGATCGTGTCCAACGCCTCCTCGAAAAATCCTTTCTGTTTACCCATCCCCGCCTCCAGCATCGCGGCGACGTCCTTCTCGCTTATGGCTTTGACCAAGTCCTTGTTCGCGTCTGCAAGCTGGCCGAGTTTTCCAGCGCCGTAACCCACTCCGCTTCCAATTACTGCGCCTGGTACTCCACCTATTGCTGCCCCTCCGCCCGCACCTGCAACCGCGCCCGCAATCGGGTACGCATCACGTATAGCGCAGCCCGTGAAGGAAAGGAGAAGAAATGCTATGAGTAGGCGTTTCACGGCATAGCCTCCCCAAGCCACTCATCCTCTCTTAGTTCGGCTAGTATCTGCGAATGGGTCAGCGCTGTTTTACCACTCAAGAAAGATGGTTTGCTCCCCTCGTACTTAACGAAGGTCTTCGTGTTGTCGTTGTTCCATCGCAGAGTGTTGGCGCTAGTCTCCAAAACCTGTGAATAATCTATGGATTCCACTTCGGAATCAGACAAAATCACCCATTTTCTATTGGAATAACTCACGGCCAATCCCCGTCGCCGCTATTGTAAATATCTGAAAAGTCAGAAGCGGCCAGCACCGCGTTATACAACCGCACGTCATCAATTTGTCCCGCCCAAAAATTCGCATTTAATGGAGTAGTTGACCAACTTTGCACACCGATGGCAAATCCCATATCTTTTAGGTTTTCCAAGTCATTTCCTCCTGTTGCGGTTCCGCTACCTAACTCCGATCCATCATAGAAAAGATGCGCCGTATTGGACGTCGCGTTATGAACAAAACCACCGTGATGCCACTCGTCGGTTGAAATAGTTATCGATTCCGTCTTATCGCAAAATGAGGTTACTCCGTTGACACACCTTAAAGCCATCGTGGGAGAACCACCGTTTGTTCCGTTTAAACGAAATATCCAGTTTCCATCATGCCCAGCGGCAGCATAATGCGTGCTGCATAGAATTGACCTATATGCACCTGTTGCGCTTAAATTAAACCAGCAAGACATTGAAAAGTTTTCCGTAGGATAGCTGGAGTCAGCAGCCATGTTGACTCGATCATTAGTTCCATCAAAGTCCAAGCAGTTTCCGTTTTTCCCAGACACCCAATCGCCATCGACCATGTTCGATGCAGTTCCGTTGTTGCCCGTATCCGTGGAATCCGCCGCAGATGTCCCGCTCGACTCATCAAGTTTCCACCAACCAATTAGGTCGTCTTCACGGGTAACGCCCGCGGCGTCCACTGGCGCCGCAGGGCCAGCCGCAAACTGTCCTCCTCGGGCGTAACGCCCCGATACCCAAGGTAAGTTCAGCATCTTACTCTATAGTCAGGCCGAAGCGCACCATGATGTCGTCGGCTGCGTCCACGTTCCAAGAGGCCCGCGCTATGATTCCCATGTACAAACTGTCGCCGCTCAACTCGAACGGTATAGGCGTGAACGCCGCCGGTTTGGCGAACTTGCCCGTGGAACCAACCGTCGCCCAGGTGGCAGAGGTGTCGATCACCCCGACAATCATTCGTTGGCTTGCGGTGGTCATCGCGGCGGCAGCGCTCTCCGCCCCGCCCATCGCAATGTCGGAGTCGTCTCCGATCACTATGTCGAACTGCGCCCCGACCGCGCCAATGTCATGCACTATGGCGTAGTTGATGGTCCCCTTGAGCGGGCTCGTGCTCGAACCGCCCTCGTTCAGCGTCACCGTCTCGAACGCAGCTACAACGTCGCCCGCCGCATGGGTGTCCGTGTTCAAGGTCGGCGTCCAATCAAGTTGCTTGGTCCGAAAGTTATATAGTGTTGTGGCCCCCATGATGTTATATCCTCGCTTGTTGCCCGACGTGCGTGAGCACGCGGACGTGGTTTTCTTGAGATTGTTGACGCTCCACCTTGTCCAGTTCGTTTAAAATCAACTGCTCGGCCAGGTTAAGCGCATTGTTGCCCTTGTCGTGCTGACCCTCCGCGAACAACAAATCCGCGTAAGTTCCATGCACCAAATACTGTTGAAACAAATACGGAAGGTCTTCCGCGTCCGTGGCGTATTCCGAAAATCGCTTGCGGTAATGCACCCATACCGGGTCCGCGTCGTCCTTGCCCACCAGCAATCCGCCGTTCGCCGTCAAGGTGAACGGCAACTCGTTCGGGTACGACGTCGCATAAGGGTCCGCCCCCCATACCGCGAATATCTCTCCCACCGGGTCGAATCCACTCGCCACGTAATCCACCGTCCACGCAACGTGCGATGTCGCAGCCGCATTCGATCCACTACCACCGCTCAAAGTAATCGTGGGAGCCGAGGTGTATCCCGTCCCCGTGTTCGTCATGATGACGCTCGTCACCACCTCGTCCGTCACCACCGCAGTCGCAGCAGCGCCGGTGCCTCCGCCTCCTGAAAACGCCACCGTCGGCGTTCCCGTGTATCCCGTGCCTCCCGCTGTCACCGTCACGCTCGTCACGCGACCGTTCACGATACGCTGCTCCGTCGGGCATATGTCGGGCCACTTGGCCCGTTCCCATGCCAATCGAGCGTACTTGTTGATCCCCGTCGTGACTTGACTCGTCTCCAGCGTGACCATCGAGTCAACGCCGAACAAATGCTGTATCTTCGTCTTCGTGTCCGAGAAGGTGACTTTCCTCACGGTCTGTAACCCTCCGCACGAAACTCGGAATTATCCCTGGCAAACTCACGCACAAAGGCTTTGTCCCCCCAACAGCCCCTCTCGTCCGCTTGCCATCTAAAGAACTCGCGAGCAGGTAAAGTCATCACGTGTTGACCCAAACCGTCCATCTTGGCGTTGCCCAAGGCGCGATTCGCCTCGTTCGCCTCAATGGCACGCTTCCGGTGCTCGTACTCCTCCAAGTCCACGTGATGCCGCAGATAACGCTCCAGGTTCTTCATGAAACTGGAACCGTTTCCGTTCTTCCACTTCGGTATGAATATTTCCGCCATGAAATCCCTTCACTCCCACCGTGGGCGGGTCGGGCAAATATGAGAGGAGGCGCCCGAGCCCGCCGCTGATGGGAGATAATTGTTCCGTACTCGAACTATCCGACGTTGTTGGCCGTGTGCATGGCCAAGTATATGTCGAGCTCACCGGCAGTCAAAGCGGATGGTGATCCACTTGACGAATTGGTGAACAACGCTTCAAGAGCGTCCGCCGCAGCGGCGAACGTGCCCGCCAAGGTGGTAGGCGCTGCTCCTGCCCCGGTGATGATAGGTCCAACCGCAGCCACGCTCGTAGAGGTGATGAAGTTGTTGGGATCACCGTCCGTGCCAACCTCGACTGCAAGGGCTCCGGTCCCGGCGAATGCGGTGGTCACGTTGACCATCGCCTTCGTAATCACGAAATCAGTGGGCGTATTACCCAATGTTACCGTGACCGTATCGCTTGAACCACTACCTTCGTCGATGTCGGTGTACTTGATCTTGTACTTGTGAGTAAAGCCCTGCGCGCGCTCTTGATTGCTCAAGGTCGATTTGCGGGCGTTATCTAATGTTACGTCTGTATTAGCCATTTTATAACCCTCCTAATAGGTTTATCCCTCGAAATATCCGTGGGCTTTTGGGTTATGACAGGCAAGACCGGCGATTACGTCGCAGTAACCTCTGCGCCCGCCTCCTTGGTCTTCCAGTTCGTTGACGCCCTGAGCCTTCAGCACGAAGAGACCAATCTTGTCCGGGTCCACCAAGTAGCCGAACAATGCGGCTGCTGTAGTGGACGAGGAACCCGAGGTTCTCGCATTGAAGATTGAAGGCACGATGCTGACCAAACCGAAGTCTCCGTCGTAAAGCGTGACCGAAAGCGTTACTTTCTTGCTCTCGGCGGCTTGCGTGACGGTGTAGGTCGAGTCGTTGGACGAAGTGTCCGCGCGGGTGAAGCGACTGATGTTGCGCTTCAAGGTAGGTCCGGCCACCAAGGTCATCTGACCAGAGGGCAAACCGTTCGCGATGTAGAGCGATTCCAAGACCGCATTGAATTGCGCCTCGGTCGGAGCCGCGTTCGTGTCCGATGCAGTGCATTGGAATGCCGCAGGTACGTCCGAGGACGCCGCTCCGGCAATGGTTCCGCCGTTGGCGAGCCATTGAGCGAGGCCGCGCGTCTTGTACGGTGTGCCGCTACCGGCCTCCGCTTGACGCTCCTGGGCCGACGCGATGGCCGACTCAAGGTCCCGTTTCAGTTCGCGTACCGCCTTGGATTCCGCGTAGGCATACTCGGAGGGCACGCCCGCCGTGTTTGTCAGTTGTTGAATGTCACTGGTCATGAAGGTCCTGCGGAACTTCTGAACGTAGTTTCCAAGGCGAGTCCTGTTGACTGCCTTGTTGTTCCACGTAGAAACGTCCTCGCCCTCGTTCACCCCGTCAAAAGACACGGTGTCAAGGTCATCGACCTGCCATTCATGGAAGGTACCACTCGCAGTGGTCTTCTTCGCGAGGCTAGTCAAAGGACTCTCCTCGGGCTCAAGAATGGTCAGAATGTCGGTAAGGTCTTCACGATTGCCAGCAACGTTGTATGATGTTGCTAAAGCCATAATGTAGGATTCCTAATTCATTGAATGGTTCTCAGCTTTCCCTGCGCTACGCGCAAATCGGCCAAGTCGTTCATGGAACCTGAATCGTCGAATCGCCTTCGGGCCGCATCAACTGCTTTCCTGGCTTTGCTCTCGTCCGTGGAATTACCAGCTTTCGCCGGTGCTGCCGCGTCCACCGAAATCGGTGTGGGCGGCTTGCTCGACGCCGAAGGTTTCCCCCCGCCTTTCGCCTTCAATGATTTCTGACCCTCGATCATCAAACCAAGATAGTAGGACCCCGCCGGAACCGCGTTCAACAAGGGGCCGATTGCAGGATTGTTCAACTCGGCAACGAATAACTGGTACTCGTTGGACTCCTTGTCGCTCAACCACTTGAAATCAGTCGCCGCCTTGGCGTCCGCCATTTTCCGCTCATCGAGAAACCCACGCCTCTTGTCGATGTCGCCGCCGCGTCGCAGGGACTTCCGGGCCGATGATCGCAGACGAATCAAATCCTGTCTGTCGAACTTCTCACCGTCATTCCCCTGCGCCAAGTAGGCATTGCCGTCGTCGTCGTACTTCTCGTCCGACTCCAACGACTCCTCCACCCAATCAATCAAGGCACTAAGCTGTTCTTCCTCTTTCGATAGCTCTGCATCGGAATTCACCCCGGACAATGGTCCGCCAAAGTCTATGGCGACCGCCTGACTCCTCACCTTTTCAGCTTCGCGTTCCTCGCGTAACTCACCGACGGATTTCTCCAATTCGGCTGTTCGCTCCTCCGCTTCCTTCCGCTTCCGCGTCAGTTCCCCGAAACGGGAAACCGCGCGTCCGCCGATGGCGCGACCCAACGCGTCAATCTCGGTCTCGCTCAACGAGTCCAAGTTTATGCCGTACTTGGCGAGCAAGTCGGACCCGGAACCATCGTCCGTTTCCGCTTCCCCCGCTTCGCTTTCATCAAGTTTCCGCTCGTCCCCGCGATTTCCCTCGACCGTCGCTTCATCGACTGCATCGACCTCTTCGCCGGGTTCCGACTCCTCCTTGCCCACGTCCGCCAACAATCGTTGGGCGAACCCGTCAGCCGACAAGTTATCATCTTTTTCCGCCGCCTCTTCGCGAGCCTCGACCAAAGGCTCATCAAGGGTCGCGACGTTTCCCTCTTCGTTGTCTTCGCTCATAGTATGGTTTTTTCCAGTCGGCTCGCGCCGAACGCTACCATTCAAAATTCATTAACACGCCCATCCGTTGTAACCTTATGCAACTACATCGCGTCCGAGTCAAGCTTCGCCTTCGACATAAGCTCCAAATCATCAAGCAATTCATCAATCGCCTCCATCTTGCCGCACTCCATGAAATGACGGTTCGTCGAACTTACCACCTTCTCCATCTGCAACGCCCGAATGGAACGCTCGCGACGCTCCCCCAGGTGATCCACGAAAACACGGAAATGCTCGTTGCGACCCAATGCAGCAATCGACTCCAGCAAACGGTCCTCGTCCATGTCGCTGAACCGCTTCCGCCGCGTGAACCATGACATCATTTCTTCGACGCTTTCTTCTTGGCCTTCTTCTTGGCGGGCTTCTTCTTGGGGGCCTTGCCGCCCTCATACGCCTCGTTCACGTCCGGGGTGGACGGATCGTCCGCCTTCATGCGGCCCTTCGGCCCACGTGCCCTCTTCGGCTTCGGCTCCTCCGGCTCCGGCAAACGCGCCATGAAGTCGTCAGCGAAATGCTTCGCCACGAATCTCCCCAGCACCGCGCCCGTGTGCGGGTGTATTACAGCTATCCTGCCTTCCCTGTTCTCCTGCTTGTACGAACTCATGATAATTATGCCATCGCAGTCTGACCAAAACCCGTCGGATTCCCGCCCAAGCGGCCCACCTGCTTGTTTTTCTTCTGTTGTATCTGAAAACTCCTTTGCTGCAAGTATTGCTCCACGCGGCCACGCAATGCCTCGTCCTGCTGCAAACGCTGCTGTACGTCGGGCTGCGACATCCATTGCTGGAATACCTGCAACTTCATCTCGTGCGCGTCGTCCTCTCGCACGTTCGGCGGTACGCCCGCCACCAACTCGCTGATCAACGCCCGCTCCTCCTCCATCGTCTTGTTCGTCGCCGTCTCGCGAGGCATCACCACGCGGTCAGCCGCTCCAGGCAATATCTGCTCCACCGCTATCTGCAACAAAGCCTCCGTGTCCAAGACCCCACTGCGGTCCAACCCCTGCAACTCCGCTATCGCCTTCACGCGCTCAACCACCATCTCCGGGTCCAGCAAACCAACGTCGAACTTCAAGTAAAAATCATATCGCTCCTCCGGCGAACCACGATGAAACTTCTTCACCTCGTTTCGCCCTATCACACGAAACCACTCCTCCTCGGGACCATACTGCTGCCATAACGAAAACGCATGATCCATGCAGTCGCGCACGTGACCAAACACCCTGTCGATCAACTCCTGACGCTTCCCCTGCGCCTCCAACGGGTCAGCCCCCTCCGTCGCCCGACCAAAATACTCGTAGCACATCGAACGCACCGATTGACGCATCTCCACGCTGCCCGAATCCATTCTCGGAACGTCCGCGTAACGATACTCTCCGGGCACCCTGTACGGCACCCGTACTCCCGGTCCCCACTTCGCAGGGGCTCGGCCAACCGGGTGCTCCAACGGGGGCAAAACAGATAAACTCAAACGGTCAATCGCAGCGTCGACGTCCACCTTGTACTGCTGCTGCCAACTCTTTCCGATCTCGGGAACACTGCGAGTCTCGTACAATCGCTTGCTCCACTCCTCGTACTTCGTCACCACGAACGGATACTTCCCATGCCTGTACGGCAACATCTTGTGCACCGCATAAGGCTTGGGCATGTCGTTCGCCGCCTCCGGCAAATCCGGGTGAAACACCGTGCAGTATATACCAGGCGTCCCGTCCTCGTCCATCAAACGCTGAAATGCATAGATCACACGTATCGTCTCGTCGTCGAACAACTCAGTCGCAGTACCCGTCCCGCGTCGCCTGTCCCTCGAAAACCATACGTCTCCCGCAGGATCGTTCCCACGGGTCTGCTCAATCACCTTCTCCACCCACTTCTTGTCCCAATTCTCAGTCTCCACCTTCGCCCGCATCTGCTCCGGCGTGAAGTGCAACGCCAAGAATACGTACGGACTCTGCTGCGGGTCTATCGTCCACGCAGGGAAAAATACCTCGTCCGACGGGTCCAAATTCCTTATCGCGGGTCGATTCACCACGCGGCTCTTCACCGGCACCGTGGTCTCGCCCGTCCCACGCAACTCCATCACCATCGCCCGCGCCTTGCGCTTGCCCACCTCGTAAGTCTCCTGAAACACCTGAATGAAATGATCCTCCTGGTCCGGGTCGTTCATCATCTCCGTGATCCCAGGCACCACCGCCTCCGCCTCCTCCAATACTATAGGCTGCTGTATGCGCTGGTCCCTCGCGTCCCAATACACGTAGGTCACCATCATCCCGTTCTGCAACAAACTGTTCACTCCACGCTCCATCTCACGGTGAAAGTCCGGCATCCGAGCGTTCATCAACCACTTCAAAAACATAGATACCACAGACGCCCGCTCAACGTCGCCCGTCTCAACCGGAGTCGCCACCAAATTCGCCCGACGCATCGCGCTCATCACCATAGAACGATGCGAGTTTATCACGTCGTCCAACAATGGACAATCCATGTCCGACGCCCCGTCCCAAGGGAATGGCTCGGCGTCTCCAGGCGAACGAGCCCGCTTCCGATTGTCCGAACTCTTGCCCGACCATATCTGAAAACGTGAATCGAAATCACGGCGCTTCTGCACCATGAAGTCGTTCAATTGAGTCCGGGTCTCCTCGTATGCCGCCGTCAACGCAGTAACGTCCGGCTTGCGACCAACGAACTCAAGCGCCTTCCTGTTGTCCCCCGTTATTGCCATCGGCTTTCCTAACCTTTTGTAACCTACTTTTCAATACAGTCAAGAGTTTTTCCCCCGAATACGCGTAGTCCCCAGGCGGACTTATCCCGCGTCGCGCCCAAAAACGATGCCAACCAGCATCCACCATCTCGCAGTCCCTCTTCGTGATGCGGTCGCGGAACACGTCCTCCGATGCATCGAATCGGCCCATCAGTAACTACCCCCACCAACTACCGACAACTCTCCAGCACCCACGTACTCCAACGGCGTCACCGCCCCATAACGCAATACGTCGATCCAATCCTTGCACTGCTCGTCGCGACTCGTCCCCGAATACTCCGTCATCGCGTAACGCACGTTCTCGCAACGGTCGCTTACGTAGAAATTCGGCCTGTTCACCTCAGTCAATGGCTCGGAATCATCCCACGCCAACAAATCATTTATCTTCTGCAACCCATGCTCCACGTCCAACCCCGGCGCAGGGCGGTAAAATATGCCCACCTTCATCATCTCACGCACCATGTCCGTCTCGCCGTCCGTCGTGCGCACTCGCGCCTTCCCGAAACGCGGGTCCACCAAACGCTCGAATATCTCCTCGTCGTCCTCCATCTCCCTCATCATCTCAGCGTAATCACGATACCCCATCCCCAATGGCTTCGCAGCAGGTCCCGGCTTGCCAACAGGCTTGCCCTGGTTGTTCGTGTGCGGCAACGCCCAAGGTCCCATCGTCGAGTCCGGCCACTCCCTGTACACCCACCAACGACCCTGCTCGTCCACCGCAACCCATATCATCACCCAAGGCTTGCTACCCGCAGGATCGCATATCATGTATCGCGTAACCTCCGCGTCAGCGTCCTTAACCCAAGGCAACTTGTCCTCGCTCACCACGTTCACGTGCGGATTGAACTTCGGAAAACGATTGTGGTACGTCTTCTTCGGTACACCGTACAAGCGAGCCAACTTCACCTCGAATGTCTGCTTCGAGTAACTCTTGCGCAATTCCTCGAAATTAAAAAACGGATTGTCCTCCGACCATAGGTAATGAATGCGGCATCCCTCCCAGTTCGCGCTCAATTGCTCCACAGGCAAATCCATGCCCAAATACTCGCTGTATCGAGTGCGTACAGTCTTCGCGTCATGCAGCAAACCATTCACCAAATCCGTCCAACCCTGCAACGTGGTGAAAGTCATGATGATCTTGCCATGATAGTCCGCCACACGAGCCAACAAAGTCTCGAACAATCGAGCAGGACACTCCTCCTCCAAATGAATGCAATGCGCCGTCATACCCTCTATGATCTGCGCATCCTGCAAAAATTGACGGTAATTGTTGAATCGCAAATAACTGCCACGCTTCGCACCCTCCTGCGGCGGTAATATCAACTTGCCGTCAGTAAATCCGTTCTTCGCGGAATAGGTCAGCGAATGCTTCGCGCTGCGCTTCTTCTTCATGTCCCGAAACGCTGACGGCAAAGACTCCCATACCAAACGCTGCGTGTCCTCTATCGACCGGTCCTCCGTGACGTGGAAACTTCGCAACTCCGCCTCCGGGACGTTCATCAACAACCATACCAGCAAACGACTCGCAAAAGTTGTCTTCGTACTCCGGTTGCCCCCAAACAACACGATGATCTTGTCCTCCTCCCATGTGTCGAATATACGACGCCAACTGTCCAAGGTCCAACCCCAAGTCACAGGGTCACGCGCCTCTCCCTCCGGCTGATCCCTCAACATGTCCGCCAAAAACTTCGCCCGCCCAGGATCACTCTCCGCCAACTCCAACGCCGCTTCCTCGCTCATGCCACTCACCAACTCACCCTTCTCCCAACGAAACTCCGATGGCCACGGAACACCGAAATCAGGGCGTACCTCGTCAGCGTACTTCATAACCGCTTCTCAACCGCGTACAACTTGTCGCCATCATACTCGTAGTCATACGAATCATCCTGGTGCGGCCCCACGCACGAACACTCACTATAGTGCTCCCCATGCTCCTCGCACCACGGCTCCTCGCATCCCGAACACCTAGACATGTCCGACGCGTACCTTACCAAAATGCGGGGGCGACGGTCCCCGTCGGAACCGCCATGAGAAACGCTACCCCTAACGCTTGCCCCCGACAAAATCACTTCTCCTTCAAATCCTTCTCACCCTTCTTCCCCTCATGCGCCGTCAACATCGCAACCACTTCCTCGCGACTCATCCCATCCCTCCCCAATCCAACGTTCAATTGCGCCGTCAATGCTTGCGGCCTACCCGCTATAACAGACGCCTTGTCCATCAATACCCCAAACGCATACGGCAAATTCTGCGGCGGTATCAAATGATGCTTCTCCTCGAAATCTCCCAGTATCATGTCGATGATACCCTCCAATCGCTCTCCAACCCGTGTGAAAAATTCCTCCTGCAACATACCCGTGCGATCAGCTAAAAACTTGTCCGCGGACTCCGTCATCCCCTCCTGCTTCACCACCCCAGGTTGACACGTGGCTCGCTTCACCGCCACCTCGATCATCGCTTCCGGGTCCACCTTCTTGATCAAATGATGCACCGGTCCACGTGACGCCTTCGTCTTCCCCGCCATTACGATACCTCCATCAATTCACCTCGACGATTGTACGGCCCATCCAATTCATACACCCACGACTCCTCCCCCTTCACACGCTTTACGTACACCTCCGAACCCATACGCAAATCAAACTCAGGACTTACCTGCAAACTCGCGCGCGCGTCGCCCGCCAGTATTATCTCGCGTACGTAAGGGTTTACCAACCGACGACCCACCTCCGCGCTTAATCGAGCGCGCTTCTTGATAACCTTCGACGCCACCTTCGACGCCGCCTTCGACTTGGCGCCCTCCAATAATACACCCAATCGAACCATCACGACAGATGGCAACTCTTCATCGCATTTCATCATCGCGTTGAACTCCGATAAAGTCATCCCGCACTCCTTCGCAAACAATGCGCGACTAACACGGTGCTTCAATAAAGTCTCCCTCAACTCCCTCACTGTAGCCATGCAAAACAATAAAACCATGCGTACACACGTTGTCAAGCGCTCCAAATCAATCGCTCCACTCGCGCTTATTACGGCGCGCGGACTCCGTGGAGCAATGAATTTCATATACAAAGGCGAGAAAATTCTCGACCCCCCCCCCCCGCCTCGCGTGCGTGTGCCCGAGTCTTAAACCGCGCGGGGCGCGGGTGGTCGGTGCCCTGGGTCCGGTGCCCTGGGTCCGGTGGTCCGGTGGTCGGTGGTCGGTGGTCGGTGGTCCGGTGCCCTGGGTCCGGTGATCGGTGGCCGGTGGTCGGTGGCCGGTGG
>Ga0255048_10001662_pt1 | contig 15100 bp, 6 predicted proteins | sample JV7_2_2_MG_FD_183619 | JGI IMG/M metagenome (GOLD analysis project Ga0255048, IMG submission 183619) | Seawater microbial communities from Jervis Inlet, British Columbia, Canada - JV7_2_2 | ecosystem: Environmental > Aquatic > Marine > Inlet | place: Canada: British Columbia | collected 2016-10-06
CGCAGCGTTAGCTACGGCCCTTGTGAAACTAGAACGGTACTTCGTCTGGGTTGAAGTCAGGCTTTGACGCCTCTTCACTTTGGTGTTTCACAACCACGTCCCCTGAAGCGATACTTGCACGGAACTCACGGGCTCTGTTGTAGATGCCCTTGTCTTCTACGGGGCCAATGCGGGACATATCCCAATTATGCCATTTGCCCTTGCTGTTTTCTTCACTAACGGACTTTAGCAAATATACAGAGCTAAACCGCGGCGGTGTGAAGGGACCGTTCTTGCCGTTCATGGTGATTGAACTCATCATAGAGTTCCACTTACGGCTTTTCTTGAGGCCCGTGCTTTTCATTGCAATGAGCGCCGTTTCCGCAGAGCCGTCTTCGTTAAGAACGATTACGAAGTGTTGGTGCGTTTCTTCGATGTACGAGCCATCACCGCCTACAACCATGTCTTTATTGGTTTCACGGTCACGTTCGAACGGAGGCAGTTTGTCTGTCGGTTCGAACACCGCGATAGGAGCGCCTGAACCAGCGCCTCTGGGTGCCCACTGGATAAACCTGCGCTGATAGACGCACGGTATGACCTTAACGCCGTCTGCGCCCTTGTGAACGGTCTGGGAGACAGTGTTGTAGATATCCCCCTTCTTGCCCTCAAAGTCGGGGTCATCTAACAGGCTGTCGAGCCCGCTAATCAGTTTAAGGAACGGCAGCGCCAGATCGTCTTGGCCCATATCCGATACGCCAACTCCGGCGTCCGCTTCAAACATACTTTGGTCAAACTCAACCATTTCTGTTTTCTCTGTCTTCTTAACTGCACCCATTATTTTGCTCCCCTAATAATGGCTCGTTGCCCAACGTAGGCTCCGAATAGTGTGTGCGGGAAGTCTTCTCCCGTTTCGATGCGCTCTTTAACAAACGCTTTCAATGTACTCGAATGAATACTTTCGTTCTGGTCTGCCGGATAACCTTGCTGAGATGCGAACGCGTGGAACGCACTGGCTTGGTCATCCTCACCTCTGCCAAACTGGCAAGAGATAACGTTCTTGATAATGTCATCAAACCCGTTTTCGCGCAGCCATTCGTATGCTGCCGGACGGTCTTTGACTAGGATGCTGGCACCGTAAGTCGGCTTGACTTCTACTGTACTGCCGTCATCCAAAGAGAACTTAGACAGCCCTAAGTCAGCCATAGTCGAGGGTAGGTCCTCGTCTGTCAGCTTTAGTAGTGCTTGCTTTTCGTCTTTAAGTTCCCGATCAAGCCGTTCAACTTTATCTTGTTGCTGCTTGATCTTTCTAGCTAGACCAGCCACAGTGTCTAAACCTGCGTTGTCCAGCGTTTCGACAGAAGAGAGAGTTTTCTCAAAGTCCTCTTCCATCATATTCATAATATCGTTCATCTAGTACTCCTGTTTAAAAGACCCTTTTTACGGCCTTGACAAACACCTATATACATATAAGATATCAGGCAGTCAACCCCGTAGGAGAACAAATGTTGGAACAGATAGATTACGATTTTAAGACGCAGCCCTTCAACCATCAGCGTGACGCACTAGAAGAGTCTTGGTACAAAACGTACCACGCGTACTTCATGGAAATGGGTACTGGTAAATCCAAAGTCGCCATAGATAATATAGGTGTACTATATATAGAAGGTGACCTAAACGCGGCACTAATTGTAGCGCCCAAGGGTGTCTACGACAACTGGGTACAGGGCGAAATACCCGCCCACTTGCCAGACACTATAAAGCGCAAAGTCATGCGGTGGACGCCCGCCACATCCAAACGCTACTCCGAGGAACTGGACACGTTTATTGACGAACCGTTTGACGGATTAAAACTTTTTGTAATGAACGTCGAAGCGTTCTCATCGCCCCGAGGTACGCGGGCCGCGGGACGTTTTCTAGTAGCCAATCCCGAGAACATGGCTGTTGTTGATGAAAGCACCACGATAAAAAACCGCAACGCCCAGCGTACCAAGAACCTAATGGCGTTAAACCCGTACATTAAGTACAGGCGCATTCTGACAGGCTCCCCGATTACAAAGTCCCCGTTGGATTTATATAGCCAGTGCAGGTTCCTTGATCCGAGTTCTTTGGGCTTTGCCAGCTTCTACGCGTTCCAGAGCCGCTACGCGATTACGCAGAAGCGTGTAATGGGTTCGCGCAGCTTTCAGGAGATAACGGGATACCGTAGGTTGGACGAACTAAACGAGCGTCTGTTGGGGTTCAGCACCCGCACGTTAAAGCAGGATTGTTTGGATTTACCTGAGAAACTGTACATAAAGCGCCGCGTTCCGTTGACCACGGAGCAAAGCAGGGTGTACGATCAGATGAAGTCATTGGCTTTAGCGCATCTTAACGATGACAACATTGCCACGACAACCAGTGTTCTGACACAGATCATGCGGCTCCAACAGATATGCTGCGGATCGTTTCAGCCTGACGTGGGGGATTTACAGGAACTAAAGAATAACCGTCTGCCAGAGTTAATGGATATAACAGACGAGCTTTCGGGGAAGGCTATCATTTGGGCGACGTACACTAACGACCTCCAACGGATAGCACATGCCCTGCGCGACCGTTTCGGGCCCGATTCGGTCGCAACTTATTACGGTGAGACGCCGCAGGACCGCAGACAGGAGATTGTTGAGGAGTTCCAAGACCCCGACAGCCCGCTGCGGTTCTTTGTGGGTCAGCCCAAGACGGGCGGCTACGGCATTACTCTGACGGCGGCTAACACTGTGATCTACTACAGCAACAGCTACGATCTGGAGATACGCTTACAGAGTGAGGACAGGGCGCACCGCATTGGTCAAACTAAGTCGGTGACGTACATTGACCTCGTTTCCCCCGATACCATAGACGAGAAAGTTCTGGACGCTTTGCGGTCCAAGGTGAACCTAGCTGGCAAGGTACTGGGGGAAGAAGTCAAAGGGTGGCTTAGTTGAAGTAGGATCGAATGTTTCCAAGCAAACCCTGCTCCATTTCGGGCATAGAGTAAGCCTCGTACATACTACGGGGCTCTCTTGATTCTACTGCCTCGGCTTCTAAAACAGTTTGAACAGGCTCCCTGTTTTCCATTAACCGTTGACCCACAGAAGTGTTACCTATTCCCTCTGACAAGTTTATTGCAGGTTGGGGTTCGTTTGGGTTGGGTCGTAATTTTGGTCGCAAAGTGGGAGTGAACCCTGTTGGTGTCGGCATTCCGTAATCTTCGGCATACATAGCAAGGTCTAAATCACCCTCTGAGCTATTTGGAAAAACGGGGGTGCTTTTGTATACGGGGGCAGCAGGACCTATCTGGTCGGGAACCTCGTCTCCAAAAGCCGCGGTTACGGCAGACAACCAGTTGTTTGCCGAAATACCGGGAGTATTGTTTCCATATCGGGACTCACCCGCTTTACGAACTTCTCCCGTAGTCTTCATTGTGTCTCGAACAAGCGGAAGGCCCGCCCATTCGGAAGCAAGATCGTTAGCAAAATCAAAGCTAGACTTCTCACCTCGCGACCACGCGTTGAACCCGCGTCTATCTAGTAGCCTGTTGTTGGCATGATCCTGAACCTCTGGAGTAAAAACATCTGTGGGTAGTAACCCGTCATCCATTTTTAAAAGCGTTTTAAAGGTGTTAAATTTTATCTGGCCCGCGCCTGCGGCAGGGCCGTTTTCATCACCTTGATACCGCATTATTTGTTCTACCGTCATGTCTGTAATTGGAGTTTCGGGTATGTTTTTTGCAGCGTAATTCCATTGATCATAGTCGCCGTCGGACTCAACATCATAAATAACGCTTAAAAGTTTTTGGCGCATTGTAGGGTCACCACCATTGTTCATATAAACAGGTCCGCCGTCCGCGAACTGTTGATAAGCGCCAATGCCCTGCGGGTCCGGTCCGCGTGTCGGGGGTGGCCCCATTGCTTCACCGCCGCTGGCGAAAAGTTGCATTTCATCTGATCGTACACCTTCCGCGATTTGCGCTTTCTCTAGACCAAAAAACCGATCTCTTGGATCAAGCCCATAGCCCTCGTTTGAAAGCATCGCAGGAAACCCGAAAGAACCGCCGCCGCCGCCAAAGGTCTGTCGTTCTTTTTGTTGAACTTCTTGCAAAAAAGTGTCTCGCTTTTGATCAAACTCGGGGTCCCCGTAAGTCTGTTCTAAATACTGACCATATTGATTTATGCCGTTACCTTGCTGCATCCCGCCCATACCAAACTGCGGTTGCTGCATTCCGCCCATAACAAACGGCGGTTGTTGATACGCCAGTTGCTGTTCGGGTCCGTAGGGCATGTTTATCGGGGTTCCGAGGCCATTAAACCGGTCTCCTCTTACAGGACCTCCGTAAGAAAACTGCTGATAAGCGCCAATGCCCCGCGGTCCGCGAGTCATGTTTCGGGCTGTTTCGTTCAGGGTTCCAATTCCGCGCATCACGGGACCTCCTTGGGCAAAGTTTTCTGGTCGAGTTTGAGGTCTAACGGACCGCAGGACCTCTCCCTTGGGGGCTCCCAACGGGTTAATCTTTAGCCCGCGGCGTTGCCGTTCCGCAAAACGGTCCAAGCCTTTTTTTTCTGAAATAAGGTCGGACATTAGAGTTTCAAAACCCATTAACCCCGCCTCTTTTAAGTCGCCTTCGAAGTCGCCTTTGTATTCATCGTGATAGACTAACTCTCCAGTACGGTAATCTGTAAAAGGCTTTTGAAGCAACGGGTCTGTGGTCTTTGGAAAGTCAGCGTCCATACCTTGAAACCCCCCATCAGGGCTATAATAGGTTGCTCCGCCTTTAAAGGTTGGAGTTCCCACTCCCGGGTTTAAGGGGTCATCCCCTTGCGGGTTGTCGTAGTATTGAACAATTCCTTCGTTTGTGTCAGGGAACCCAAGTGTTTTAGTGTTTCTTAAATCTTTCGCAATAGCCCTAGATATTGCTTCTCCGTATTCGAGAGACACGGCTTCCTCCGCCGCAGTTATAGACCCTAACTCTTTTATTTTGCGAAGAAAAAAGTCCTTTGCTTCGGAAAAAGCCCCGTGGCCTAATTCATGGGCAAGAACCGTATCCTCTGCACTATCACTTAAAACGAGTTGGTCACGGGCTTGGTCTAACCCCGACAACGAAAAGTCGCCCTCAATATCTGCCACGGTTTCTAATTGAAGCCCTTTAACGTGTGCCGCAACAGCCTCTTCAGTATAGTTCTTTATTTTTTCTATTTCTTTTTGAGCGTCAATAATTTCTAAATTTATTTCTCTTTTTTCATGTTCCGATAACGGGACCGAGTCGGCATATCGTTTTTCAAATTGAAGTCTAGCGTTATTGTCCTGAATTATTTTATACTGCCTACGCAGCATGTTGTTTCTAAATCTTTCAACATTAGGAGTGGTTTTATAAAAAGCCTCGGGTTCACTTAAAGGCACCGTAGTTACTTGCGGGTTTCTTAACGCACCAAGCTCCACCGTCATGGCGTTGTTAGACAACTCCATCAAACGCTGCATTCTTTCGGGGGAGATGCTTTCAGCCATAGCCTAAATCCTACGCGTAAGGGTTCTGGTACATGCCCAACAGTTCTTGGAACGTGTAGGCTTTGTTCGCGGGCCGCTGTCCAATGGGCATGTTTGGTCCTACGGGCATTGGATTATTAGGTAATTCAGGGTCAACGATAGTTGGATTAAGCAAATCTGAAAACGGTGGAGGAGGCTGACCAGAACTAATAGGGTCCAAGGTCGGCGGCGCGAAAGACGCGGGCATCGGCGCTTGGTACATGGGTTGCGCGAATTGAACGGGTTGCGGCTTGTCGTCTTCTTTGTCCAGAGGGTCAATGTTTGGAATGGCTGCGTTACGAGCCGCAGCGTTTCTTGAGCTTTGTTCTGGGTTAGGGATGCCAGCGGGTTCCGAAGTTTGATACACACCAGATCCAGTGCTATAACCATCGTTTCCCTGCCACTCTCCACCCTTGTAACTGCCGCCGTCTTCACCCCCAAAAGTATTCTGCATACTTTGCTCAAAAGAATTGCCGCCACCAAAGGTTGATGACCATGCCCCAAACTCAGGGACGCCGCCGTGGCTCGGGAGCCCCGATCCGCCGTTCTGTTTCAAAAGCATGGCTTCCGCGGGCGTAATGTAGGCCAGCATGTGCGGCTGATCGCGGATCACGGTCTGTCTGGGTATGGACGCTATGCCCTGTTCCATTCTGTTCATAACTTCTCCACCTTCTGCTTTAGCCTGTGCGCCGCCTAACGGTATATCAAACCTCAAAGAATAATTGGGTTCATCTCCGCTATAGCCTACCCTAAAAATACCGTGTTTTCCCACTTTAATTTTTCCAAGACCCGTTGTTCGTGGTTTGCGACCTGTTCCTTCTTGGTGGTTGACATCAAGGCTAACTCGACCAAAGTCGGCTCCAAGATTAAACCGTTTAAGGGTTCCGTTTTTTGTTCTAACCATTTCTCCCTCTGGAAAAGTAATACTACGGTTGTTTCGAAAATTCTCTAAGTCAAAAGCTCCACGTATTTTATCTTCACTTTCTGGATCATCAGGATTTAAATAAAGCTCTCCTTCGACGGCAAAACCTATTTGCCTGTTATTGTCGTCTACAACAACGTCACCATCAACGCTCTCTTTTTTTTGAAAAGAATAGTCGAGGGAGGGAGTTATGTTTCCACGGGAACTTCTAAAGGTCTTTTGAACACCACTATCTAAGGAAGACAATCCGTCTCCGGCGCTATAATTTAAACGGCCCTGAAAAGGTATTTCGCTCATCGGAATAATCCCCCTATGCCTGATCTTATCTCGCCGCCATTACGGGCTGTTAGTATGTCAAACGGCCCAAACGCTAACTTAGCTCTTTCGGGGTCAATGCTACTGATGCCGCCAGACGCCGCGATAGACTGCGGTCTTTGTGCCGCGCTACCAGCGGGATCAACAGAAGCCGTCTGGACCCCGCTGGGCGCAGCCGTTCCGGCAGGGAGTGGGAGGGCTCCTATGCCAGAGGGCTGTAGGGAGGCTTTTTTTAAAATGTCTGTTATTACGGGATTAAGTTCTGTTTTTTCCACGTCTTCCGTTGGAACAGCTACAGGGTCAGCGCGGGGTACAGGCATACCGGGATTAAATTGCTCCTCAGTATCTCGCTGCTCAGTATCTTGATCTTCCGCCGAAAAAATCCTTCTTGGAATAACCACATAACCTGCATTTTTAAGATAGTCAGAAATTGTTCCCGTAATGCCCTTATTTACTTCAGGGTTGTCGCCGTACTGTCTAAGCATAGAAGCTAACAACTTTGGGTTTTGCAACAAGTCCGCGGCAAATAGTTTTCTCTGACTTTGAGGCAGTCTTAAAAAAATGTTTCTAGCCGCTTCCGCACCCTTTCCGGCTGCAATAATTGATCCGGGGCCACCTGACCCCCCAGTTAAGAGGCTTTGGCTTCTTGTACCCATAGCTGACCCAAAAATACTAACCCCAAAATCAATAATCGGTTTTGCTTCTGCAAAATTGGTATCCAACGTGTCATACGCCGTGTTTACTTGAACCTTTATAAGAGACTCTAACGCTTGCTTTGTGTAGTTAAGGTCTGATTCGGTAAACACACCTTTTTTAAGCATATAGTCGGACATAGTGGTATAACTTCTTCCACCCGCTCTGCGACCACGACTTCCCGCAGATGTAATGTGTTTCTTTTCAAATAAATCTTTGTATATTTGAATAGCGTCCATAGGCTTTATATTCTGACCACGGCCCGCTGGATTTCCAAGAACAAAATATTCAAACAAAGAAGATTTAAACCCATCTATTGCTTTTTGTCGGTCAACCTTTAAGTCGGTTTGACTCATCTTTGTATTAACGGGCATTGCTTTCAAAGCTTTTTGAGCGTCTTTTTTATTAAAAAAGGTGGCGGTGTACCCGCTTTGAGGGTCCGTTAAAGTAAAAATTCGTTGGTTTTTGGTTTCCCCTACTTTTGGTATGGCGTCGAACAATCTATCTAGCGCCGTAAGTTGATCTTTTCCCGCGCCCATTGCTTCGGCCACAGCGGCGGTAGGATTTTCCCTAACTTCGCCCTTTGCGTTTCTTAACAAACTTGCAAAATTTGTTTGTGACTTTATCTGCGCTGCAAGTGCGCTGTTGGCTTCAACAACATTTCCAAGCTCTTCTTTAGCTATGTCAAATTGTTTTAAGTCAGCAAACAACTCAGGAAACATTGCTTCCAACTGAGAGTTAGACTTTATCCAATCGTTTAAAGCTTTCTGATTAATTGTTTTTGTTTCAGGATCATATGCTTGAGCCCGCGCTGTTCTAAGTATTTTATCAATTACTCCGTGGATAGAGTTTATTCCACCTTGAGCGCCTACTATACCCTGTTCCTGCGCAAACCGCCCCACCTGTTGAATGTCCATGACCTTTAAATAATTTGGGTCCGCCAATAGGCTGGAGGTTCTGTTAAAATCTAAAGCAATGCTTTCGGGGGCCATTCTAAAACCGCCGTCACGCGTTTGTTTTAGAGCTTTGCCGACGTAGCTGCGATAGTACACATCCGAAAATGCTTTGGTAAATGCGTTGGCAGTTTTCAAAGCGTCAAGTTGTTTTGCTGTACCTTTTGAGCCTGCTTTGTCTGCAAAATTTACTAGGTCATCCTCTATTGCGGCTGCAAATTGTCCAGCAACTCGTCGGGAATCAGGGGACAAGTCGCCATTCCTAGCCATAGCTAGTGCATCAGATTTAGCGTTAGTAAGCTCCCTTAAACTAATTCCATTTGGATTAAAGCTTGCCGCTTGAGAAGCGTCGTCCGCCACGTCCTGCAAAGGGTTTGCCGCCATGTAATCCAGCTTGTTTGCCATGATTAAACCGGAATGGCCCTCGGGTCGCATTGAATTTTGTGTTACCCAATTCCTAATAACGGTGGCTTTTTCTGTGGGCGAAGCATTGGGGTTTTCACGCGAAAAGGTTTCTACAAAATTATTTAAAAGACCCGCGTCGGGTTCTTCCGCGGCTTTTGCTGCTATCTCCGCGTCAAAACTATCTAAACGTGTTTGAATAAGGGCGTTGTCGGCCTGTCCCGTAACTTGACCACCTTGACCCATCTGTTTTTCTATCAGCGCCTTTCGCAAGTTTTCGTACAGGGCTTTCGTTGTGGGGTTTTTGTCCCCCCTTCTCGACACGGCTTCCACCGCAGCCCTTATCATAGGAGTTGTCACAACTTCTGGAAGGCCGTCGTTTCCAGCACGGGCTCCAGCGAGTATTTCTTGTTGGAGAAAACGGTCAAAAAGGTTTATTCCCGTTCCACCTGTTGCATCTACTCTAGCTGCATTTAAAGCTTCCAGAGCGGGACGATCCAAACTTAATGCCGTGCTGTCCAAGCCCAAACGGCCCGACATTCTTTCTGCAAATTGAAACAGTTTTGACAAGTCTGATCTAACAAGGCTTTCTTTATTGTAAGGACCCAATTCTTTTAAGGCAGCAATAAACCTTGGTGTATTTGTAGCCTCGCCTTTTTCGTTAAAGAAAGCGTTAATATCAAGCTCCCCTACTTTGCCGTACAACGTTTTTTGTTGAGAACGAGCTAATGCTTTTTGAGCCATTAACATATCAACAAGTCTATTAGACAAATCTATCATGTTTTCGTCTTGAATGGCTTTTTTCTCTATAGCAGTAAGAGGCTTTCCGTCAGGACCCCTCATTTTATTTAGCGTTGCTGTATCCGTTTTCTTTAATTGGTCAAAAGCCTTGAACAATTCATTTTCAGCGGCATTCAATCGACTTTCAATACCTCTTTCAAATATTGTTTCTTTTATTTCCGCAGCAATCTTTAAAGCTTCTTTTGCAATAGGTGTGTCTCCGCCAATCGCTAACCGTGTTAAAACGGCTTCGTGCAAATCTATTTCAAGTTGGCGGGCCGTTTGTTGCGCTAACTCCAAGCCGTCAAACTCTCTAGCCAACGCGGCTTCCATACTTTGAATAGCTGGGTCCTCGCTCAACATACCTGAAGTAGCTTTTATTTTTGGGTCTAACGGCATAGACTCTAATTTTCTAATCATTTCCTGCATTTTTTCAGGCGTATCAATAGAACCAAACTCTTTTAACTGTTCCAAAACCATTCTAAAACCACGGGCATTTTTTGCCGCGGTCCCCGTGTCTCTAAAAGTAGAAACTACGCCTTCTTTAAAACCGTAATCGGAAAGATTTCGAATGGCACTTGCAATAAATGGTTTCAGTCGTGACCCGACAGTCATCGCTAACTGTCCGAATATTACAGGAGTTGCAATAGCTCCACTTATTTCTCCAACCGTTTCAGACATGCCAAACGGGTTGGTTTTAGCGGCTCCACCGCCAAAAACAGCGGCTCCACCCCCCGCCAAAGCCTCGTAAAAAGCAAATAGCGCGGGATTCTTTTTAATGTCAGACCCTGCCCGCAATAATGCTTCCTCTAAAGCAACCATTTTTCTAAGCATATACGGGGCAGTGTTGCCCTGCATTATTGAGGCAACACCTTCTTTAGCAAAATCATTTATAGTTGGAAGCGGGCCTTGAGCCCCTTTGACACTTCCTTGGAATCGTTGCCCCGCAGCTTTTTGTGCGGCCTTATACTGAGGCCCAAAGGGGTTAGATAAGGGGTTAGCAAAGTCAAAATTCTTACCGATTTGTTTCCCCGCCGCTAACTCTGCGGGATTTGCCGCAAAAGACGCCATTGGAATGTTAAGTCTGTTCATTAAATAGTTTTGAACTACGCCCGAAGCGCCCCTGTTGGCAAGAGCGGTAAGTGGAGAATATGAAAACACGTCCGCGGTCATTTCTCCTGCCCGCATAGTAGCGTAATCTTCGGGGAAAGGTAGGTTTTTATCGCCTAAAAACATTTCTCCAAAATATTCGTTATATGGAAAGGCCAAAATACTAGAGCCTATTCCCGTAATGTATGGAAGCGCAAACCTTCCCGCAATATACGGGGTTTGAAGCCTACCAGCAATTTTATCAACCACGGGAATACCTGTGCGAGGAATATTATCAGGAGCCATTTGAGCTACCTTTTTACCCCCAGCATAACCCGCAACAAATGCCGTAGACACAGGAACGTTTTCTATCATCCGTGTGCCTAAAGAATCTAAGTAACCCTTCGGTTCCATTGTGGTAAGATACTTTAATATCTCCCTGTCTGAAAACCGTTTTCCGGGCATAAACTTAGATGTTCCGTTTCTAAGCTCGGCGTAATTTCCCATACCTGTTCGAGCATCAAACTCTCCCGCGGCCTGCGCGGCAAAAGCTCGGGTCGGCGTGTATCGCTCACCACTTTGAGAGATAATCTCCTTCTTGCCGCCAAACGATTTCATTAGGTCTTTAAAATATTCAGGGGAAAAGTCTATCTTTTCAAATGTTGCGTGATTAAAGGGCTCATTATTTGTCGGAACAATGTCGTTGTCACCTAAACTTCCGGTTGTTTCAGGAGTAACCTCTGGATTAACGCTGACTTCCGCTAAAGTGAACGGATCATTAGTGCCGGATTGTTCTGATACAACAAGCTCGTTTTCCATGTTTAAACCCTTTACTTGTCTGGATTAATTAAAGCATCAAGTTGCTCAGTCAAAGCATGTTGCCGCGCAGCGTCTTCCGAGGTTTGTCCCTCGGATGCATTAGCAATACCCGCTAATATACCGTAGCCATGACGCAAGGCTTCCAGTTGAGGCTTGTAACGTCGCAGTTTTGAAACAGAATCATTGCCCGTAGACTTTAAGTATGTTTCATCATCTTCTATAGCGCGATTATTAAGCATTATTTGTCGGTCTAAACGTGCGTAAAGAACTTTTGCGGCTTCTTGCGCGTCCTCTTCGCCTTCCCAAAAAGCCGCGGGCTTTGGAACAAGGTTCTTTAGCTCTTTAGCTTGAAAAACGCTGTCTCTAATATCTGAAGCTGCCATGAAGAAAGACATAAACTCTTGGTTTAAATTCTCCACAGACTTGATAGCTGCTTTTGTATCTGGAAACCAAGTCCCCCACAAACCCCCAGTGCCTGCCTCGGTAGCCTTGTTCACCAGATTTTTAAACCACGCGTCAGAACCAAAAGCCTCACCGCTTAAACCAAAGGCATACGGAGATAGCATGTCTGCCTGTTGAAAGGAAGCAGCCATTGGTGACTTATTGTCATAGTTTAAAACGGGTGTGAAGTTTACGGCGGGAACAGGTAAGCCCTGTAACTGACGTTTTTGCAACGCCGCTAACATGTCCGTTGTCAGCGGTGTTCTAACAGGTTGAGAAAGGGTCTTGGTGCTTTCGTTGTAATTAGAACCGGACTTGGGGGCTACCCACTGTAGTATAGACCCCTCTACTAAGGCTGTTTCTTCACGGTTGGTTTTACCCTCCCCGTACTTTTCCATAATACCTTCGTAGCCTTCTTGACCCAAAGCAACTTTTTGAAACAGCGAATTTGCACCCGTTCCAAAGGCGCTTTTCATGTCCAAAGTTTGTTGCGCTATGTTGTTTGAAACAACGCCTCGGGCATGTGTTTCACCAGCTATTGCGGCACGAAGGTCTAAGCCTTTCTCGGTCAGGTTGTTTTGAACTAAATTATTAAATTTAGCGTCGGCACGGTTTAAGTCAGCCTGATCCCCTTGGAAATTCAAACGCTCCTCTTGCAAGGCCGCAGCCGCCTCTTGAGAATTTAGCCCGCGTGTTTCAGCCGCAGCACGGTCTAAAACGTTTTCTAAAGCTGTTGCGTTAATAGAGGTATCTTGTTTAGCAACGTCCGCAGCAATTCTTGTAACCTGCATGGCCTTATCGTGATCTTGACTTCCTAATTGAAGCCCCTCTCTTGCGGTTCGTTCCAGCAACGACTGTCCCGCTGCAAACAACCGTTTTTTGTCGGCTTCGCTTACATTTAGCTTATCCGCTTCTTCCTGCATCATTTCCTTCCACTCTTGAGAAGTAAGCAGGTTTTTCTCCGTGGCGGCTCTGTTTAAAGCGGCGTTTAAAGCTTGGGCAGAAAGACTGGCTTCCTGCATGGAGTTTTGGTGTGCGCGGGTTAGGGCGCTTTCACCAGCTTTAAACGCCCTGTCCAATTGTGCGGCGTCAAGGTTTAGATCAGCCCCTGTTTTTTGCAAGATAAGTTTAAACTCTTGCTCCGTAACCTGTTGATCCTTGCTAGCAGCAATTTTAAGAGCGTTTTCAACCGCTGTTGCAGCCTGTTGATCGTCTTGAAGCGCCGCACGGGCAAAACGATTAGCTGCCGCTATACCTTCAGCGGACCGCAAGCTGTTTCCAGAAAGAACCGCTTGAGCCTGTAGTCGTGCCGCCTGCAACGACGTGGCAGACTGAATGTCCATTCGTTTAAATTTTTCTCTTTGAGCCCGATCAAGGACAGCCTGCCCTGCGGTAAACAGCCTGTTGCGTTGGCCCTCTTCCATAGTTGCAAATTGTGCATCGTCTTGAAGTGCTGCGCGGGCATTCGTGGTAAAGATTGCCATGTCCTTTTCAGCAACTCGACCCAAAGCCGACTGCGTTGCAGTAAACACGTTTTGATCCTTACGAGAAGCATCTAAAAGACCCTGAGAATACAGTTTTAACTCTTTGTCTTGCAGTACGCCCTTGTCCATCTTTTTAATTTCAAACAAAGATTTAGCGCCAAACAACTCCAAAGAGTTGGCTATATTTATTTCACCCGTGAGTCTTGTATTTCTGTCTTGCAGCGTTGCTCTCAACTCTGCTATTTCCTTTCCTTGAACGCCTTTAAGGTCCAAGAGCATTTCATCAATAGCAGCCTGACCGCCCTGCAAGTCAACTTTATAGCCTTGTAAGGTTTGATCTCGCAGCGAGGTAAAGTCAAACTTATTTTCTTGCAGAGTAAGAGCAAGTATAGCCGCGGTTTCTGCTGCTTCTTTGCGGTCAGCAAATTCCATAGTTTTAAGGGTTTTTGCACGATCAAAGAATGTGGAAGCGGCTTCTACATCTATACCTGCGGCAGCGTTTAACACTTCTATCTTGGCTTTGGTTCCGATTGCTGATTGATACGCCGTGGGGTCTTTAGTCCAACCGCTACCTTCTTTGGCGTATTTTTCAGCTTGCGTATTGCCCGCAACCGTTCCTATGTTAAGTGTAGTAACCTCCGTTCCATCAAGCTTAAACCAATCCACATAATTTTCAGGATTAGCGTCAAACTTCATAACCGTGGGGACTTGGTTTGCTTGTGGCTGCGTTAAGTTAGCGGCAGTTCCGGCAGCATACGTTTTTTCGTTTTCCGTGCCCTCGTCTATAACGGTTTCTTTTGTAAACGTGTATAGCTCCGTTGGAAGACCCCGCAATCTTATGTCTGCTTCAATCTCTTGCGCTTTAATAAGTGCGGATTGATAGGGCTCAAGCCCTTTTATGTCAAAATACTGTATTCCCGTTTCCGGTGTAGGTGTGGCCTGACCGTTATCCCCGACGGGCCCTTGCATATTTTTGGACAATAAATTTAACTGCTTTAGGTCCTCGGGGTTGTTTCTATTAAAATCACGGGTTGCAACTAACTTGCCGCCTTGAATACCGTATAATTTTACAAAATCTGTTTTAGTTGGAGTTCTACCAGCTTGAGCTATTTTAAGTTTTTGGGCAAAACCAGCTTCGGCTGCACCGCCCTGCAACGCAGCCTGTCTAGCTGCCATGTCTAACTGACGTTTTTCTGCGGCTTGAGCCTGCTTGGCTGAAAGCATACCTGCGGCGCGTTCCCCGATCCGTTGTGGAAGTTGTGTTGCCGAAGCCGAATTTGCCAGCCGCTCTGCAATAGAGCCGCCCTGCGTATTACCCGCAAACTGCAAGCCAAATTCGGCCATATCAAACAGCATTTGCGCTTGAGACATTCTACGTTGTTCTTCAAGGTCCGCGGCCCGCGCTTGAGCGTCATAGCCCCCACTTAAAAAATCTTGATACTTGGACAAGTCTCTGCCAGCTATATCAATGGCCGACTCGCCACCATTAGAAAACCTTTGGACCTCTACGGGCCCACCCTGCCTAAAATTTACGGGTGGTGTGTTTCCCACCTCCATCATGGGATCGTTCATCGCGGGCTCCGGCGCTTGGGCCATCATCAAACCACCGACGCCCTCCCCCATCTGACCTTCCATCGAAGTATCTCCGGCTATGCCCTGCATTAGCTCACCAATGCCGCTGTTAACCG
>Ga0255048_10001663_pt1 | contig 15094 bp, 15 predicted proteins | sample JV7_2_2_MG_FD_183619 | JGI IMG/M metagenome (GOLD analysis project Ga0255048, IMG submission 183619) | Seawater microbial communities from Jervis Inlet, British Columbia, Canada - JV7_2_2 | ecosystem: Environmental > Aquatic > Marine > Inlet | place: Canada: British Columbia | collected 2016-10-06
ACGATAAACGCGCCATAACTCACCCCATCGATTTCGGTGATTCGAGAACCAATCGCCGCACCGAAAATGACGAAGTACAACGACGTCGACAACACGGGCGCGACAATGCTTTGTACGACGGTACGCATCATGCGTGCCATCTCGGTGCGGTAAATCGCTTTGATGGCATAGTAGTTCATGCTTTTCTATTCACAAGTTCGACGAAAATTTCCTCGAGCGAACTCTGTGACGTATTGAGGTCGTTGAAACGAATGCCCGCATCATGCAACGCGCCGAGCAACGCCGTGATACCGGTATGCTCGCCTTTGGTATCGTAGTTGTACTTCAGCTCACTTCCATCTTCGCTGAGCTCCAACTTGTAACCATCGAACCCGGATGGAATGGCATCAAGTCGTTCGGCGAGGTGCAACACGAGTTCTTTTTTGCCGAGCTCGCGCATGAGCTTGTTCTTCTCTTCAACGAGAATTACCTCACCGTGGTTGATCACGCCGACACGATCGGCCAGTTGCTCGGCCTCTTCAATATAGTGAGTCGTGAGGATCACGGTGACGCCGGATTCGCGCAATGACCGCACGACATTCCACAAGTCCTGGCGTAACTCGACATCGACACCGGCGGTCGGCTCGTCAAGAAACAGGACCTCCGGCTCGTGTGCCAGTGCCTTGGCAATGAGTACGCGTCGCTTCATGCCACCCGAAAGCATCAACATCTTCTCGTTCTTCTTGTCCCACAGCGACAGCGACTTCAGAACGTTCTCAATGTGGTCTGGATTTGGCGGCTTGCCAAACAGGCCGCGGCTGAAACGGCAGACGTTGTACGGTGTCTCGAATGTTTCGGTGGGCAGCTCTTGCGGCACAAGGCCAATGCGCGAGCGCGTGGCGCGATAGTCCGTCTCGATGTCATGTCCATCAACGATTACCGAGCCACTCGTCTTGGTCACAATGCCGCAGATGATATTGATTAACGTCGTCTTGCCCGCGCCATTCGGGCCGAGCAAGCCGAAAATCTCACCTTTCTTGATCTCCAGATCGACGGCCTTAAGCGCCTGAAATCCGCTGGCGTAGGTCTTTGTCAGTTCATTAATGCTGATGACGGGCTGCATGGACATGGATCATACATCCACCCGCCGTAATATCCACGGGCCTGTCCGGGTCTTTGTCAGGAGGATCGACTGGCGCGAGTGAGGCAGGAATTGCAGTACGTGTACGGACTTCTGATTATTGTCGCACTGTTGGTGGGCGGTTTTGCATTGCTTAACCGCCCACACTTTATTCCCGTGGCTGCTGATATACCCGTCGATTTTCCGGCCGATACTTTCTCGCATCGCGATTTCGAGTCCCTGCTCGAAAAATACGTCGATCAGGACGGAAATGTCGATTACACAGGCTGGCTTGGCTCCCCGGAATCTGTCTCAACTTTGAATGGCTACCTGGCAGCAGTGAGCGCGTACAGCCCCGACGCCACTCCGGAAAGATTCTCCAGTAGCAGTCAGGAATTGGCCTACTGGTTGTATGGCTATAACGCGTACGTCATTAAGAGTGTTCTGGACAACTGGCCGCTTGAAAGCGTTACGGATGTGAAAGCGCCACTCGAGGTAATTAAGGGCATGGGCTTTTTCCATCGCCTGCGCTTTGAATTCGGAGGCAAGCGTTACAGCTTGCTTACCGTTGAAAACAGCATCATTCGCAAACGTTTTCTGGACGCACGCATTCACTTCGTACTGAACTGCGCGAGCGACAGTTGTCCACCGATGCGCCCGACCCTGCCAACCGGTGAGGCGCTTGATGACCTGCTGGCCACGGCAGCTACGGATTTCGTTAACGACCCCGCGAACGTAGCCGTCGATCACGACAATAAGCAAGTCCTTCTATCGTCAATTTTCAAGTGGTTCAGGAAAGACTTCCTGAATGATCTCGCGAAACGCGGCCTGCCTTCCGAACGTGGGCTCATTGACTACGTCTCGAGCGAGGCTTCGCAATCACTTCGAGCCGAACTCGATAACGCGCGCGGATATGACATTGTCTTCATGGACTACGATTGGTCGCTAAACGGCAGCACGACGCCCTAAGGCAACCGCTGGCCTGGTGATACACTCAACGTCTGGAAATGACCCAGCGCGGACGACGCTTACTGTGGTTATGGCATAAATAATAACCGTGGGGCGATTACCTAAGGCGACCATGGGAAAACAGCGAAATAAGACATCAGCTGCTTCGCAGGATGCAACGGCGACTCAACTTCGAAAGCGCCTCGAATCAACGTTCAAAGACTTTCCATACCGGGTTATCTATTCCGACTGGACGGGGGATGAGGTGGCTCTGGGTGAAGGAAAGGCGCACTGGGCGGTGAAGCCACTTCATATCCACATAAAAACGGTTGCGGCAGGCAGAGCCGCCATTGCCCTTGATGGTCTGCGGTTCCTTGAGCGATTTCGAAATGGAGAAATCGACATGACAGGAAATCTCTATCTTCTTTCCGAGCTCAGAGATCACGCTGGCCTAACCCTGTCTCGCTGGCAGTTGTTCGGACAGGTGCTGCGCGCCAGAGTGCTGCAGTTCCAGGATTTGCGTCGCGCAAGAAAAAACGTCAAGACTCACTATGATGTTCCGCAAGCAGCAGTCAACGTCTACCTGGACCAGGTATACAAGGCGTATTCGTGTGCGATGTTCGAAGACCCGCACGAATTCAATGCCAAAGCGATGACTGATCCCGGAAACGGCAGTTCGGATACGTTCGATTCGCTCGAGAAGGCGCAGTGGCGAAAGTTCAAGGATGCTGTCGACTTCCTTGAAGCTCGAGAAGGGGAGACATTGCTTGATGTTGGTTGTGGTTACGGCGGTCAGCTCGCAGTTGCTCTGGAGAACGTATCGTTTGACAAGGTAGTTGGCTGGACACTTTCGACGAATCAGGTCCTGGAAGGCAAGAAGCTTCTGTCGGAGTTTGGCCCGGAGAAGTGGGAGCTGAATGAAGGCGACTATCGGGAGGACGACCGGGTGTTCGACCATATCACTTCAACCGGCATGATCAGTCACGTGGGACCACGGGGCCTTGTACCCTACGTGCGAAACATTCGTCGCCGGATTCGAACGGGAGGTCGTTACGTCCACCACGCCATCATGGCTCGACACCTTGCTTCGCCATTGGACGCTGAAGTCGGCATCGCGTTCAACAAGAGATACGTCTGGCCCGGATTTCACTGGTTCACTGTCGGGCAGCATGTTCAGGCATTGGAACAGAATGGATTTGTGGTCGTTAAGGCCCTAAGTCTCGCTCCTCACTATGCAAAAACGGTCGCCGCCTGGTACGAGCGGATGATGGCCAATACAGAGGAAATGAAAATGCACCTGGGCGAAAGTGGATTTCGAGCATGGCAGGTCTATCTTTCGGGTGCATCGCAAGGCTTGCTCAGCGGCCGTGGCCACGTATATCGGCTCTATTGCGAGGCTGTATAGAGCCGTCAGAATCCGTAGTCTGGATTCTCCGTGTCGAAGTCCACGTCGGTCAGACCCACATTAGTCTGGATGCTTGCATAAACGTAACGCTCGTACAGGTTTCCTCTTCTATCAAAGATCTCGAGCTTACTGAGTAGCTTGCTTTTCGGTGAGATCCAGATACGTCCCTGGGAAGCGTAGTATCTCGGTACAAACACTGTGTGTCCCGGCTGTAGGTCAGTCGGCTTTTTCATCTTTGGATTGTTGTACCAGATTACGTACATCGGACAATCATATTGGGCCGCGATGGTCCAGAGCGATTCACCATCTTTCACTTCGTGAAACTGACCCGCAGTCGCCGGCAACTCGACATCGATCCTGTACATGCACTCATCTGTATCGGAACACTCTTGCTCTACACGCATCTGTCCTTCACCAAGTTCGGCAGCGGTGCGAAGGTTATCCGAAATCCGATGGATCGTATTGCCGAGGCTGGAGTCGACCACAGTTTGATGCTGCCCACCTATGACGTTGGGGTCCTGCAAACTGAATTCTGTTGGTACAATGCGACGCAGCAGGACTGTCTTCTTGAGAAAACGCGAAAACCCACCTGCGAATCCACCTGCGTGTGCGACGGCAACTGGTTCGTCGGCGCTCTTGGGATAAATTAGCTCAGAGCCTTTTTTCGGTCCCTCTAATACCTGAAAGTAGTACCTGTTTGGACGCTGAAACTTAATTTGCACAATCTGCCGGGTCATCGTTCCATTGACGAGCCGCTCCGTTTTTTCAACTACTTTGATGTAGTCCGACACGCCAGACCAAGCCTGTTCCACGTCGTGCATCAATGCTAAAACGCGTTCGACGTCGCTTGCCTGCTCCACGCTTGCGGCCGTGGCCATGTTGGTGAAGATTAGTATCAAAATGGCGAATCGTCGTCGCAAGCGCGCCCGGAAATGCTGTGACGCACGTCTGTCGCAGAACGGGATACGCTTGTTCGGGTTATTCACTGACTATAAGACCGGGGGAATTCTCAAGAATAAACTGTATATTAAGTTACGGAGTGTGCTGTTTAAATTTTCCGCGCGCGAGTGGCTACAATGGACGAAAACCTCAAACGAGGATTCTACCTCGGAGAATGGGAAGTTGAGCCAATGCGTGGGCAATTGGTCGGGCCGTCCGGCACGGCCCACGTGGAGCCCAAAGTCATGGAAGTGCTCGTCGCTTTGGCTAGCAAGCCCGGCCAGGTTGTCGAGCGCAATGAACTCGTCGATGAGGTTTGGGCGGGGCGCGCAGTGTCCGACGAGCCTCTCAACAGGTGTATTGCGAAATTGCGTCGTCTCCTCGACGATTCCCGAACGGACCCCAAATTCATCGAGACCGTGCCCAAGCGCGGTTACCGCCTTGTTGCACCCGTCAAATCCATCATGCCGGCCGATGCACCTGGCGATTCACCAGAAACCAGAGTTCGACAAGCCAGTCTGATTCGCGTGATCGCAGAGCTGCGCCACCGCAATGTATCCCGAACGAAAATGGTGACTATGGGTATTCTGGCTATTGTCGCCATTTTGTTCGTCTCGCTCAGTGCCCGATTGGTACTTAACGGAGACGGCCTCGGATCGGAGGATGAAAAGGGTGCAACGCCGTCAATCGCAGTGCTGCCATTTTCTAACTTGAGCGAGGGCAGCAAAAACGATTACTTCAGCGATGGACTTTCCGAGGAGATCCTGAACCGCCTCACCGGCGTGAATGGATTGACCGTGGTTGCTCGCACATCGTCATTTTCCTTCAAAGGATCTAATGACGATGCGAAGACGATCGCAAAAAGGCTCGCGGTGACGCATCTGCTGAATGGCACCGTCCGTAGGGACGGAGACCGTATCCGGATCTCCGCAGAATTGGTTGATAGAGATGGTTTTCGACTGTGGTCGCAGGGTTACGAGGGCATTCTCGACAACATCTTTACCCTGCAAGACACGATCGCAAACGACATCGTTGCTCAGGTTGGACCCGCGTTGCCCATAGAGGATGCAGATACGCCGATCAAGACCGTACCGCCAACTGACGATCTCAACGCATATGAACTCGTACTTAGAGGCCGTTTCCATCTTCAGCGGCGGGATGAGGGCCCGTTGAGACGAAGTATCTCGCTCTTTGAGAATGCGATCGCCCTGGATGACAACTATGGGGATGCTTACGTCGGATTGGCTACGGCCTATGCGCTAATGCCATTCTACTCATATGAACCGGTGGAAACGGCTTTTGATTTTGCGATGACGACAATCGAAAAAGGTGCACGGAAGGATCCGTCGGTCGATTCGAAAGCGGCTGGAATAATGTCTTTCATGCGTTATCACAGCGAATGGAGATGGATCGAAGCCGAAATTGGTTTTCGCAGAGCTCTGGACTACTCGCCCAATGATCCTGAGTTGCTGCAATGGTACTCACAGTTTCTAGGCGGCGTCGGCCGGACCGAGGATGCCCTGCATCAGGCTACTCGAGCAAAGCAATTGGACGGACTGTCGCCGGTCGTGAATCATCGGCTTGCAATCGTGTACATGTGGATGAATGAAAACGACTTGGCCCGCACACAGTATGAGCTCGCGGATGAACTTGGCATGGAGCCTGCAACGAATCCGGGAGCCTATATGATCCTTCTCTTGAGGCTGGGGAAATATGACGATGCGCGATCACTGATGACAGGCCTGCAGACAGTGCTAGGCTACGGAACAGATTGGATCGATCCTGTGCTGACGGCTATTCAGGAGCCGCAATACATGCCTGCTGCGGTTGAGGCAGTTGCCCGCGCAGAACAAAACGACGGAATTTCCAAGCAGTATCTTTTTGGCGTCTGGGTTTACCTGAACGAGACTGACCGGGCCCTCGATGTTGCTCTCGAACTCATTCAGGATCGACCCAGCTTCAATGCGGAGTTCTTGTTTTCGGAAGAATCCAGGGCGCTCCGCAGCAATCCACGTTTCGGTGATCTTGTTCGTGCGATGGGCCTGGACCGATATTGGGACAACTTCGGCTGGCCAAAAATGTGCCAGCGCGAGGAGGAGCAGATTGTCTGCAACTAGAACAGCCATGTCGGTCAAGTCCTTAGGTCTAATGTGTACCGCATTTGGCTTGCTTATGAGCACAACATCGGCAAGCGAACTGCCTCCCGACAAAGCGATCGAAATTGCTGTGGCGGCGCTTGCCAGTGCGGTTGAGCCGCGCCGCGACGAACTCAAGCGAGACAAGCGTGCGACCGTAGAGGTGATTGATGAGTTTTTGAATCGATATTCGGACATGCGTTTAGCATGTCGAATTATCTTATCCACGAATTGGAAGACTGCGACGGCTGATCAACAAGAACGATTTATGGAGGCATTCAATAATCACGTAACAAACTTGTTGATAGACTTGGTTCCGGCATTGGACTTTGACAACATTACTGTTGCTCCTTTTGCAGGAGATGCCGAAGAATTGCCGGTCACTGTACATGCGACCGTTCGGACCGTCGACGGTGACTTATTGCAGTTCAATTTTCGCATGCATAACAAAGATGGCGATTGGAGAATCCTTGACGTGGTCGTCGAAGGTGTTTCATACCTTAAGTTATACAGAGCAGAGTTCCGCCAGGAAATAGCGGAACATGGACTAGAGGAAACTATAGAGCGGTTCGCGCAGAGAAGCACTCCGAAGTGATGTATCTGTTTGTGCATATTAAATGATCGGTGCCTGGCAATTGTGCACAAAAGCATCATGGCATCATCAGCAAATCCTCATGTCCGATGAGCCATCTCCATTCAACCTGACACTGGCCGGAAATGCGTTCCGGTCTTGAAATGAATGGAGACAACTCATGAACGTTCTACGACGAATGTTGCTGCTATCCTTCGCAGCGACCCTGGTGGCAATTGGTGCACCAACTCAAGAAGCCTATGCCGACCACAACCGCTTCAATCGGGATTTTTCGAGTCTCTACGTCTTCGGTGACAGTTTGTCGGACCCGGGCAATACGTATTTCATCCGAGGAGAAATCAATGAGCCACCGTGGGCACCGATCCCGGAACTCCCATACGACAGCCGCCGCTTCAGCAATGGCAAAACCTGGGTGGAGATTCTGGCCAAGGAAACTCGGAATTATCGCGGGGCACTGCCGGCCTATCGAAGCGCTTGGTTCGGGAATTATGCGGTGGCCGGCGCCAGGGCTCAGGGTATCGGTGCTGAGAAACCAAGTTTCGGTGATCAGGTACAGAAGTATCTTGCGGCTACCGGTGGTACGGCTGATCCAAATGGACTCTACGTAGTGCAGTTCGGCGGTAACGATATTCGCGATGCGCTGGAATCGGCGCAGTTAGGGGGTGACCCGACCGCCGTTATCGGAGGCGCTATCCAGTCATTGGCACATAACATCGGTCTGCTCAGCCAGGCCGGTGCCAGAAAACTACTGGTGGCCAACGCGCCCAATCTCGGCAAGGTGCCAGTTATTGCGGCTCTGGGTGCGCAAGCCCCGGCGGAGCAATTAAGTGCTGCTTACAATATGGCATTGGATGGCCTGTTGGCACAGCTCGCAATGGGAGGACTTGAAATCTACCGTCTGGACCTATTCAGCTTTGTCGACGTAGCGGTGCAGATGCCGCACGGATTTGGTTTTTCTGACGCAACCACACCTTGCCTGCAGGTCTTTGCGCCACCGGCAACTGGCGTGTGCGATGACCCTGACCAACGCCTTTTCTGGGACGGTATTCACCCAACTCGGGCGGGACACCGCCTCGTTGGCAATATCGCTGTCAATACGTTGTCACTTGATTGAGTTCCTCAATGTTCACGGGGCGAAGGAACGCCTCGTGAACGTCGCTTCCTCTGCGTTGACGGAAATACATATCAGCAACCTCGCTCATTGTGCGGGGCGTAGGAGCGGCGGGCAGTCATTGGCCTGGTGATACACTCAATAACTCAAGGCGGACATTCGGGCTAGTCCGCGAATTTGGAGGGAGAGGATCAATGACGTGGAAGATACTAGCCGGTCCCATTTGGTTTCAATGGGCGAGGACTCTAGTGTTTCTGCTGCTGTTCGCAGAATACATGCGACTGGTCATGACGACTGATGTGGCGTCATATCGACTAGCAGTGACCGTGATTTTGGCGGTCGTTTTTACAGCTTCGTTGGTTTCACTTGTCAATGCGATTAGGCATAAGCCTGAATCTGACGAAAGCTGAGCGATTTCACCAAAAGCCGTCGCGGACTATTTGTAGCCCGGCCATACGGGAGAGTTAGGTGAAAATTCAATCATCGTGGATCTTCGACTGTAGTCCGGAGGACATCTTTCCTCATTTTTTCTTTGCGCGCATGGACGACTCATATCCCGTCGCGTTTCGACTGGGGATTCCGAAACCGCTAAGTTGCAAGGTACTGGAGGGTGAGCCCCGGGTAGGTAACACGCGCCAATGCACGACCGATAGAGGATACATTCAACAAGAAATTGTTGAACTCATTCAAGATAGAAAGCTCGTCTATGAGATGCGGAAAACCAATGTTTGGTGTCGTAACTGGGTTTCGTTCCTTCAGGACACGTTTCTGCTCGAGCCGATTGAAGGAAGCAAAACCCGCGTTCGCAGAGTTACCGAATTCAGGGGCGTTCCATCAATTCCTGTTCTAAGTACGTTGGCGCTGTGGTTTTCATTAAAACAAGCGCATCGATACGCCGCAAAAAACTGGCGTAGGCTGTCTTCCGATTTTAGAAAGGAGTCTCGATGAACATAGAGCAGATTGCCAAGCTGCTCTTTGCGACGACATTCTTATCGATATTCAGTTACCTCCTGTTTTTCTCATCCATGGGGCATGCGGGAAATGGGGGAGAGTATTGGGGCTTTGACGGCTATGTCGAGCCGTGGGAGGCTGCCCAGACTTCTTTTGAGAATAGAGACTACCGCTTCCTCCAGATCAATATGCGTAACCCATTAGGCGGTACCACCCGCGATGCGCCGGCCTATCAAAAATGTGATAACCATCCCTTTGGCAAGGAAAACGCCTTGCGTCCAAGTTCCGAGGAACAGATTCATGGCGGTGATTCCATTAGGCTAGCCACTACATTTGCACACCGTTACAACCAGTCGATGACTTGGCACTTGGCTGATCAGATGAACTATCGATGCGAATTGTGGATAGATGAAGAAGCACCGATCCAGTGAAACGACAATCGACTTGAGTGACTCGCCTATCTGCCAGCGATCCCACATCTCGGCTTTCTGGGTCTCGGTGTAAAAGACCCTCGTTGAATACTTCATTTGCAACTCCCTCCGCTCTATAGTTGGAGTCTAGGTGTTGCATCCACCGATTGAGATCGCAGCCGAAAGCAGTCGCTCACCTGGTGATAGACTGACTGTCTGGTAATGACCCGAAGCAGCCGGTCTTATGTGACTCGGACCCTCAACAACTCAGGGGCAGGACATGACCTCGAGAAAGAAACAAGCAAGAATCGCGGGATTGCTGTATCTAATGCTGGTCCCAACCGGCATTTTCAGTCTTATTTATGTTCCTTCGACACTCATAGTGTCCGGAGATGCTGCCGCGACCATCGGAAATATCGAGGCCTCGGAACTGCTGTATCGATCAGGCATCTATGTAGGGCTCCTGTCCAGTTTGATCTATTTGCTCGTAGCGCTGGCCCTGTACCGGTTGCTGAAACATGTCAGTGAGACGCAGGCGACGCTGATGGTGGCATTCGTCGTGCTTGGCGTCGCCGCGTCGTTTGCCAATACATTCAATATGCTTGCCGTTCTAATCATTCTGGGTAAACCCGATTTCCTGTCCGTATTCGACCCAGCGCAGTTGGACGGTGTTGCGTATCTGTTTGTCCGTTTGGAGAGTCACGGAACCCAGATCATCCAAATATTTTGGGGGCTCTGGCTGATCCCGATGGGAATCCTCGTTTATCGATCTGGCTTCATACCAAAGATCATTGGTGTTTCACTCTGGTTGGCAGCCTCCGCCTATTTGATGAGCAGTTTCACATTCGTGCTCTTGCCGCAATATAAGGCTGCCCTGTCCCCGATCATTACTGGACTTGAGATGTTAGAGCTGCCGATAATTTTCTGGCTGCTGATTGTAGGTGCAAGAACACCACCGGGTGAGACGTCCTGATCTTGACGGCTGTATGGATTCCGCTTAGACGAAAGTACGTGAAGAAGAGGCAGAAACTCGGCGATCCATACGTGCGCCCAATCGAATAGCAATGGCCTATTCTCAGTGTCCGCTTCTGGCCGTTAGCGGCCGCTGACCAGGTGATAGACTCAGAGGCTGGTATTGACCACAAAGCGGACGGTCGTCTCAGTGGCAAGTTTGGGTCAAAAGTTGCTGTTTGATTTATACCTACTAGACTGATTGCATGGGGCTAGATTCAGCAGTCCACAGACTAACACTAAGAATGAGGGGACCAACTATGAAATCCTTGCGCAATCTTGCACTTCTGTCGGTGGGCGTCGTAACGCTCTTAGTTAATCATGTACTTGCGGACGAAAGTAATTACGACGCCATTGCCGATAGCATGGTTAATGAATCGCTTTCGGTTCAGCCCGGCGAGTTGGTCGTCATCACTGGGAATCCCTCAGAAATCGATTTGATGGCCGCGTTACAGGTAGCCGTATCGAAAGCTGGCGGTCAACCGTTAATTACTCTGAACATTCCAGAAGCCAACAAACGTGCGGTTATGGAGATGCCGATCGAGCATATGGCGCAGCTGCCAACGCAGAATCTATTGGTAGCCAAAATGACCGACGTCTTCATCAATGTCGGCTCTGTGCAGGATCCGGATCTATTTGCAGACGTCCCGGAAGAGCGACTGGCTGCGTTTCGTCAGTCCGGCCTCCCGCTCACGCACGCTTTCAATAATATGCGATTTCGTTCTGCTTCCCTGGGCCAGACAGGGGGTATCCCGACAGCGCCATATGCCATATCGGTCGGCGCAGAACCAGGAGTGCTTCAAGAAATATTTTGGGAAGCTACAGCAGTCGCCCCAAGCGAACTGATACCAACAGCGACAAAGATCGTATCGTTGATGACGCCTGATACCGAGATTCGAATAACGTCAAAGGCTGGCACCGATCTAACGCTCAAAGTCGATCAAACGCCAGCCAGAATCAATGCTGGCCGGACGTCCGATGTCCGGGCACCCACTGGTCCAACAAATGTCTGGTTGCCGGCCGGGGAAGCATATGGGTGCGTATACGGCGCCAGCGGTACGCTGGTCGTACCTTGGACGAGCTTTCGGGGCGTGCCGGTCGAGAATCTGAAGCTGACTTTCAAGAATGGTGAGATGACAAAAATGTCTGCCGATAGCAATCAGGCTATGCTCGAAGAGTATTTTGCCGCTTCGAGTTCGAAGCTGAAAAATGCTTCACTGATTGACTTTGGGTTGAATCCGCACAGCAGGAGCCCGGAGGGTTCTCACTACTATTCATGGGAAATGGGCGGCATGCTAACGCTGCTTCTCGGCAATAATTCTTGGGCTGGTGGTGACAATGACTCTGACGCGGCGTTGAGCCTTCACATGCCAGGAACTTCGGTGTCAATCGGCGGCAAGAGCGTTATCAAGAACGGCGAACTTAGTCTTTAGATTGCGGAGTGACAGAGCGAGAACTTATGACCAGCTTTGCGCTGTCAGATATTTAGTCGACTATCGAGCTAGTAGTTTCCAACGATGGGTGGCTCGACAGTGCGAGTGGCCAGTATTGTCCTATTCTTGCCACGGGTGACCGTCCGCTTCTGGCCGAGAGCAGCCTCTCGCTCAGATGTATACTGAGAGGCTGGTATTGACCCAAAGCAGACGGTCACCAATGATGTGACTGTTACAAGCCAGGAATCAGGATTTCGGACCGGAGGTTGCGAGAATGGTAGGGAGTCGGATCGACATTGTCCTCGTAAAGCTTGGCGCGGTTTTTATAGTCGTGCTCTCGCTCCAAGGTCTGACCAGCTACGCCTCGTATTTTGTTGCAGGTGAAGATGCACTGGAGATAACGCTTATCGCGTTCCTTTTCGTCTTCGCGATCCCGTTCGGCATCTCGGCCCTACTTTGGTTCTTTCCCGCTACGATAGTTGGAATTACGCCTCTCGATGTTCAGGAACGGCAGGACGAGCCTGCTCGGGCGACCTATGGGATTCTAGTTGGAGTAACCCTTGTCGGTCTCTATACGTTGGTTTTCGGCATTATTGATCTATTTTATTACGAAGCGGTGAGGGTCGCGGAAGCTTCGTATCTCGGTATCGAAGGCGCTGGAACGTACGAACCTACTCCAGATACAGCTGCTGGCCGCTACACGAATATTCTGCAGGTTCTGCTCGGTATTTCTCTTCTTCTCGGACGCAATGGAATCGCGAGAGCGCTGGCTAAAGTCAGGGGACGTTCCACGACACACTCCTCCTGAAGGGCGGACTGACCGTCCGCTTCTGGCCGAAACCAGACACTCACCTAGTTGTATACTCAGCGTCTGGTAATGACGGTGATTTCAGATGATCATCGCAACACTTTATCTTAGAAGCAAAAGATGAGGTGTATTTATGAGTAGAGACATTGGCTACGGTTTTACAAACGCACAACGACAAGAACTTTGGGATCGCTATCACCGCGGGGAGTCACTGAACGCGATAGCAAGAGCTTTGGGTAAGACGTCGTCATCGATTTATAGCCACTTGAGACCTACCGGTGGTATGCGCCCGGCACCGAGGAAGCGATCGCGGTTGGCGTTGACCTTGGTTGAACGCGAAGAGATCTCCCGAGGCATCGTCGCAGCGCAGTCGATCCGTGAGATAGCCAGGGCACTGGGTCGTGCACCCTCGACAGTGAGCCGGGAAGTTCGCCGCAATGGCGGTTGTGCTCGTTACCGTGCTGTGGAAGCGGACAAGAGCGCCTGGGATCGCGGCAGACGACCGAAGCGGTGTAAGCTGGCATTAAATCGGCGCCTGGCGCGATTAGTTGCCGCCAAGCTGCAGATGAACTGGTCACCAGAGCAGATCGCCGGCTGGCTGAAGGCCGAGTACCCGAGAGATGAGCGATACCACGTGTCCCACGAGACCATCTATCAAAGTCTGTTCATTCAAGCCCGCGGTGCGCTTAAGAAAGAGCTGACGATGCATCTACGCTCACAGCGAACCATTCGGCGCTCAAAGCATGCCAAGAGCAAGGGTGTAGGACAGGGTGAGATCAAGGATATTGTCTCGATCCGGGAGCGGCCGGCAAGCATTGAAGATCGCGCGGTGCCGGGTCACTGGGAGGGGGACCTGATTGCAGGTTCGAAGAATACACATATTGCGACCCTGGTCGAACGCAAGACCCGTTATGTGATGCTAGCCAAGGTCAACAGTCGAAATACGGAAACAGTCATCAAAGCGTTGATCAAGCAGTCGAAAAAGTTACCGAAGGAGCTCTATAAATCGTTGACCTGGGATCGTGGCAAGGAGCTTGCCGATCACAAGGACTTTAGTCTTGCGACTGACATCAAAGTGTACTTCTGCGATCCACGAAGCCCCTGGCAACGAGGCTCGAACGAAAACACCAACGGCTTACTGAGACAGTACTTTCCCAAACGAACGGACTTGTCGGTACACTCACAGGCACACTTGAACAAAGTGGCACGTCAACTAAATGAACGACCTCGGAAGACGTTGGGTTTTCGCACACCGGCTCAGAAGTTTAACGAATGTGTTGCGTCCACCGTCTGAAATCACCACCAAAAGCAGACGGTCGGTCGCAGCCGAGAGAGCGTAAATACAAGGCCCGTCACTCTTCGTACTCATCATGTCTGTAGCCGTTTATGATCGGCATAATCTTCAGCACCAATCTGGGCATCAAATAAGTGGCAACAGCAGGGAGCACCGTCATCCACAGGTATCCTATGACCAGAAACCCATTGTTATCTTTTCCGATTTCTTGCGGAAGGATCATCAATACAAAAATCGCGGACCAGAAAACGAATGCCGAGATGATAATCGCGGTACGGTGGCGTCGCAGAAACTCACTGGCCAAGTATGAGCGGCGATAGACCTGCTTATTAAACTCAGAGATACGCATGGACAAATTCGGTCAACGTCTCCCTTGGGTCACTACCAGACGCTCAGTATAACTCCTGGTGAGCGGCCGCCTACGGCCAGAAGCAGTCATTCAGAAGACTTCTCGATCTCCCAAGGCTCTCCAACCGCCGCCCGAATCGCCCGGTAGCCCGGAGGCATAGCACCAATCTCCAATAGTGTTCGATCATGTTCGACGATCTCGCGCATGGAGACGATCATCGCGTCATCTAAAGAGACGTTTTCGCCCATTAAAAACTGCCAGCCATGATCATCTTCATCATGCACGACAATTAAGATTGGGGCGCCTTCGTCGATGATTTGACGGAGCGTAAAGCACGCGACGTTCTCTGCCTGATCAAATGTCCATTTAGTAATCTCTACGTCCTCCTCAGTTGGGGAATCCGCAGCTGAGATCGACAAAAAACCGGCAACCAATGTCACTCCGACTGCCGCCGCAATAGCTCGAATTTGCTGTTTGAGTTTCACTCGCATCTGTTTTCGCGACCGGCTGCTTTGGGTCATTACCAGACGCTCAGTATAACTCCTGGTGACTGTCTGCTTACGGCCAAAAGCGGACGTCGAGTCCGGCGTCGATATTCCAGTTCGATCG
>Ga0255048_10001664_pt1 | contig 15090 bp, 4 predicted proteins | sample JV7_2_2_MG_FD_183619 | JGI IMG/M metagenome (GOLD analysis project Ga0255048, IMG submission 183619) | Seawater microbial communities from Jervis Inlet, British Columbia, Canada - JV7_2_2 | ecosystem: Environmental > Aquatic > Marine > Inlet | place: Canada: British Columbia | collected 2016-10-06
AACTTTGGATCGGACATTGAAGGTACATCTATCACTCAAGAGAGATGGCATAGTAATAGTAATGGCGATTTACTAAATAACAACTTAACAGGTGTAAATGATTTTTCCTTAAATTGGAATCAAAACGGTGAGTGGATTAATTACCAAAACTTTGGTCAACTATACGGTTTAGAACCCCAGTACGCTAATATGAACGGTTATTTCAATCTAAACGAACGAGAAGGCAAAATGTCTTTTTCTAGTCATCTAGTTAATCGTCTAATCGTGCTAGAGTACATCTCTGACGGCTTAGCGTATGACACAGATACTAGAATACCTAAAATGGCAGAAGAGGCTTTATACGCGCACATATTACACGCTGTGATATCTACACGTGCTAATCAACCGGAGTACGTGGTTCAAAGACTTAGAAGAGAAAGATCTGCTAAATTAAGAAATGCAAAAATAAGATTATCTAACATTAAGACCGAGGAAATTACTCAAGTAATGAGAGGTAAGTCTAAATGGATTAAACACTAAAATTAAATGGCTAAAGTAAAAAATAGTTTCTTAAAGTCGAAGATGAATAAAGATCTCGACAATAGATTAATACCTAATGGAGAATATAGAAATGGTGTCAACATAACGGTCAATAATTCAGACGGTGAAGATGTTGGTACTGCTCAAACCGTTAGAGGTAATTTAGAGGTTATAGACTTTAACACTATTACAGGTCAAACAGGTCTTCAAGTTGTAGGTGTATTTGATGATGAGTTTTCTAATACTGTTTTTGCTTTTTTAGCTAACAATACAGGTTCAGACTATGAAGAACTTAGCTATAGCGCTATCGTATCATGGAATGTAAACGAAGCTACAACCAGTGCTAAAATAATAATTGAAGGCAATTGGTTAAACTTTTCAACACTAAGCCCTGTGGTAGCAAATCTTCTTGAAAATTTATTATTTTTCACAGACAATAGAAACCAGCCTAGGAAAGTAAATATAAACTACCAAGCAGGTTATTACACAACTGAAGATCAAATATCAGTTGCTAAATACTATCCATATCAAGCAATAGAGTTCTACCAAGGTAGTCAAGTATCTGGGGCGCAAGTCTTGAGTACTACTGCCGCCGCAGCTGCGACTAATTCAACTATAGTAGTATGTACTAGCGTAAGTGGTTTGTCGGTTGGAGACGTTTTAATAAACGGTGGAACTGGAGTTCCTTACAACACTTTTATTGTAGATATAAACGCTTCAACAATAACGTTGAGTCAAAGTGTAACTGTTGCTATATCACAAGCTCTTATTTTTTCTTCTCCTGAAACATCTATGAGAGATGCTATATCAGAATACCTACCACCAACGAGTGAAGGTGTTGTTAATTTTATAGATACTTCTGTACTTTTTTCTTTAACTGATTACAAAGGATATGTGACCGTTGTTGGAAACGCCCCTGATGCTATAGGTTTTAATGTATACATAAGAAATGCTTCTGGAAACTTTGTAGATACTGGAGCTAAGGTAATCGCTATAGACAAGGACACAGGTAACGCAGGTGTAGAAATCGAAACAGACATTGCTTCTGGAGTTGTACTTACCGACGACGTTCTTTTGGCTATACCAAACCCATACTATGACTCTAACTTTGCTGAAACCGCTAACGTTGATTACTTAGAAGATAAGTTTGTAAGATTTTCTTATAGATTCCTATTTGACGACGGAGAGTACTCTTTAATAGCCCCATTTACTCAACCTTGTTTTATACCAAAGCAAGATGGTTATTTTTTAACGCCTTTTAGTTTGTCGTCAAACGAAGTAGAGATAAGCGACGAAAAGAAAGCTTATCAAAGTACGGAGGTTGCTTTTATGGAGAATAAAGTTAACCAAATAAACCTAAATGTTCCACTTCCTTACACTCAAGGAACAATTCAAAGTAGTCTTAAGATTAAAGAAATAGACATACTTTATAAAGAGTCTAATGCAATAGCTATAAAAGTTGTAGACTCTATACCAGTTGAAGGAAACTTTTCTGGTGATGATTTTTATTTCCAATATGAATATGGATCTAAATCTCCTTATAAAACTTTGCCAGAAAGCGAAAATACTAGAGTATACGATAAGGTACCAGTAAGAGCTCAATCGCAAGAAATAATAAGCAATAGAGTTGTTTACGCTAATTATCAAGACAAACATACACCGCCTAATTTTTTAGATTACAACATTGCTGCAACTGAAAAATTTAACTTTGGAACAAGTATAACTGGCAGAGGTACTAGTAAGATAGAATACCCAAACGCTACACTAAAGCAAAACAGGAATTACGAAGTAGGTATTGTTTTAGCTGATAGATTTGGAAGACAATCTACAGTTATATTATCAGAGTCTGAACTTAATAACTTACCATCTTATCTAGCGTCGACTATTTATAGTAAATTTAGAGATGCATCAGATCAACTTGCTAATCCAGAAGGATTTGATGGTGATTCTTTAAAAGTAACTTTCAATAATTTAATACCATCTAATTACTTAGGTAGTCCAGGTCTTTATAATGGAACTCAAACCTCTCCTGATTATAATCCGCTAGGTTGGCACTCGTTTAAAGTGGTTGTTAAGCAAACACAGCAAGATTATTACAATGCTTACGTTGCTCCAATAATGAAAGCATACCCAGACAACTCTGAAAAAGAAATATTCGAAACATCACACATATCTTTGTTTGGTGATAATATAAATAAAATACCTAGAGATTTAAACCAGCTAGGACCTACTCAAAAACAATTTAGAAGTAGCGTAAAGCTTTGGCCTAGGGTAACCTGTGGTTCCTTTTATAGTAATTTACAGTTTTTTCCAGAAAGAATAGGAGATATAGCGTCTGCCATTGGAACTGTAGACGATCTTTTTGATTTACCTTCAGATCCCGGATCTTACCTTGGAACGCTAAATGTTTTGGACGTTGCATCTAATACATTCAACACAATAAGATTACAGCCAATAAATACATATCCAACAGGAGATCAAGCTGCTATAACGGCTTTACTGCAGGGTTTAAAAGTTGGCGACGAAATAAGAGGTATAAACTACGGTACAAAAGACACTAATATCACTAGTATAGAAAGCGATTTAACGCCACCAATTTCTCCTACTGCAGTAATTGAAATTACCTTATCAAATGGTCCTCAAGGAACTGTTGGTGGTAACAGTATTAACATACATAGATTCGGTGGAAGAGTATACTTTTACAACCAACAATCAGATCCGCTAATAGCTAAAGTAAGTACCTCAAAACAAGCGGGTGTTTTAATTCCTGAAAGTTACCCAGATCAAGGAGGCGCTTTAAACATATATGAAGTAGAAGCTCAAGAATCTTTGCTAGATATATTTTGGGAGACTTCAACTGCGGGTCTTATCAGTGAATTAAATACAGCTATAGCCGCAGGTCCTGGAGCTTTAATATATGAAGGTGTAGATGGTTGGACTCCACAACTTACAGAAAAAACAAACACATCAGATCCTCTTTTAGGCGTTGTAGTTGCCGGGTTTAGACCTGAAATGTCAGATGGGACTTCAATAACCCCAGCTAACCTAACAACAGCTACTATACTAAGCGTTTATGAGAGAGGTAATCCAGCTAACACAACTAATCGAGCGGGTAATTCTTATATGTCAAGATTTAATATTGTTGATTCAGCCCCTGGAAGTTTTAATCTAGTAGTTATAGATGATAGCGAACTAGTGTTTGACACGGGCAATAACGATCTTACTTTTCAAATAGAGTTTTATCACCCAAGCGCTGTATCTTCTTTAACTGAATTGCTAGATGTAGATCTTGTTAATGTAGATCCTCTTATAGATACTTGCCCTGTTATCCCAACAATCGATTCAAAAACTAATATTATATACGATTTTACAGGTGAAAACGGTAGTTTTACAAACAGCTTAGATAAACTAGATCTTACTTGGAGCTTAACGGGTACTACTGACACTTTAAAGTTTGAGATTGGAAACGTAATTAGCGCAAATCCTCTATTAAATACTTGGGGACAACTTAGAGCTACAAGTTTGCAAACTGCTGAGGGTACATATCCTATACAGGTTACTTTAACCGATGGTGGAGGTGCTACTGATGTTTGCGATTTAAGCGTTACCTATAGCTATACCCCCACGGCAACTTTTACTCCAAATGGAGATCAATCAGTAAATGTTAACAATACTGATTATCCTGGAGGTGGTAACATATCTCCTGTTACTCAAACTGGAACGTTAACTATAGCTAACTCCGGAGCTGCAGGATTCAATGTATTTATGAGATCTCAACACCAAGGAGCAACTTCAAGCGCTTGGTCAACTTCGTTTAATGCAACTGTCGGTGTTAATAGTTTCAATGATGGTATTTTAGCCACAAGTTCACCCGTAACGATTGATACATTACCAACCAACCTTGCAGATGGTACTTATAGTTTTAGCGTAACAGTTGATGTTTTAGACTTACCTCCGCTTTCGTCAGGCACAGCGCAATCTCTTTGTACATTAATAGCTGTAGTACCATAGTCGTAATTAATAAATAAATTAAGTGATAATATAAGAAATGGCAGCAACAATAGAAGTTAAATACTTTAATAGCTTCTTGCTTAAAAACCAAGAAAGATCAACAGTGCTAGGAATTCTAGGAGGAAAAGTTTGGAATGGCTCTTTTGGAATACCTCAAGCTATTGGTGGTTTCCAGCAACAGGTTACAGAAGACCCAAGCGTTTGGTATATAGAAGAAAGCAGAATAAGAGCAGGCTATAATAATACCTCAACAGATTACGGCGCTAGAGCTTACATAGTTGAAGATGAACCTAAGTCTTCTATAAAGTTTAACGGATTGATATACTCTGGTATATTCAACTCTAGAACAGCTATAAACCAAACCAACGTCTTTAGTGTTGCTGATGAAATAACTAAAAGCGTTGATCCTGCTAATGGATCAATACAATTACTTTATGCTGAAGACACTAATCTTATTGTTTTTCAAGAAGGTAAAGTATCAAGAGCATTGATAGATAAGGACGCAATATATTCAGCTGAAGGTGGTGGAGCAGTAACTAATTCAAACTTAGTTATTGGAACCATACAGCCTTATGGAGGTGAGCATGGAATAGGTACTCACCCAGAAAGTTTTGCTATATACGGTTTTCATAAATACTTTGTAGATCCAGTTCATAACGTTGTGATGCGCTTAGGCGGTAACGGAAGTTTAATTCAAATATCAGATGCTGGAATGAAAGCGTTTTTTAGAGATACTATATCTTCTGTAGATTCACCTGTTTTTGGAAAAGGAAAAATGATTGGTGGATGGGACATATATTCGAAAGAGTACGTTTTATCACTACAACCTTCTGATCCAAATATTTCATATAAAACATTAACGTTTGACGAGCAGGTTAAAGGATGGGTTAGTTTTTACACCTATGAACCAAGTCAAGTATTTAGCGTAGCTAATAATTACTACACAGCTAAAGGTAGCAAGCTCTACAAACAGCACGAGCAAAGCGTTAATTATAATTTATTTTACGGAGTTGCTTACAGTTCTTCTATATCTTTTGTATTTAATCCTCAGGTTAGTAATGAAAAAATCTTTAGTACTATAAGTTACGAAGGAACTAGCGGTTGGGAAGTTAATTCTATAGTTTCAGACGCCACTGGTTTTATACCTGGTTACACTGGGCCTTTTCCAGGTGAAACTGGTTTTGCTTTTGATACATCTAACTCAATATATAGTTACGTTCAAGGAGCTTACGACAATTTTGGTAATGAGTACCCAGCAGTTTTAACTCCTCCTATAAGTAGAGCGGGGTTTGATAGAAAAGAAAATAAATACGTAGCCAACATAGTTAACTCATCTCAAGCTTTTGACGGTGAAATTATTTTTGGTGATAAAATGTCTGGTTTAAAAGGTTTCTACACTAACGTAACAATTTCAACAGACACTGTTACAAATCTAGGTGGATATAAAGAGATATTTGCAGTATCTTCTAATTACACTTTTTCAAACGGATATTAAATGAATTATAAAATTAAAAATATAAAGATATGCCAATAGGAGCAGGAGCAGTTATAGGGATGGGATCTTCGTTAATCGGTGGATTAATTGGATCTAGTTCAGCTAAAAGAGCGGCAGCAAGAGCAGCGGCCGAAAAATTGCGTTTACAAAAAAAACTAAGTCATTTAGAAAACCATAGACAAGAAGTTATAAATCCTTATGAAGGCGTTAAAAGCTTAGCAGGTTTTGCTGAAGACTTATCTAGCACAATGTCAAATCCATTTGCTAACTTAGGTGTAGCTACTCAAGCGGCTGAGATACAGATGGAAGAAAGTGACTTAGCTTTAGCGGCTACTTTAGACACTATGAGAGCTACTGGCGCTGGTGCTGGTGGCGCAACCGCTTTAGCCAACGCTGCGTTAAGAAGTAAAAAAGGTGTTGCAGCTAACATAGAACAGCAAGAAAAATCTAACGAAGATAAAAGAGCCCAAGGTCAAATGCAATTAGAGCAGCAGAAGCTAGCAGAAGGAAGAAGAATGCAAGGCGTTATGATGTCTGAAGGTGCTAGAGAGCAAGCGGCACAAGCTGCTGGAAAACAGTTTCAGTTTGGAGCTAGAGAAACTAGAGAACAAGGTGCTATTGATCGAACTTACGCAGAAATGATGGGTGCTGAACAAGACAGAGCTCAAGCAAAAGCAGATCAAACAGGTGCTATAACAGGTATGTTTGGATCAATGGCTTCGATTGGTGGAGGAATGTTAGGATAATTAAAAAAACAAAATGGAAAACAACTTAAATAAAAACCTTTTTTTACAGCAGTTCAACGAAAGTGATGCTATAGCTTATAGTCAAGGTTTTACATCAAGCACTAGTGATTATAATTTTCAGCTGTTAGACAACGCTTATAGAAACACTGGTAGAATTTACGCTAAACTAAAACTAGCGATAGACTCTAATAGATGTCAAGATGAAACTTGCGCTCTTGAATTAGCTGAGATCAAGCACCTGCAGGAAGCACCACAAGTTTCTTTGGATTTCTTATCATCACTTTTAGCTGAGCTAAGCGTTACAGATGATCCAAACTTCGATCCTAATAATAATTTTAAGTACACAGCTGCAAACAGTATAATGACAGCTAAACCAGGCTTCTCTAAGTCTGACGGTTATAATGCTTATTTAGATTTACTACCAAACGGAGCTCAGCAAATTGTTTTTATTGGACCTGCTTTTGAAGAGCCGTTAGTTATAAACAATACAGCTTTAAACGCTTTAACAGGGTCTAACACTTCACTTGTAGCACCTACGCCAGATATTAATAAAGACATGCTAAGACTATTAACTGAAGTCGGTGTATTCTCTCCTGATATGGTTGGTGAAAATGGAGAGCTTTCGGCTGGAGCTAAAATAACTCAAGAGTATGTGATTATAAATCCTGATGGAACTCCTGATTATGAGATCGTAGACATCGGAAATGGAAAAGGTAGGAATATGCTTAAATACGATTTAGATAAAATCGAAAAGAAAGTAAGTCCTTTTGTAAACGCCGAGGTTGCTGGTTTACTGAGCTCTGAGCAAGATGCGGTTGCAGCTTGGAACGTTTATATATCTAAAGGTACAAGTGTTGAAGAGGACGATCAGATGGCTCAGAACGCTAACGCGGGAGATAGCTCTTGGAGTTACACAGAAGACTTGCCACTTATGCAAGACAAAAAAGTTTTATTTGAAAAGAAATATAAAGAATACTTTATGAATAATTATCTGAAACAATTTACTACGAACCAATTACCTACGGTTCAGGCAGACGCTGCGGTGTTTGATTTAGCTGAAGCTAAGAAAGCTAAAGCTCAAAAGTTTATTGACGATAATAACCTATAAATTTAATTAAATGACATTAATAGAATACATAACTTCTTTACAAGACACTGGGTTATCTCGAGATGAAATTATAGCTAAAACCAAAGAGTTTAAAAAAACTATAGGTCTAGAAGACACTAAGGTGACTGAAACACCTGTTGAAGAAGTAAAGACAGAAGTTGTTGTGGAAAAGGATGCGGCTGCAGCAACAACCCCGGTAGCATCCGAGAGTTCAAGTTCTGGAAGTGGCGAGCCTACTTTTACCTCAATGTACGACGAAGACGCAACAGCTAGTCAAGGACTTGATATAATAAATCAAAGAGCTTTAAGATTAAAAGCTGAAAAAGACTTTGACGCGGACGTGGGTGGCGTTAAAACTAAAGCTATACTAAGTAAACTACCCTTAGGTTCTAAACAAAGAGCTGACTACTACATAAGTAGGGGTTTCGAAGCAGATGATACTATAAGTAAAAGTTATTACGATAGAGCTTCAGGCTACGTAGCTCCTAATAGTTTTTTAATAGACGAGGGTGAAGTTGAGGGTGAGTTTAGTCTTTCAGCTCCTAAAACAGAAATACCTTCAGAGTCTCAAGAGTTAAAAGGTTCAGATCAAATAATTGATATTAAAGGTCCAAGCGATACTTTAGGTTTGGACGAGCCTAAAAAACAAGTTCCAGACACTTTTTTTGAAGATTTAACTAAAGAGTTTGAGTCTGAAAAAGAAAGCGGAATCGGTACAACGGAAGGTTTTATAGATGGTTTTATATTAGAAAACGATTTAGATTTAGAATATGAAAATTTATATTTTAATAAAGAAAAATCAACCAAGTTTGTAGATGATTTCTACGGTGGCGCTGACGCTTTAAAAGAGTTCGGAGTTAACGCCGTTGATTTTGAGGGTTTTTTAAATAGAAATGGCTATGCTGATGATTACCTAAATAATCTAAAAGAAGGAGAGTACGAAGATACTTCTATATATGGTAAAGACAATAAGTTAGCTGAAGAAAGGCATTTAAGAAAATATTTAAACTTATATGTAAACCGTCAAGACTATAAAGCAAATCAACTTAATAAGTTAGAGAAGATAAAAAAAGATCCTAAATTTAAAACTTCTACTTTTGGTAACGCTAGAAACAATGTCTTAAACGCTATTAGTAAGGTTGAAGAATCAAATATATATCTTACTACTGTAGATCAACAAAAACAAAAGGATTATTTAAAATCTAAATTTACACTATCTACCGCGAAGGACAAAGAGTATGCTAAAGCTAAAATAGATTATGCTAAAGAGTTAGATCAAAGAGGAGATTGGTACGCAGCAGCGGCTAATACGGGGTCTTTTTTAGCTGAAGGTGGTGAAGGTTTTTTAACAGGAATGCGAGATCTTGTAAACTTTGGTTTAGATATAACTGGATTTGACTTAGCTGTAGATAAAGACAGAAATTATCAAGCTGAAGAGCAGTTAGCTAAAGACTCTTCTTATTTTACTAGTATAACAGATGCTAAAACAATAACTAGAGACGGTATTGAATATGCTAAAGACTCTAAAGGTAATATATATAATGTATCGGCTGGATATAATGTTAGTGGCGTAATAACAGGTTTGCAGTTAGAAGGCTTAGATAAAGAGATAGAATCTAAAGGCGTAAAAAAGAACCACACTTCTTTAAGAGGGTACTTAACCGTTGGTGGTAATGTAACAGGTAACGTTATAAGCCAGGTAGTTGGTCAAAAAGGATTTGGAGCCGTAACAAGAGCCGCTAAACTAAGAACGTTAGCCTCGGTTAACGGTTTTAAGAGTGTGAAAAATTATAAAAATATGGTTAATCTTTCTAAAGCTATAGGAGGAAAAGCAAAACCATCTTTTAGAATTCCAGTTAAAAAATCAACAGTAGATGCAATGCTCTTTCAAGGGTCTTATGGAGGTGCTATAGGTTATAATAACACTTTAGCTCAAGCGAAAGCCGCTGGGTTTAATGACGCAGATGCTGAAGCTTTAGCTTATGATGCTGGTCAATACATGGCTGTTTGGTATGCCGCAACTGGACCTATAAGTGATAGAACAACTTGGTTAGACAAGGTTGGAGGAAACTTAGGTGTTCAAAAAATTATTTCTAACGCTTTATCTAAAACTAGAAAAGGAAGTGTAAAAAACTTTTCACAATCTTTAAAAAATCAACTAACAAATTTAAGTTACAAGCTAAAATCTAAAGGATATGATTTTGCTAAAGAAGGTGGTAAAGAGACTTTACAAGAAAACTTACAACAATCAGGTGAATTTCTTTGGATAAACCCTAAGTTAAACACTAAAGCTAAAGTTGACTTCTTACAAGACACTTACAGTGACGACGAGATTATTTCTACTTCTGTCCTGTCTTTTGCTACAGGAGGTTTGCTGTCTCAGATTAAAGTACCTAGTTTTAAGCCTAACGCAAACGCACAAATAGCTAACTATACTTACATAGCTAAAAACTCAGCAAAAGCAGAACTAGAGCTGGACAGGTTGGTTAGTAGTGGATTTGCAACTCAAGAGGAGGCTGACCAAATAATGTTTAACTCTAAAGCTATATTAAATCAATCACCTAAAATACCTAAATGGTTAAACGGTGATTATGTGTTAAACGTTGCTCAGTTAATGCAGCAAAAACAAGATTTAGAAAATCAAAAAAAATCTACAGCTCCGTCTTTTCATGGTCCTTTAGATGATGATATAGAAAACTTAGATTTAGAAATAGACGCACTTGTAAGGCAATCAGCTGACGAAAAAAGAACGCAATTACAGAAAGGTGTTAGTGCTTTTGTTGATGCAGTAGCTAAAGCTAGCGACAAAGAGGTTGATATACAGAATTTTGAAACCACTTCTGAGGCCAATGCTTATAGACAAGAGTTAGAAGACAAAGGAGTTAGCGTTTTCCAATCTCAAGGCTATGGAGATTTTGTTTTAGACGACAAGACTGGAGATATAACAGTAATAATAGACGATCAAGTTAACACGGAGGATAATGTAGTAACCACTGAGGTGCATGAAGGAGGTCATCTTTTAGTTTCAGCAACTGTGAAAAAAGATCCTAAAGCAGCTGCTAAACTTGGTAGTAGTCTTTTACAAGAGTTAGCTGATAATTCTAATATAGAAATAAAAAACGACAAAGTAGCAAAACGAATAGCTCAATATATAGCCGATGGCGACAGTACAGCGGTAGTTATGGAGGAAGTAATGATGTTTACAAGCGAAGCGTTAATTGATGGCGACATAGTTTTCAATGAAACAGCTTCTACCAAAATAGGTGATCTTATTAGAAGAACTCTACAAAACGTTTTTGGGATTAAAGTTAAATTTAAAGACGGTAAATCTGTTATTAATTTTTTAAGAGATTACAACAAAACAATTGAATCTGGAAAAGCCTCAAAAGGATTAGTTAGAACAGCTATTGAAGGATCAAAAGTCACTATAAAAGACTCTGATATTGATGCTGCTAAAAAAATAGGTAGAACAGAGGTTGTTGTAAACGAAGAAACAGGTGTTGCAGAAGATATTGAAGTGAAACCTGTAGTTGAAAAAGAATCATCTAAAGCTAGTAAGAGAGTATATCAAGAAGTTGAATCTATGAAGCTAGATCTTCTTGATCCTAAAAAAAAGAAAGATGCTACTATTATGGCCGCATATTCTTTAGTTGATGAAGCTAAAAGACGTATGCGTAACATAAACCTAAGCGAAGACGTTATTGACGACATAGCTAGAACTTTTGCTTTAGATGAAAAAAGAGGATTAGTTGGCTTAATAGATAAATGGACACCAGATCGAAACGATAGTGTTATGGGTTATTTAAACTCAAAGTCTGCTTCTGGAAGAAGCTTGTTTGATGCTAGGTTGCAAGAGTTTTATGAAGCTGACCCTAGGTATAATGAGATTATTCAATCTGAGTCACAAGAAGGTGTTACTGAAAAAATGCAACGCCAAACAGCTACAGAGCAAGACGTTGAAGTACCTACAAAACCTGTTACTAGAAAAATAAAACCAAGCTCGTTTATTTCTGACGAAGCAGTAACTAAAATTAAAGAGCAGGTACAAGAGAAGATTAAAGGCATCGATCCTAAAAATCTAACGTTTAAAAAACTTGGTGACTTAGCTCCTGAAATTATCGCAGCTGAAATTGGTATACCAGTTAAAAAGCTAACTAGTCCAACAGCTAACTTATCAAAAGGTGATGCTACAGCTATTCAGCAATTTGTTAATAAGAACGCAGATAAATTATTAAAGATATTACCAGAAGGGGCAGTTGTAGAAGCTGCAACAGAGAAGCTCTTAGGTACATCTACTGGCGTGCCAAAAGGATTACTTAATGCTTTTTATACTAAACAAGCTAGATTAGGTAAAGGCGCTGGGCTTGCTCCGTTTAAATTAAACAAAGGAATTAGTAAAGCTGATTTCTTAGAAGTATTTGGTATTGTTGAAGGTAAGAAAGCTGAAGGATTTGATGCTAGATCACCACAAGCTCAAGCTTTGAAAGGTATCGCTAGTTTATACGGTAAGTTAGTTACAAATGAAATTGTAAGATCTGACACAGATTTAAGTTTAGAAGTTAAGCAAGATGTTGCGGCTGGCAAGAGTAAAGCTATGGCTAGTAAAAGACTTCTAGTAGCAGCGAACATAAAGCCAGGTTTAGTAGATGAGTTTTTAAAAGCTACTAGTTCTAAAGGTTTTAATGATATATTAGAAACTAAGCTAAAAGACGAAAGTATTAAGCAACCTTGGAAAAGCGCAGCTACTGAATACTTTAAAGAAAACCCTATAGAAGGTTTAGATTTAAAGGCTAGAAGGCAAGTTATTTCAGAAATCTCTAGTATTTTCAGCATGAAAAACGAAGAAGTTGCTGTTAAAAGGTTTTCAGACAAAAGCTTTAAAGAATTAAAAAACATTATAGACGAAAGCTTAGCTTCAGATTTATCTAAAGGATATACATTTGACACTGTAGATTTAATAGTTGGTGACAAAACTTATAGAGCTGATGAAAGAAGTTTAGAAGGTTTAAATAGAATTAGAGTAGGTGTTAAAATACTAGTAGACGCATTAGCGGCTAAAGGATTTAATAAGCAACAAATAGAAACAGCTTTGTACGGTGGTTTTATAACGCCAGCTAATATAGGTGGTTTTAGAGTTGGTAAAGAACCTACTTCTATTTTATTAACTGCAGAAAATTTAGGTGAAAAAACAAAAACATCTAGAGGATCTATGGCTGTTAATATAAACGACTTTAGAAATAACTTTTTAAAAGGTATTCCAGATGGTGAAAAAATAAAAACAAAAAAAGAAACTTACTCAAAAGATTACTGGACAAACCCAAAGTCAAAGTTTAATAAACTAGATCAAGCTGGTAAGTTAGAATTTATACAAGATTTATTCAATGAAGGCTCTAAGGTTAAATTAGAACTAGCTGATCTTGTTGAAACAATATCTGAGTTAGATGTTGCGCCTGAAGTAACTAGGTACATGATAACTCAGCTTTTTGCTGACATGTCCGCTTTAGGTAAGCGCGCTTCTGGAACTAGATATGTTTTAACAGGTGTTGACGGTAAAATGTTTAGCTTTAAAGAGCTTGAGAAATTAGGTTTAACTAGACCAGACGGTGATAAGGGTGTTTTTGAACACACTAAACCAGCGAACAGAGTAGCTGTAGCCGCTTACGCTTACGCAAGAACTGGTGATGCTAAAGCTAAACAAGAATTTTTAAACGAATTAGAGACCTTTGATTCTGCTTTAATAACAGAGCAGATGGATGATATGCTTAGAAATCTAAAGCTTCAGTCTAAAATGGGGATAGATTACAAGTCTACAGATAATCCAATGGTAACTAGATATAGGGAAATGGTTTCTGACTTGTCAGAGCAGGGTGTGTTTTTCTATGACATAAAAACTAAAAAACAAATAACCCCTCTTGAAGCTTTAAGTGATGGTTTAGTAGAATTAGAAGCTGACGATATTCAGTCTATAAAAGAATACAAGAAAGAGGTTAAAGTAAAATCAGAGTTAGTTCCTGGTAAAGTTATGGCTTCAAAACGTGATGGCGATTTAATACCTGATGCTATAAAATACGATAGACCTATTAGTGTTAAAACAGCTATAAACGCTTTAGAAAAAACCGATAAGTCTTTAGAACTTGCTAGAAAACTGGATCAACCTGTTAAGAAGATTAGAGTATTTGACTTTGACGATACATTGGCTAGAACTAAAAGCAATGTGTTATACACAATGCCTGATGGAACTACTGGAGCTATTGACGCTGCTACATTTGCTAAAGAAGCAGGTAACATGGAAGCTGAAGGAGCTCAATGGGATTTCTCTGAGTTCAGTAAAGTAATGCAAGGAAGTAAAGGACCACTATTAGATGTAGCTAAAATCATAGCAGACAAACGTGGAACTAAAGATGTATTTGTTTTAACAGCAAGACCTGCAAATGCAGCTGGACCAATTAAAGAGTTTTTAGCTAGTATGGGGTTAGATATTCCACTTGCTAATATCACTGGTTTAGGTGATGGAACTCCACAGGCTAAAGCTGGGTGGATTATGGGCAAAGCAGCTGAAGGTTATAATGACTTTTATTTTGCTGACGATCACACAGGAAACGTTAAAGCGGTTAAAGATGTATTAAGTCAAATCGATGTTAAGTCTAAAGTTCAATTAGCAAAAGCTAGCAAGAGACAAACCTTTGATACTGTCGTGAATGATATGATCGAGGATTCGTCTGGTATTGAAACTTATAAAAAGTATTCTGCGGCTAGAGCTAAAACGGTTGGTGCTAGCAAAGGTAAATATAATTTTCTTATTCCACCATCTGCTGAAGACTTTACAGGTTTACTATATAAGATGATAGGTAAAGGCAAGAAAGGAGATGCTCAAATGGCCTTCCTAAAAACAAACCTACTCGATACTTATAATAGAGCTGAATCAGCAGTAACACAAGCTAAAGTATCTGCTGCAAATGATTTTGTAGCTTTAAAAACAAAACTAAAAACACTACCTAAAACTTTAAGTAAAGAAACTGGTATTGGTAAATTCACTTACTCTCACGCGGTACGTGTTGCTGCTTGGACTAAGCAAGGTATGGATATACCAGGTTTATCTAAAAGAGATATTAAAGAGTTAAATGATTTTGTAAACAAAGACGCTAAGTTAAGAGTATTCACTGACGAGCTTATTAAAATACAAAAAGGTAAAGAATATCCAGCACCTGGTA
>Ga0255048_10001666_pt1 | contig 15078 bp, 14 predicted proteins | sample JV7_2_2_MG_FD_183619 | JGI IMG/M metagenome (GOLD analysis project Ga0255048, IMG submission 183619) | Seawater microbial communities from Jervis Inlet, British Columbia, Canada - JV7_2_2 | ecosystem: Environmental > Aquatic > Marine > Inlet | place: Canada: British Columbia | collected 2016-10-06
TCAATGGGATCCATTCCATCTAGTACCTTCTTTACAAAGATCTGCATCCGAGCGGGAGTTTCAATGAGGTTACCTGGGACCCGAGCAATGGATTGAATCTTCCCTGTCAGGGTGTCCCGCCTGAGTCCATCCTCCACGACCTCAGAGATGGCCCCGCTCGGGGGGATGGTCCCGAACTTCTTGGCCATCATTCGGAACTCGGAGTAAGTATACCGCCTGCCCCCCCGAGTTATCGCTGTTCCATCCTTGCCTGCCCAGATAAGAGCTGCCCTTGCAATGCTGACAGGGTTAATCGCATCGAGCCCCAGCTCTACAAAGTTCCTTGCCGTGTTGGACATGGCATTACGGTTGTGGAACGCTGGGAATGCAGAGGTAAGGAGCATCCGCATGTTGTTGGAGATGCCATCATAGATCTTGAGCATCTGCAGGGCATCGCGGTTCTGAATAAGCCTGTTACCTTGAGACGTGAGTTCATCAGCGATCGCCGTTGGCCAAGCGGTTCCCTTGAATGCGCCCTTCTGAACTATCTGCATAGGCTCATTGAAGGACCCGAGGTACTCCATCTTCCTCAAGCCAATCTGCTCATAAATCTGATTGGGCAATCCAGGGGCAGCCTCTGCAATCACATCCCCCTGCTGACGGAGGATCTTCTCAGCATCTTCAAGCGAGGAGGCCGAACGGAGCTTGCCCATCCAAAGAAGAGACTTTTCATTAGGGTTGAGCTTGGAGATATCAGGTTCAATCTGAGCAAGTGCACGCCCTAGTTTGCTTGGGTCGATGGCATCCATCCCAGCATCCACCGCAGCCCTAAGCCCCGGGAATGTTTTATCCGCTAGCTCGCTCGCCACCGTGTCCGAGTCCACCCCTAGGTTCTTCATCGTTTGGATCTGGAACTCATCCAAGCCCATCATCTGATTGTGAGCCGTCCCCCGAGTCTTCATCAGCTCCTCAAGATCCTCAATAGGCTTGGGAGTGAAATCGAGGAGCCCTTCCTTCTTCAATTGGGCAGCGATGTTCTCCATCTCATCAAAATCATCAAACGCCAAGACTTCGCGCCAATTCAGAATGTCATCTGTCTGATTCGGTCTCCCCCGCAGAGTATTCGCAGCCTCCACGAACTTCTCAATCTCTTTTCTTCCATTCCTCAGCATGATGGGGACATAGTTAGCGGGGAATGCCCCTGGGCGCATGGATTTCGCAGCTGATTCATCCCGAGCCATCTGCATGAAGAATCCCTTGAAGGATTCGAGCTGCTCCTGGACAGCGAGGGGCATTGACTCGGCGGGGTAGCGCCGTGGGTCGCGGAGGTGGCGAATGAGATATTTGTGGAGTGACATGTCCCCAACCTTAGCTTTCCTCCAAGCCTTGGGGAGCATCGCATTCACTGTTTTGGTGGTGTTGTCGTTCCTAAGTCTAACGTCTTGACGAAAGGTAGCGCGCGCCTGGCGAAACCCGGGAATGGATCGGGCAGCGGCACGAGTCTCCGAGAAGATCGCGTCGATACCTCTACCCAGGGTAGCGAACTGGGCTCCAAGCGGGGTCTCAGCCAGGCGCTGCGTAAAATCAGTAGCGCGGGCAGCGATGGGGCGAAACTTGTCACCTGCAACTATTGTCTTCCCGAAGAACTTAACCCCTCCGGGGTCTATGAAGTTGGCGCCCTCATCGGCCATTCTAACTACGGATCTGAGGGCGGAATCCGCAGCGGTTCGGTCTGCAGCCTGAGTGACATCAAAGGACTTCTCCAAGATTTTCTCGGGGGTCCACTTCGTAACCCGATCGACTCGGGGGAGAGCATCGCCTAGGATTCTCTCAACATCTCTAGCATCAAACTCTTCAGGGAGTTCCCTAACAAGTCTCTCAACAGATTCCCCTGTGGTCTCGCCAAGATCCCTGAGCATGGACTCAAGGGCTTCACGATTAGCCTTGGGGAGGTTCTGACCCTGCTGCTTCGTGAACTCTATCAGCCCCCGCCGAGTCAATGGGACTTTGCCCTTGGAAGCGAGGGTTTTTAGGGTTGTCTTCCCAAGGCTTGCTGCGAGGGACTTCCTAAGGGCTGGGGATTGAAGCAGTTTGATTGCGGCGCGGCCAGTGCCAAAGGAGAGATAAGAAATAGGATCCAGGGCGATATCAAGCCCAAACCCAGCAGCACCACGCAGAGTAGGATCAGCAATCCCTCCCTTAGCAAACTTCCATCCCTCCCCTGTGTCATTAAATAACCCCTGGAGGAAAGGGAGTTCGGATGCACTCCCTCCCTCAGAGACATTCGCATCAGCAAGCACCCTCCCGAAGGTTTCTTTACTACCCCTGAGCCCGCCGAGTCCTGAGAAGAATTCAGTCCCTGCTCTCTGGAGGGCAGATCCAATGTTCCCCCCATCATTCACTAGGTTGTCAGTGAATCCAGCAATGGCGAAGAGGGGACGACCTACGATATCGAGAGTTTTGTCAAGGACAGTGAGGGCACCACCTCCAGCGCGCTCTAGAATGCTGGGGTCGGAGACATCAGCTATCCCCTCAAGGCGGGTTAGCTCTCGGGAGAGGCCTTCATTAGCTGGGGGTTTGCCTTGACCAAAGAACCCGGTCAGGCCGTCTGATGGGGCCCCGGAGAAGAAGCCCATTTACTGCCTGCGTCGTGCAACATTACCTGCCGCTGAGCGAGCTGCCTGTCGAGTCCTCTGCCCACTGCGGGGGAGAGCAGCCGTGGGGAACTTGCGGATATTCTTCTCTTCAGCCTTCGACCGAGCGGCGCTCTCTTGAGACTGAGTGCGTCGGGAGCTGAGGCCGATGATTCTATCCAGCTCCGTGAGGTGCTTACCAATGAAGGTCTCAAAGATCCGATCGAAATCAGCTTCAAGATCCTTGCGCTGAGCAGGGTCTTCGATGCCCCCAAGGAGTGACTGCTTCTGAGCGTCAAACACTTCCTTCAGAGCTGTGGGGGAGCTGAACTCAGTGCCATCAGGAGTGGCAAGCGCGAAGTCTGGGAGAGATGCTCCCTGTGACAAGGACTCTCGGGCGGTGCGGACATTCTCAGAGAGCTGGGAGCCTAGAGCATCAGCCTCAATCACTAATGAGCTGAGCCCACTGCCGAGTCGTTGTGCTGTTTCGTCATCGAGAGCACCTTCAATGCGCATCCTGTCAGTCCGAGCGCGGAAGTCTTGGATGCGGAGCTGCTCCTCTTCAAGAGCATTCTCCCTGAGCTGTTGAGCCGCTGCCCCAGCCTGATCTTCTTGACGCTCACTGACTCTGCGGGACTCACGAGCACCAGCAAGAAGGAGGTTAAGTTGCTGCTCTTGGAACTGTTGCTCAAGCTGTTGATTCTGAGCCTCAACCTGAGCGATATGCTGCTGCTGCTGCAGGATCATGTTGGGTGCAGCATTCGGGTCACCCTGAAGGGCGCCACCAAGAGAGCCAAGAATTAGGGAACCAATCCCAGGCTGGTTGGGAGTCTGCTGTGCCTGAGGCGCCTGCAGAGATTGCGCTAGAGCAAGGAACGCGGGGTCAGTCGCAATCTGCCCCTGGTTGAGGGGTTGGTTCTCAGATGATGCGAACTGTCCCAGGGTATTATCTAGCGAACCTGGGGGGCGTGGTCGAGGATTAGGCGTGGGCATCTATCTCCAAATCCACCAAAGAATATCAACTAACGACATACCAACCAGAAATATGGTAAACATATTTCACCTTAGATTCTGAAAGTATTTCCTCCAGAAGCTCCAGGTTGAGGGCGAGACCCCGCACCACGGAAAGCACCCCCAAGGAGCGGAATGCCCCCGAGGAAATTGCCCCCGAGATTCTTCAAGAAGCCACCAATTCCCCCACTCTGTTGCTTGGCGAACTGTTGCTGCATCTGAAGGAGTTGCTTTTGTAGATCACCCTGAAAACGCATCGCTAAATTCTGTTGAGCGGCACCCGCAGCCTGGTTAAAGAAGCCTGATTGGACACCAAGTTTTGCTCCAGCCCCTGCCCCCGCTGCGAGTCCACCTCTCACTGCACCAACGCCAGTCTTCGATAGCCCTGATCGCCCAAGATTAGTGGCGATAGAGGACTGAACCTGCCCGCCGAGTTGGTTGGCCTGGGCTAGCTGCTGCTGACCTGCGGGAGAGTTGATGAAGGCCTGAAAGAGCTGTTGGATGTCTCCCTGGAGCCCCTCAATCCCGAACTGAGCCTGTTGCTGCTCGCCTGCAAATCGGCGGGCTCCTCGGACAGCCTCAAATGCATTAACAACACCACCAGATCCATTCCCACGAATCTGTCGTTCAAGTTCATTTCTAAAATCTTGTTGAGAATTAGATGCTGGCATATCTATATTCTACCCGTTTGTGTAGTGGTGGTCAATTACTCGATATACCCATTAACCTTGAAGTTATGGTTAATGAGACCAGTTAGATCATCTTTAAAGACCACTTCTAGGCGCTCATTATTGGACCCCACTAAACGAACACGTTGACCGCTTTTTGCAAACGTCCATCGAACGAGAACAACCTCATTAGCATTTCCAACCCCAAATTCATGGTGAGATACATCATAGCAATGCTCTCCCCAACCTGCATTTGACTTTACAAAGCGCCCATCTGTCAAATCTACCAAAGTTCCACTATCATTCTGGATGCGCACCTGGATTCCTGTGCTTAATGCAGCGGCCGCACCATAACCAGAAGTGTTAAAATTCGTGCCATCTCCAATGGCTATCATCATACGAGTGATCTGATAACTCACCCCAGCGCTTGGTTGGATGGAAAATATTGCAGATGCTGCTGAATAATCTGCTGTTGCATTCTTTCCACCAGCACCATCACCTGAGGTATCGAGGAATCTTGATATCAAGGTACGCTGAGATCCAGTCGCAACCTGATTGATAAACAGATTCCCTGATGAATCAGTTCGGAGGGCATGAGCTTTTCCACTTACCCCCTGAGCACCACCCACCATAGTGAAGCGACTGAACTTGGTAATGTATTCGTTCTCTACTGGAGAGTTTTCTTGTCTCATGAGAATAGATTCACGTAAAAGGAGTTTGTTCCTATCTCATAGTTATTCGATGCATCCCCACCAGGGGTAGCGGTGACTCCGATGTGGATGAAGGGAGTGACTACATCAAAAACTAATAGGAGATTGTTAGAGATCCCATTGATGAATGAATCCGCGTCCCACTCCCAGCGCTTAAGAGGGACCTGATGTGCGGAGGCTGTAGTAGGGCGGCCAAACACTACCATCTTAATAGTCCCTGGAGGAGTACCATTGACTCCAGAGAGGAATGAGATGGCACCACGGCGAAAGCGATTGACCGCTAAAGATGTCCCACTGGCGTGACTACCCCCAGTCATTGTCACTGCTGCATCACCAGCGAAATATTTGACAGTAAACTCATTACTCAGGAGGGTAGACATCTGCTTGGGAGAGCCCATCGTGAGGAGCCCAACATCTGAAACTGCTGCACTATCAAGGGAGCTACTGCCTAAATTGAAATCATGGAATTGCCCTACATTCCACGTCGACCAATTTGCACTTGCTGTTCCATCCTCCGCACGCTTAGCCCGGGGGACTGCGAAGACCTTGGTTCCAAAGGCAAAGCGGAAGGGTTTGGAATTCGCCGCAGCGGAGGCTGAGACCATTGTGTTAGGTAACTCAGCAATCTGCGGCTCCCCTGAGTCATTGACTCGGAGCGCATGAGCTAGGCTATCTGCAGAGCCCTTCCCATACACCAAAATTCCTTTGGTGGCCTGGGAGATGAACTCATTTTCGTGGACTTGCTGGGTCATGAGTAAAGGTTGAAGTAAATGGAGCTACCCGTGATGGTGTAATGGTTGGAGACATCATTAGTTCCACCCACGGCAATGATTGAAAGGGCGATGTAAGGTGTCTCTATATCAAAATGCAATGCTTGCCCTGGGAAAGAAGAATCTCCTATCCATGTATCTGCATCGAAATGCCAAGTCTTTAGGATCACACCGTTAGGAGATAGAGTATTGGTTGGAATCCCAATCAATAGGATGCGCATGACATCCGTGGGGCTACCTGTGATCTCAGTCTTGAACGTGAGCACGCCCTTGCGAAATCTAAATACCCCTAGAATCGCCCCCGAGTCATGGGATCCGCTGGTCATTGCCTTCGCTACCCCAGGTGTGCCCCCCGAGTAATAGTCCCCTCCGAACTCATCAAACGCTCTAGCATTAACCTTGGGCGAGTCCATCGTAAGCACCCCGACATCACTCGCTGCCGCCGAATCCAAGGAGCTTGATCCAAGGTTAAAGTCATGGAACTGACCAACATTCATCGTAGACCAGTTAGTAGGGGCAGAGCCATACTCCTCGCGAGCTGCTCTAGGGGCAGTGAAGATTTGAGTTGCGAAGGGGAATCCGAAGGGAGTGCTGCGAGAGATCCCTGTAGCAGAGAGCATAACTGGGGGGAACTCTGCGAGGCGCAGCTCACCATCCCCAGTAACAGAGATCGCGTGGGCTAGAGAGTCTTCAGCACCCTTACCGAAAGGGAGCAACCCAAGTTCACTTTGACCTATGAACTGATTCTCATGAACCTGATTGATACCTGCCCCACCGCCACCTGATCCCCCGATGTTGGTGACGCCAGTGCTTCCTAAAGGATTGCTCCCGATCGTGGAGCGGAGGAGGATTCTTTCGATCACCCTGAAGTTCCGTCGAGCGACGGGATCTTGAACTTGCTCCAGATCCAGGCCTGGGAACTTGTCGGTTGCCATTACTTGGTCTCTTGTGCATCCAGCTTCACGGACCAATAGGTCAAAGGCCCACTGGCACTGACTCGGAGCTGGAATGCCTCAGCGAAGAAGTCCATAGGAATGCGGTCAAGAATCCCACTGACAAACGACTCGGCGGGGGTCGAGGTAGTGAGGGCAGTGTCATCTGCCATGCGCGCTGCCCACTGAACCTTATTAGTCACGCTAGCTGGGGCTGTGGGCATGGTCTTGCTCAAGAGATAGAGGCGCTGGAGTTCTACCTCGGAATCTAGGTCTCTTGGATAGACAAGGCGAGAGCGGATGTGCATCGTGGGAGTTGTAGTGAGGTCTTGATCCTCTGTTCCAATCCGCCCATCCGAAGACTCCGTGTCGCCATAGAAAAGGGTGTTGTTCCCATACGCAGCAGCGTTAGTGGATGGAGTGTTAGTGGTGGTCCCATCGGGGCGCCGCTGAGTCACGGGGCCAGTGACCTTCATCCTTCCATCTTTCAAGTGCTGAGGGTGGTAATGGAAGTAAAGCGCTCGGGTATTAGTTGATCCCCCAAGGGGGGTGTAGTACATGATGAGAAGCCAGAGGTGGGGGACGTTGATGAGCACCGCTTGGCTTAGGAGGGATTGCTCAACGGTGGCTTCCCAGTCAATATCCCTGGTAGCTTCTTGGAGGGAATACCCATCTGTGATCCAAAGATTGTCCCGAGCGATGAACGCGAGCTTGGGTCCGCTCCCCTCAGAGGAGAAGGTGGTGAACCCATCCTTGCTCTGGCACCCTGTGTCTGAAGAGATCTCCTCAAACGCCCTGCCTCTAGCGAAGTCTCCATCATTCTCCCTGGGGAGGAAGTTGACTCTGAAGATGTTGTTCTTCATTCCACAAACTAGGATATCTCCTAGCTTCGCAATGCACGTGACCTCATCCCTCTGTTTGGTTTGGAAGGGGACGAAATACAATCCTGGGAATGCCCAAGGTTTGCCTGGGAAGGAGTAGGTAATGATGTGCTTGTTGTTGACATCATTCGTCACCATCGAGTCCTCGAACACTTCTCCCACATCCCACGTGGGAGGCTTAGTGTCGCGAGGGAAGGATTGAGTGATCCCTAGGACATCAGCTGTGATGAGAGCGAAGACCTGTCCAGTAGTGTTGCCGCGATCTACGAATGAAGTTGTGGAGGCAGCTAGGCTGGTGATGAGGTCACCGAGGAGGGAGAAGTTTCCGCCCCCGGTTGCAGTGAATCGATCTGGCGAGCCTTGCGTTAGGCCAGCCCCTACAAAATCACCCCAGGTAACTGGGAGAGAGCGATAGATATTCCTCTTCCCAGCGATGGTGTTTGTGAGAGTAGCAGGGAGCTTGATTTTGATATTCCTGCTCTGATCTTCAAACGCTCCAAGAACACTAGCCCCAGCTCCACTTGCTTGATGGGGGAATCGGATGGCAGTAGCCGCGCTCTCCATATTCAGTGCAGTGACAACCTCCGTTACCCAATATCCAAAGCTCTGGAATGCATCACTATTCCCAAACCCAGACTCAGGAGCCCCGGGGTATGTAAGGGGACTCCATGCTGTAATGTAATCTGCGTGCCCTAATCCAATGAAGTATGCGGAGAGAATCCCAGCTCCTGTAGAGACCTCAATCCCCATGGGGAAGATCCCTGCAGTACTAGTGACTGCAGCAGTCGCCATTCCGGTGGTGAAGATTAGCTGAGGGTCAACACCATTCCCTACTAGGTATTGATTGTCATAATGGACAGTCGTGAAGCGAGCTACAGCTCGACCATCCGCATGCTCCGTGCTACCACCACCGGTGATATTGACTGTCTTTAGGTTGATGCTCTGAGCGTAGAGGAGGCGATCAATGACCCCATCAAACTGAAGATACTCTACCCCCATGTATTGGCCACTGGAGGAGACAATATCAGCTCGCCCTCTAACAGGAGCTATGGAGGAATCGTTCGGGCGGTAGTGGGCCTCATCACATTGGACCATCTCCCCCTGACTCAGGAGGGAAGCATCGCGAGAGGTGACTAAGCCTTTATCAAACTGCTCGTCAAACTGCGCCACTAGAACCCATAGGCGTCCTCGACGCCCCTCCAACCATGATCAGCAGGAAACTTCCGTGAAGATGGCGGGGAGGTAAAGCCCACATCCTGGTCAGGGTTGTTACTATCAGCATGCACCATCTCTGCCCAAAGACGGTTAGCTTTTTGCTGCCAGAATTGAGACCTTGCTTGCTGGCCATTTCGATCCGCAAGGAGCATGGCCTTGGCTTGGTAGACAGGCCAGAAGCGATATTCTACAGGGAGATCGATGTTCCCAGCGGTGGCAGTTGCTACGGTGATGGGGTCGTAGCCACGGACTGTGAAGAACAGACCTGCATCAGAGGGGGTTGGCATGAGGACGACGTGCCGCTGTGTCAGGCGTTCATTAATTGTATAGTGAGTAGGGGTGCTATTTGTCTTGACAGGGCGGAACTTATCATCTTCCCGATGACTAATGTAAGTCAGGGGGATGGAGTTATTCCAAACAATTGAATAAATCTTGTAAGGTAGGACTCCTGCACCAACGGGGTATTGGGCTACATTCGCACTGGAGGTGAGTGTGGAGGTGATCCCTGAGAACTCCCAAACGCGGGTGTTCAGATCATTGAGGGCCATGGACAGGGCATCCATAGCATCATTTCTGACATCTTGGTCAGTGCTTCCCCGGAGGGACCTTGCAATGAGGTTACGAGCGTTGACTACAGAGAGGGCCAAGAGGGTCTCCGAACATGATTTTCTCTCCTCCTAGTGGCCCGGATAGACCTACTCATCAGTATAGCATATCTTCTTTTTCAGATCCGCAACAGGGGTATCCCAGCCTTGAGGGAGGTCCGGGCGATCTTTGACGAAGTGCCTCGTTCCCACGATCTCCATGATATCAAGCCAGTTGTTCTTAAAGAGGAAGAAAGCAGCATCTTGGAGGGCTGCATGGCTGGTGCGGAGAGTTGATGTTGGAGAGATGGAGAGTTTAGAGCGCCTGAAGATCTCCCCAGTGTCTATCCCCTCATCCATCCAATGAAGCGTGACACCATGTGGCGTCCCCTCGATCCATGCCCAGAGGTTAGGGTCAGCGCCCTTGTTGAATGGGAGGTAGCCGATGTGGAGGTTGAGGATTGGTCCCCGGGCAAGCAACCATTCTGAGACTTTGTAGCGATAACCAAAACTGACACCAAGATCAAATTTGAACGTACAAGCCTCGGCAACTACATCTTGTTGTGTTTGAAATACTTCAGCCCGTTCCTCAAGCCAATCAAGCAAAGGACTCGGGGGGCCCAGGTATAGGATCCTCATAGGGCTTTCTCCAATGTGTCACAAACAAGGTTAACGTCATCATCACTGAGGTCAGGATGCATGGGAAGAGACAAACAACTCCTACTCCACGCTGTGGCGTTCGGGTGCTCGGCGCGAGGGAAATCCCAAAAGGCAGGGGATTCAGTAAGGAGAGGGTAGTGAACCTGCGTCTCAATCCCTGCTGCCCGCAGAGTCTCTCTCACATGATCTCTCCTTGGGACATGAACAACGTAAAGATGCCATGAGTGCCCAGGAGTGGGTTCAGGCTTGCGGACTCGGAGGCGCTCATTGTATATGGAAGCTATCTCCCACCGCCGAGTCTGCATCTCATTGAATCTCTCAAGTTGCGCTAGACCTAGAGCTGCATTAATATCAGGCATAGTGTGACGGAGGCACCCCTTCGCCCATACCTGCCCATCCTTCATCCCTAAGTTCCTCCACTCCCTCACCCTCTCTGCCACCGCCGAGTTATCTGTCGCTATGGCTCCTCCCTGGCCGCAAGTTAGGTTCTTGATGGGGCCAAAACTGTAGCACCAGATGGGGCCCTTGGTGTAGTGGGGGAAGGCATGGGCAGCATCAACAATTTTCCCAAGGGGCTCTTTAGGAGGCTCCCCACCGTAGAGGAGAGTGACATCTGCTGGGGCATCGTGGTCAACGAATACAATGTCTTCCTTCCCCGCTGATAGGGCAGCTTGAGGAACGGCTGCGTAGGTCATGATGGGGAGGGTGACCCTAGAGGATTTGAGTGTTCGGAAGGAGAGGTAGAGGGCTGAGGTGCAGCTATCTACTACAGTGACGTGCTTGGCACCGAGGCGCTCTTGGAGAGCCCATTCAAACTCCTCAACCTTCTTCCCAGGACCGATGTCACAAGATTCTGTCTGGATATCAAGAGCCGTGAGATCATCATGATGAATGGAAGGTTTCGCATACCTAATCATGGCCTCGCTCCTACCAACCTTCTTGGGTTAGCCATAGGCTGAGGCTTGAACTCACCCTTCCCCATGATCTCCTCAACCTTCCTAATGCGTTGGACCATCAGCTTAAACAAACCTGGGGGGACTGAGTGCCTCCCTGAATCTGGGGTTTCAGGCTGTTCATGCATATCAAGCTTCAAATGTTTTTCAACGATCTTTGCTCCCGCAGCCACTGCAAGCTCATCGCAAAGTATTGCAGGTCCAGTGTGTGAGGACCACCCAACGCAGTTGTGTTCTTTGTAGAGTTGGGGGATTCTGGAGAGGTGGCAGGACTCGGGGGTGGCAGGGTAGTCAGTGATGCAATGGAGGAGGGCATCGGCTCGCATCTCCCAGTTAGATAGTGTGTCAGTTCTCCCTAAGGAGAGGATGGAGGCTCTGTCGTCAGTGAGGATTCTATTGGTGTAGTGGCAGAGGGTTTCGCAAGAGGAGATCTTCCACGCATCCACGTGCTCCCATAGCTCAGTGACTGCTGCGTCTGAGAATGGGGTGCAGATGAAATCAAGGGCATAGGAGTGGGCTTCCTTAACTAGGCTAGCTACAGGAATTTTTCCAAATCTTTCCTCAGCCCAAAAAGGATGGTCCCCTTCTCCATTCCAAATATCCCTTGGCTCCCAGAGTTGGAACTTAACAGCATCAGCCCCAGCCCACTTCGCCTCTTCAATCAACTTGACGGCGAGGTCTCTTCTCCCTGCGTGGTTGGATCCAATTTCGGCGATGATGTAAGTTGAGTCTGTCGCGACATTAGAATCTCTGATGCGCATTCCTGTACCTCCGGCCATTCCGCGTCCCAAGGGAGGCGGCGGTAAATCTCGCGGGTGAGAGCAAGGTCTTCTTCTGTATCTACGCTTAGGTTAATCCACTTCATCCCCACCCAGCGCATATCCACAAAAAGGGGATTAAAAGTCTGGTGGAGGTTACCAAGAAATGTAACTCCATGCTCTCGATGTTCACGGAGAGCATCATCAGCTTTCTTTAGAGCTTCACGAGTTAGAACTCGGACAAACATCCCCTGCGTGTCCGGGCCAAAAAAGATCATGTCAGCCTCGTGCCGTGTTCGGCACTTACTACCTTCATAAGGACGACACCCTACAAAGGCGTGAACAGCATCTTTGATAACCTTGGGCGAGACAAAGGCACAGTCCCCAGTCACCAAGACAATGATATCCAACTCAGCTTTGGTTGCAGCCTCAAGAAGCTGGCGGGTGACATCCCTGTCATCTGGGGGGCATCCAATATCTGTAATCTCCCACTGACTACAGAACTCATATAGATTGTCACCTGGATGGACAACATTTGTTGGGAACCCTGCCGCTAGGGCTCGATCGAAAACACGAGTTAGAAGAGTATCCTCCCCAATCGGCTCTCTATATTTGTGAGGAAGTCTCTTCGAGTCCGCCCTCGTTGTGATCAGAACTCCCACGCGATTCTGGGTCGTCACTTCTGTAAGCATTTTCTCTCCTGGTGTTTCCTTTGTGAGGCCAAGGGCGAATAACATAATGGGTCTCAAACTCGTCTGTGTGTTCTAGCTCTCTCACGCCTACAAGGGTTTCAAATAGGCGCTCCTGCTGGCGTAATCCTACCTCTCTCCATTGAGCATTGGGAGGGAGCATCTTAAGTAAGGGTCTGGCCGGTATCTTGGGTGCAAAGATCTCACCCCCGATCATATCGTCCAAACACCGCTCAATAAAGGTAACGGCATACCTCAGGTTCAACCAGAACCTTGTCATCTTCTCCGAGGTGATCTCCAAGGTCTCCCCCGCATCAGTCTTCTCCTGCATCCGCTCAGTGAAAGCCCCTCTTGAAGCTAGGAGGTTCCCAAACCTCACAACGGAGATCTTCGTTTCACCCCAGTTGTTAGCTTGAATCGCCAGCTGCTCAGCGCACATTTTAGAGGCGCCATATAAGGTAGTTGGCTCAACAGCCTTATCTGAGGAGATACAAAGGACTCGGCGGGCCCCAGAATGGATAGCTTCCCTACACACGTTGAAGGTGCCATGGGTGTTGGTCGCTATGATCTCATCAGCGTTGAACGTCCCTTCCGGCACGATCTTTAGGGCTGCTGTGTGAATGACAGTGTCGACTCCGCGAAAGGCCATGCGAAGTTTCTGGGGATCCCTTATGTCACCAAGGATCAACCGGAGCTGGGGAATCTTGGCCTGCCTGAGTCGATCCTGTTTCTGCTCATCACGACTGAGCCCCCTGATGGGGCCATCCCATTCGAGGTGCTTGAGGAGCGCAGTTCCAAGGCTCCCTGTGATCCCCGTTATGAGGACGGTGCGCATGTTAGTTCTCCTATAAAATCAACGAGCTTCTCACCAGCATCATGGGTCCCACCCCAGAACTCTCTGAACATCTGTTGCTGCTCAGTGAACGGCTCGGGTTCGATGAGCATCTCTTCAAGTAGAGCTGAAGATGTGTCCACTTCCCCCGTGGCCCATAGCCCTGTGGCTCCACCCTCCTGAGTCATGGGGCGAACATCAAGCATCAGAGCTGGGCGACCTGACATGATAGCATCGATAGCCACACCTGACCTCTGGGAGAACACCACATCTGAGGCATCCACGAGATCCCTGATGGGGACATCATCCGTCACGAAGATCTGCTTAGGATCAAGCCCAGCAGCCACTAGGGTATTCCCCACATGCTCCTTATCCATCTTTACCCTGGAAGTCCAGATCACCGAGAACTCCTCACGGGATTGCAGCTCTGCGAGGACAGCGAGGATTATGTTCTCAGCCTGGACATGAAGCCCTCGATCTGACCACATACTGTAGTTATGTGTCCATGTTGAGGTCTTAAGAATGTACTTTCTATCAGGGGGGAGCCCAATATTCTCTCTTACCTGAAACCGATCCTTCGGGAGCCAATCATCATACCCTGGTTGCCCAAACTCCAATAACTCGGCGGGGCACCCTAGGCTGCGTCGGTTGGCGGCTGTTCCTTCGGAGCCAACCAAATAATTGGCTTGGGAGTTGATTTCAAAATGTCCAACAAGGGGGGTTTCGAGTCGGTTGTGGTTGATCTCGAAAACAGGGATTCCCCTTTGACGACACGCAAGAGCGGTGGCTGCGTGGCCTGGGGTGACGGTATTCCAGAGGAGGCAGGCGATGGGTTTGGGATTGAGCGATTGGACGAAGGCCACGGGCCCAGTAACAGATTCCATATGCGCCGTGACAAGCTGCGTTTCATCGAACTCATACTTTCTTCCTGAATGACACCATGTGAAGTTATCGAGAACAGGTGCCTCATTTTGAAGGGCCTTTTGCGGCGCCAAGGGAATGAGATCATAGTGCTCCGAGAGTTCATTGAATAACCGCCGGCAATCGTGTCGGAGGTCAAAGAGAATTGTTTGTTTCACGTCTGAATACCCTCGTCCTAAACCCGCGCAAATCTTTGCTCACTTCAGCGGGGACCGTTTCCTCATGAACCTGTCTAAATCCTCTACACTCGAACAAACCTTGGTAGTTACGGGGCCAATGGCGATCGTAGGTCTTTTCCTCTTCCTCAATCGTGATTATCCCACTACCTGCCAGCCGAGTCATCTCATCAAGAGTGACATCAATTTCATCAGGGTGGATATGCTCAAGGACAGCAATAGTAAAAACTATATCTACAACACCACATCTGGGAAGTGTTTCTGAAGCTGGACCAGTCTTTATACTCCATGACTCGGTAGGATATAAAGCATGCATCAGCTCCACAGCATCAGGATTAATTTCTACCCCTGAGATAAGATATCCATGGCTAGCAAGCTGAATCAGGTTTCTCCCGGCATTACAACCAACTTCTAAAACAGTATGTTGGCACTTCCAATGAACAGGTTCTGGGAACCAACCTTCTATCATCCTTCTCAGGTAGATGGCTCTCCCATCCCCATGCATCAAGTAGGTAAGGGGATGGTTCTGTTTATTTGGGTTCAGCCAAAACTCATGCGCTGGAGTCTTCATCGCTTGGCCTTAATCGGCAGTTCCCTGGCAGGGTGCTCGAAGGCTGGAGCGACGTTGACGTCCATGAAGAGAATTTCCTTCTCTTCAATCCACCCTTGCTGGTATTTCCTTGCAGCGGCATCAACCTCGCACTTC
>Ga0255048_10001668_pt1 | contig 15063 bp, 14 predicted proteins | sample JV7_2_2_MG_FD_183619 | JGI IMG/M metagenome (GOLD analysis project Ga0255048, IMG submission 183619) | Seawater microbial communities from Jervis Inlet, British Columbia, Canada - JV7_2_2 | ecosystem: Environmental > Aquatic > Marine > Inlet | place: Canada: British Columbia | collected 2016-10-06
TGTCGCTCCCGAGGGGGCTCGCGCGCGTGCCGGTCACGGCTAGCCGCAAGACCTGGCGGCGTCCCTGGCTCTATCCCGAGCAGTTGGATGCGCTGTTCTGTCCCGAGCGGATCGCGGTGACGGAAGCGTCGACTAAGTCGGGCAAAACGATCGGCGCGATCGCGTGGCTCACCGAACAAGCGGTCCTCTACGGTCGCCCTGGTCGCCACTACTGGTGGGTCGCTCCCACCACCGGCCAGGCCGGGATCGCGTTCGAGCGGACGCGGACCGCCCTCGGGCGGGTCATCCCGCACCGGGTGAACCTCACGAACAAGACGATCACCCTGCTCGCGAACGGCGCGATGATCGAGTTCCGCACCGGCGAGAACCCCGACAACCTCTACGGCGAGGACGTGTTCGCGGCGGTGATCGATGAGTACACCCGAACCCGTGAGGAGGCGTGGTTCGCCGTCCGCTCGACGGTGACCGCCACCGGCGGACCGATCCGGCTGATCGGCAACGTGAAGGGCCGCAAGAACTGGGGCTACCAGCTGGCCCGGCGCGCGGAGACGGGCGAGGCCGGTTACCACTACGCGAAGATCACCGCCGACCAAGCGATCGCCGCGCGCATCTTCCCCGCGTCGGAGCTCGAAGAAGCGCGCCGCGACCTCGGTGCCGACTCCGCGATCTTCCGGTCGCTGTACTACGCCGAGGCGGGCGACGACGAGGGGAACCCGTTTGGGCTCGACAACATCGAGGCGTGCGTCGCACCGCTGACCGAAGGGCCGGTCGTGTCGTGGGGTTGGGACCTGGCGAAGTCCGTGGACTGGACGGTCGGGATCGGGCTCGACGAGTCGATGCACACCTGCGCATTCGAGCGGTGGCAGCACGTTCCGTGGGGTGAGACCGAGGACCGGATCGTGAGATACACGGGGAACGAGAACGCGCTGGTCGACTCAACTGGCGTCGGCGACCCGGTGCTCGAAGCACTCCAATCGCGCGGACGGTTCGAGGGGCTGGTGTTCAGCGCGGGCAGCAAGCAACAACTGATGGAAGGGCTCGCCCTGGTCATCCACCGCCGCGAACTGCGGTTCCCAGACGGGCCGATCCGAGTCGAGCTAGAGCAGTTCGAGTACGAGTGGACGCGTACGGGTGTCCGCTACAGCGCCCCGGACGGGCAACACGACGACACGGTGATGGCGCTGGGGCTGGCGGTCAGGCACCATCCCGGGGGACCGATGTGGCTCATCGCATAGGGGCAGGGGGACACCGCAGCTTAGGGGGCCGTCGTGCATCCAACTCTGATCCTGTTCGAGCACCTGAAAGACACCGAGAACTCCGACAGCATCGAGGCTGCCGTCGACGGCACCACCCCGGTCAACTTCGACTACACCGCGCCCGCAGGTCGAGTCGCGGAGATCGAACGGCTGAACCTGACGCTAGTCGATGACGCCGTCGAGGACATCGACGGATTCTTCACGCTGGCGGCGCTTACGAACGGGTTGCTACTCCAGGTACTCGATATCGACGGCTCGACTGTGCTGCAACACTTCGGCACCGATGAGGCCGCGATCAAGACACACAACGACCTGGGGACGCTGGCGGGCATCGATGTGCTCACCCTGGGCGACGCCGTGCCAGCCGTGCGCCGGTTTATCGTGCGGTGGACGCTGAGCAAGGCGGGGTCGTCGCTGACCCTGAACTCCGGGATGACTTTCCGCATGGTGGTCCCGGACAATCTATCTGCGCTGACCCAGTTCCGCGCGATGATTCAGGGCGTGCTCAACGACAACGTGTAGAATGCCGCTAGCGGGTTGGCGCAGTAGCAGCGCGGCGGCCTCATAAGTCGCAGGACGGGGGTGCAATTCCCTCACCCGCTCCCAGCATGCTCGACTGCGCGCCGTGGCTGCCGGTCGCTGGGGCATAGCGCAGCCGAGCGGGTGTGCCGCCGCCCTCGGAATCTTTGACCGGGGACGCGGGGGCGGCGGCTGCACCAGCACAGGGGGGGCACCCGTGGACGAGACCGCAAAACATCGGAAGATCACTCTTGGCGTGTCTCCGGATGCGACCTTCGAGTTTCGCGGCGATCGCCTGCTGACCGTCTCGGACAAGTTCCCGATCACGTCGGAACTGGCAGCAACACCGATCTATGATGCCGCCCGCCGAGTGCCATCCGACCCCGACCCGTGCGTGTGGGACGTGACGATTCCGGGGTACTTCGACAGCGTGCCCATGTACCTCGCGGGCGCAGGCTGGCACCGCAACACCGACCGCGCCGGGGTCGACCTCGACCTCGCGGTTACGTTGGTCGCGCTGTGAGCGGTAGTATCCGCGCGGCAGCACAAGGTATGATTGCGCTGGTCGGCGTGATCGTCGCGTCGGCTGCGCTGGGGCTCGCGGTTCGCGTATTCCGCATCGTCTCCGGCATCGACTAAGGGGGACACACGCAGCCGAGGGGCGCGCGTGCCCATCTTCGACACCGAACACGTACAAATCGGCCGCACCAAAGACGGCGTGAGCGAAGCCGTCCCCGCCTGGCAGCAGGGCACCGCACAGACCGCACCCGATGACTACGCGCTCTTCGCGACCGAGGGTTACACCCAGGGGTCGCTCGTCTATTCCTGCATCACCTATCAGATGCAGTCGATCGCGTCGCTCGGCCCCGCCATCGTCGAGCGGCCTGGCGAGAGCGGCTTCGAGCGGGTGCCCGATCATCCGCTGACCCAACTACTCGCGTCGCCTGCTGAGTTCATGGACGCCGACGAGTTCATGCGAGAACTGGTGATGCACCTGCTCGTCAGCGGCAACGCCTACATCGAGAAGATCCGCACACCCCGCACGGACGGCCTGCGCTTCGCCGGGTCCGTTCAGTCGCTCGGGCTGCTGCGTCCCGACTACGTCGAGATCGTGCCGGGGCAGACCCGCGCCGATGACGTGTTCAAGGTGACGATCGCGGGCGTCGAGCGCGCCAAGCTGCCGCGCGCCGACGTGATCCACATCAAACTCCCGCACCCGACCAACGACTTCTACGGGCTCAGCCCGATCGCCCTGATCACCCGCGAGGGCTCGATCGACCTGCACATGAGCGACTTCGAGTTGGCGTTCTTCCGCAACGCGGGCGTGCCGTACGGCGTGCTGTTCACGCAGCGCAACTTCACCCCACAGCAGAAAGAGGACGCGAAGGCGTCGTTCCGCCGGGCGTTCCAGGGGTTCCGCAACTGGTTCGACCTGCTGGTGCTGAACGCGCAGGACGCCGAGTACAAACAACTCGCGCTCGCGAACTCCGATATGGAAATGGGCGACACCCGCGACCTGGTCGAGACGCGCATCTGTGCCGTGCTCGGCGTCCCGGCAGTGATTGCCGGTGCCCTGGTCGGGCTCAAGAACAGCCCGTGGTCGGAAATGAAAACCGCATACCGCAAATACTGGTCCGACTCCGCGCAGCCGCTATCGAAGATGATCGCCGCGCCGCTGCGCCGCGAACTGCTGACCGAAATGGCGACCACGGCTGACGGCACTGCGCGCGTCGTGTTCGACTTCTCGGGCGTCGAGGCGTTGCGCGAGGACCGCACCGACAAGCTAAACGCGGTGGCTACCCTCATCAACACCGGCGGTGTGACTGTCGGGTTCGCGTTCGAGTCGGTCGGGCTCACCCCGCCTGAGGACTCGGATTTCGTTGTGCCGAAAACGGGTTCGGCGACGACCGTCCCAGGTGCGGACACAACGGGCGCTCGCGGGCTGCTCCCCACCGCCCGCAAAGACGCGCTCGACGACGCGGCAGGTGACCGCGCCGGGATGCTGCAAGAGGTCACGGACCAGCTGGCGACCCTGGCCGATGCGTTCGAGCCGGTGGTCGCCGACCTGCTGGCCGCTCAGGGCGCGCGGGTGGTGGAGCGGATGCGCACGGCGGCAGAGGTCCAGCGCAGCATCGCAGGCGGCGGCACGCTCAAGGTTCACGAGCAGCTAGACCCCGACCTGCTCGTCACGCAAGCCGACCTCGAAGTGATGGTCGGGAGCTTCGGCGACTGGCACGAGCGAGCAGTGCGCGCCGGGTGGGACGTGGGTGGTGCCGCCCTGGGCGACGGCGCGGCGTTCAGCCTCACCGAGCAGAACATCGACCGCGCGCTGGAACGGTCGGGCGAACTGATCCAGGGGATCAACGACGAGACCCGCGCCGGCGTGCAACGGACGCTACAGACCGCGCACGATCGCGGGTACACCATCGACGAGATCGCGCGGGGTGTGCCCGAGGAAGACTTCCCAGGGCTCGCGCAGTCGCATTCGTTCAGCAAGGGCCGAGCCCGTACCATCGCACGGACGGAAATGGCGAACGCGCAGGGGCAGGGCGCATCGGCCCGCTACCGCGCCGCCGAGGACGCGGGGGTGTCTGTGCTGATCCGGGTGGCCGATGGTGACGGGTGCGGGTGGCTGAGCCACGACGACCCCGAGAAAGCAGACGGGATGCTCGTCACGATCTCCGAGTTCGAGGACCACGTGATCGCGCACCCCAACTGCGTCCGCGCACCGATCCCGGAGGTCCAGGAGTGAAACACCGAGGCAGGCCACCCCGCCCGCGCCCTGGCCGCGTCGGGCATAGCGTCAGCGTGAGCACTCAAGCGATCGCGTTCCTGGTCGGCGGGGCGATGGTCGCTGCTCAACTCGCGATCGTAGTGTTCCGATGACGACCGATACCAGGATCATCGCGCCGAAGTGCGCCGGGTGCGGGCACCGCATCGCGGATGTCGTGGTGCCTGGTGTGGTGCTGACCTGCACCCGCAGCAAGTGTAAAACCGTCAACCGCTGGTGACGGCGTAGGAGGTTCCGACCATGATCCAGAGCAAGCGACACCCCCACGTCGAACACCGCCGCGTCCCGCTCACCGAGCAGCAGCACGCGCTACAGCTACAGCGCGGGCTCTACGTCACCGAGCGGGGGGAACGGCTCGCCGTGCCGGTGGACCGCAAGAGCGACCGGACCGTGTTCCTCGACCGGCAGATGTGGGAGCGCGACAGCGAGCACGGCATCTTCCGCCCTGGGGTGAAGTTCGACCCGCCCCGCACCCAGTGGCAGCGGAAGACGTTGGAGTTCTTGCGCGACCACGTCCACGAGAGCATCCCGAGCCGGTACTACTACGCGACGCTCGGGCACGACCTGCACGTGGCGACCTGGGGCGACCTGCGCGCCGTCCAGTGGCACCGGGGCTGGGCCGACCCGTTCACCGGCGAGCAGACCGGGCCGCTCGACCCGACCTTCCAAACGCTGCACGACACGCACTGGGTCGAGCACGACTGCCGCTTGGAGATCTGCCCCGCGCAATCGCTCGGCCCGTGGGAAACCGCGCTCCGGCTGCTGAGCGGCGGCGTCGGGTTCGTCGAAAATCTGGGGTGGCTCTCGGGCGCGAAGGTGACCGACGCGTTCGTGTCAGAAGAGATCGACGAACTGGTCAGCGCCACCGCGACCGAGTACGCCGACTTCGACTTCCACGAGGTCGGCACCAGCAGCCAGGCCGAGAACAACAACGACACGGCGCTGATCACGACCTCGGGCATCGCCCGCGCGACGGGCAGCCCGACCGACTCCGACCCGGTGTATGACAACGCCGGGACCGTCACCGCCGACGCGACCGAGACGTGGGAAGAGCACGGGCTGTTCAACAACGCGACCAGCACGGCGCTCATGGACCGCTCGCTCACCGGCGGGCAAGCGGTGAACTCGTCCGACCAGGTCACCTATACCTACAGCCTGACTAAGAACCCGGAAGCCTAGCGGCGCAGCCGAGGGGGACACCATGCCACGCGAGATCGCACGATTCGGCGACGGGTTCGTCACCAGGGCCGAGGGGTCCGACGACGACTGGGAGTCGATCGCGAAGTCGAAGATGACGAAAGAAGAGCGCGCCGAGATCGTCGAATTGCAGGGGCGCAAGGACCGCGTGAAGCAGCACGGCTACGATCCCGAGAACCCGCCGCGCCCGTTTGTGACCCGTGGCTGAGGAGCTATTCGCCCGGCGCACGACCACGGCGCTCGCGTTCCGCTGGGACGGATCAGCGGCGGCGAACAGTTCCGTCGTGCGGTGGGCTAACGCGCTCGGGTTCACGGCCACCGTGAACGACGAAGACGATCTCGAAATCGAGCAGGGCGGCGGGCTCGTGACCGAGATCTTCAATCGCGGCGACTGGGTGACCCAGGACAGCGAAGGCTATCTACGGCGAATGGATACGGCAGAGTTCGACCGGGAGTTCGTGGCGCGGGGGTAGTCGATGGCTGACATCACCGTCCTCGGCGGTCTGACCACCGTCCACGACCAGCGTAGCGCCCACTCGAAGATCCTCTGGCACAGTCCGACCACCGGCTTCGCGATGGTGTGGGACAACACCGGCGGCACGTTCGTCGCGCTCAAGACCACCGACGCGGGCAGCACCTGGGCCGAGGTCGACGCCGCCGGTGCGCCAGCCGCCGACCCCCGCTCGATGGGGATGGCGTGGGAAGACGAGAACGGTAACCCGTTCGACTCTGGCGTCGGGCACATATTCTTCGTCGACAACACCGACGACGACGCGCAGCACGTCGCGTTCGATTCAGTGGCCGAGACCTGGGGAACGATCGAGACGACCTCGACCGGCGTCAGCGTGGCGGGCACGTCGAGCCAGAGTGCCGTCGATGGGCACGCCGCCACTAATGGCGATCTGCTGAACGTTGCGCGGCTCGACCAGAACGGCGAGGTCACCGCCGACCTCTGGGACGAGAGCGGGTCGGCCTGGTCGACTGTCGGCGGGTCCACGGCGAACGAGCCGTGGTTCGGCGCGTCGCAGACGGACAACGTGCTCGTCGTCCCGGCGAACGGCGGTGCGGATTTCCTGGTGCTGATGGCGGACGAAAGCGTCAATTCGCTCACGGCGCGCGGCTACCGTGTCGCGGCTGACGACTGGACCGCTAGCGGGTCGGTGGGGTCGCTGACCGAGCCCGCGACGGACTATCACAACAACTACATGGCGGCGGTGTACGACTGGATCAACGACCGCGTGATCGTGGTGTGGCAGACGCAGCAGGGCAACGCGGCGGGTGATCTTGCCTGCGCGACGATCGCGTGGGACGGGACCGACGTAGCGCCCACCGTCACCGGGCAAGCGGATGTCGTGACGAACGACGCGACGATGATGCTGGCGGGACTGACCTTCGACCCGATCAATCAAGATGTCTACGCGCATTACTTGCAGGGGACGATCAACGCCACCGTCAACGGCCACTACAAGAAATCGGCCGCAGGCGGAACGCTCTCGTGGGGTTCCGAGTCGAGCGCCTATCTGGGCACCGACGACGACTACCGGATGATCATCGGCTCGGTGATCACCACCGCCGGTGGGCGTGTGATGCCCACGGTGTACGACGACGACGATCAGCTAGTCCTCATCAGCGACTCGAACGACCTGGCGATCTTCAACGAAGCCGTGGCGGGCAACCAGCCAGCCGCGACGGGTGCGCTGGTGGTGGACGAGGGCGGCGTCGAGATCGCCCTAGCCGGTGCGCAGCCTGCCGCGACTGGCGGGCTCGCGCTGGCCGCAGCGATCGCCCTCGCTGGTAACCAGCCCGCAGCCACCGGCGCGCAGGGAGCCATCGCCTACGCGATCGCGCTAGCCGGTGCGCAGCCTGCGCCGAGCGGCGCTCTCGGTCTCACCGCCGCGATCGCCCTGGCGGGGAGTCAGCCCGCAGCGACGGGGGCCGTGGTCTCGCTCGAAGCGGCTGCGGTGGCAGGTGCGCAGCCCGCACCAAGCGGAGCACTCGCGGCGGTTCAGACGCTCGCGATCGCGGTTGCGGGATCGCAGCCAGCCGCTACGGGTGCCGTCGTCGCCGTTCAGACGCTCGCGATCGCGGTCGCCGGTAACCAGCCGAACGCAACGGGTGCGGTCGCGGTCGAGTACCTGATCGCGCTGGCTGGAGCGCAGCCCGCGCCGTCCGGCATCGTCGCCGCGTCCCAGGCCGCCGCCGTCGCAGGGAACCAGCCCGCCGCCAGCGGCGCGCTCACCGCCGTACAGCAGCTAGCGATCGCGCTCGCAGGGAACCAGCCCGCGCCGTCCGGCGCACTGGCGGCGGTTCAGACGCTCGGGGTCGCCCTCGGCGGAACGCAGCCAGCGCCCTCGGGCGCGCTGGTGGTCGATGTCAGCGTCGCGGTCGCGCTTGCCGGAGCGCAGCCCGCCGCGACCGGCGCGCTCGGGCTCACCGCAGCGATCGCGCTGGCGGGCGCGCAGCCAGCCTCGACGGGGGCCGTGGTTGTCCTGGTCGCGATCACCAGCACCGGCACGCAGCCCGCACCGAGCGGTGCGCTGGTCGCCGTGTTCGTCCTCGCGCCAGGCATCCCCGCGCGGTTCGTGCAGCCGCGACCACGGCCCGAGACCTATCTGGCACCGGATGATCCGCTCCCAGAAATGGCGACCAGCAGTCGGGGCGAGCGGTACTTGCGTTGACATAGTGTGGATCTGATCGAGTACGATAGCCGCTGAGTAGATCCCGTCGGTCAGCGTACATACCGCCGAAGCGCACCACCCCTCGCGGGGGTCGCGCAGTGCGCAACAAATCCGTCTCAGGCAGCATCACTCTCAAGGGCGACGACTCGCCCACCCCCGGCGCGTTCGAGGCCGTCTTTAGCACCTTCGGGATCGTGGACGCTGACGGCGAGGTCGTCGTCCGCGAAGCACTCGAACCCCACGACGGGAAAGAAGTCCCGGTCGTCTGGGGCCACGACTGGTTCGGCCCGCCGGTCGGCAAAGGTAAGATCGCGGTCGACCAGGACCGCGCCCGCATCGTCGGCGAGTTCAACCTGGCGAGCAGCCAGGGCCGCGACGCTTACGAGACCGTGAAGTTCATGGGTGGACTACAGGAGTATTCCTGGGGCTTCGGCGTTACCGAGATCGACTCGGTCGAGATCGACGGCCAGTCGTTCCCCGCGATCACCGGCGTTGACCCGGTCGAAGTGTCTCCCGTGCTGGTCGGGTCCAACCCCGAGACCGGCACGCTCGATATCAAGGGCGCGAAGTGCCCGACCTGCGGTCACGTGAAATCCGACGCAGACGACGAAACCAACGACGACGACTCGGCGGCGCTCGCTGCTGAGCTAGTTGAACTGGAATTGGCCGAGGTCGACCTGGCGTCGATCGGCCTTAGTTAGAAAGGGCGGCACCATGCCACTCACCGCGACGCAGTTGCGCAACGAGGCCGAGACCGCGAAAGACGCGTGGCGAGCCTCGATCGAAGAGAAAAAGCCAGAGGCCGAGCGCGAGGTCTGTCGTGTCGCGTTCATGGACGCGAAAGCGGCGATCGAAGAGTTCGAGACGTTGCTAGCGGCGGAGAAGGCGTTCGACGCCGACCACCCGACACCGTCCCAGTTGCGCGACGCGAGCGACGCGTCGAAGTCTGACGACGTTCCGGCGGTGAGCAAGGATAAGGCGAACCAGACCCCGAACAACTACATCGAGGTCGTCGGGAAGCGCGGCCTACAGTGGCTCCCGGTCGCCAGCGAAAAGACCGAGGGCTATATCAAGCGGTTCCCCGCTGCGGTACAGCACCCGTCGATCATCGCCCGTTACCACCCGTCGAGCGATCTGTTCAAAGCCGCCGAGCAGCAGATGCAGGCGTACGCGATGTACCTGCGCAAGGGCGCGATGTGGATGGCGCAGAACGAGCCCGACTTGGCGAAGGCGCTCAAGGCGCTACAGGAGGGCACCGACAGCGAGGGCGGCTACCTGGTCCCGACCGACCAGCGAACCGATCTGATCTTCGACCCCGGCGCGCCCGGCGGAGTGACCCGCCCGCAGTCCTCGGTCACCAGCACGACCCGCGACGCGGGCACGATGCCGACGTGGACCGATGGCGACTGGATCGCGATCGCCGAGGAAGCGACCCCGTCGAACACCGACCCGGTGATGGGCCAGGTCGCGTTCACTGCGCGCAAGTCCGGTGCGAACATCACGCTCTCGGACGAACTGCTCGCGGACGAAGCGGTCAACCTGCCCGCGCAGATGTCGGCACGCTGGAACGCGCTCAAGGGCCGGTTCGAGGACGAGCAAGCGGTCGCCGGTGACGGCTCGACCGAACCGCTCGGCCTGCGCACCACCGGCGCAGGGCAGGGCGACATCGCCGACATCACCGACCTGTTGACGCTCGCCGCGCCCACGGTCGCCGAGATTGTGGCCGCGTACTTCGAGTTGCCCGCGCAGTTCCGCGCGACGGCAATCTGGCACACGTCCTCGTCGTTCATGGGGCGCGTGGCCGGGATCGAATCCGCGAACGGTGGCGTGAGCTTCCTCCGGGAACTGTTCGCCGCGCCGGAAATGACCCTGCTCGGCAAGCCGGTCGTGCTCTGGGACGGCACTGGCTGGGACGACGCCGCGACCATCGGTGCGAACGAGGAGGTCGGCGCGTTCGGCGACTTCCGCAACCACTACCTGTGGGTCGACCGAGTCGGGATGACGATCCGCCGGTTCGATGAGACCAGCGCCGCGAGCGATCAGGTGCTCTTCCGAGCACGGGCGCGCATGGACGGCCTGTTCACCGAGAACAACGCTTTCCGCATCCTCAAGGGTGCCGCGTCCTAGCGGTGACCGAGTAGCAATTCAGGGGGTGGGGGCCGCTCCGCCAGTAGCCGCCCACCCCCCATATCCCGACAGGAGTCACCGATGACGAACCGACTAGCACCAGGGCACGGGGCCGGAGGGCTCGACGGCACCCACGCGACGATCGCGCTGGCACCCGTCAGCAGGAACGGCGACACGACCAACGTCGTCAACGGCGCGACCATCGACCTACACGGGCGTGGCGCAGTGCTGTTCGTCAGCGCCGAAGGTGCGCTCACCGGGTCGGCGAACGTCGCCTATCACCTGCAAACGAACAACGTCCACCTCGACCCGGCGAACGGGACGTGGACGAACATCAGCGGGAAGACGCTGGCGGCTGCGACCGACCCGAACGTGTCGCGGCAACTTGACTACAGCCCCGCCGCAGGGGAGTCGCCGATCGTGCGGATCGTCCAGACCGTCGACGCGAACGTGTCGGTCTCGGGCGTCGTCGCGGTGATCTTCTAGGGATTGAGCCAGGGGGACAGTACCGATGCTAGTGCGCGTGATCGCTCTCCAGGACTGCGACGAGCCGACGCCGGGGAAGCCTGGCGGGAAACGCGCACTCTTCCTCGGGCAACAGTACGACGTATCCGTCGAGGCGCTGGACGCACTGGGCGATTCGGTGGAGGTCGTCGGAGACCTCCCAGAATCGCCGTCAGCGCCCGCGACGGATGATCTGGCACCAGTGACCGAGCGAATGACCGTAGACCAGCTGCGCACGACCGCAGCCGCACGAGGCATCGATATCAGCGGCCTGCGCCGGAAGGCGGAGATCGTCGAACTGATCAACGCGGCCTAGCCGCACTAGCCAAGGGGGACAACCTTGATCGTTCTGGCACAGGCAGTATGGCGGGACGTGACCGCCGCGAACGCGATCGCCGTACAACAAGCGGTGATGGGCGCGGGCGAGCCCGTCTTCCACATGGTCAACTCGGGCGACGCGCTGATCGCGCGGTCCCGATCCATCCTCGCGACTCGGTTCTTGCAGGAAGAACAGGTCGCGGGCGCTGACGTGCTCGTGATGGTGGACGGCGACATCACCTTCGAGCCGTCCGATCTCCAGAAGATCGCGAACGGCGCACGGGAGACCGGCGATATCTACGGCGGGATCTACGTCACCCGCGCCCGCGAGCCGCACGCTGCGTCGCGCACCCTGACCGACCAACGGTGGGAGTTCAAGCGCACACCCGAGCGCCGACCGCTCGAAGTGCAATACCTGGCGACTGGGTTCATGGCGATCCCCCGATCACTGCTCGAAGAGATGAGCACCTACGGGGGCAACGGATCGCGTGAACACTTCGAGGACATCGACGATGGTCACATCCTGCACTCATTCGAGCGCGGCGCGAACGCCGAGCACGTGATCGACTTTTTCCGCACGTTCGGGATCGTCGAGCCGGACGGTGTGACGCACTGGCTCTCTGAGGACTGGGCGTTCTGCGAGCGCGCCCGGCAGATGGGCCACAAGGTGTGGGCGGACCAGTCGGTGATCCTGGGGCACCAGGGGGCGGTCACGCTCACGGTCGAAGACCTCGGCGGCAGCGGGCACGCATTCGGCCCTGACTCGGTGCCAGCCGAGCGAACAATGGGCGCGCTCTACACCGACGACCCGCTCGCGCTCGACCCGCTGGTGGAATCGCTGGTGGAGGATATAGCCGAGTTCCGAGGGTCAACTCCCGAACTGGTGAGCGAGTTCCTACCGCGTGCAACTGCGGAACTGGCGGAGGAGTGGCGGCAGCAGCTACCGTCTCCCGGCGCGGAGTTCGTGCCTGAGGACGGTGACGGGCTGCAATCCGCGCTCGCGTGGTATCAGCGCAAGACGGTGGGCTACGCCTACATCTACGACCTCGCGAACTGGCACATCCAGGGCCGGGTGCCCGAGATCTACCACCGGCAGATCGCCGAGGCCTACTCGGGACACGGGACATACGACGCGCGCGAGATGCGCGTGCTCGACTACGGCGCAGGGATCGGAACTCTCGCGCTGATGCTGGCGCGTGACGGCCACCACGTGATCGCCACCGACGCGAACGACTACCTGCGGAAGTTCCACCACTGGCGAGCGAACCGGCACGGGCTGACCCTGCACCCGCTGCCGACCAAGCGAGGGGATCTGTCCCTGATCGACCTGGTGATCGCGACGCACGTGTTCGAGCACATCGAGACAGCCGACCTGCTGCGCGCAACGCTCCGCGAACTCGCGGGCATGATGAAGCGCGACGGGCGGCTGTTCTACGAGAACGACTGGGTCGCTGACGACCTGCACCCGCAGCACTTCGATCACTCCGCGATCTTCGAGGCCGCTCTGGTCGACGCCGGGTTCCAACCCGCGCCCGACCTCGGCGACCACTGGCGACGCTACAGCCCGCCGCTCGAATACGACCGCGTCCGCGTGCCGACCACCGAATCGATACAGGAGCCAGAACGCGAACTGGCTGTGGGGGGGGGTAGCCGCTGAGGGTCTAGGAGTTGTCCCCCTGCCCCTGGCGGCTATCCCGCTCCCCGAGAAAGCAAGGGGAACACGGTGGCTAACTGGTATTGCACCCTCGATGACGTGCGCGAACTGCTCGAACGCGAAGGCGACGGGCGCGACGCTGCGATCGGTATGGCGATCGCAGCCGTGTCCCGCGATGTCGACTCGCTGATCGGTGTCCGCGCCGGTGCGTTCATTCCCGAGACCGCCGCCCGCTCGTACCGCTGGCCGCAGAACCGCGCGAGCCTGCACCGCGACCTCTCGACGCTGTTCCTCGACGAGTGGCTGATCAGCCTGTCGGCGCTCACGTCCGAGAACCAGGGCAACACGATCGACTTTGCGAGCGATGCGTTCCTGGAGCCGGGGAACTACGGACCGCCCTACACCAAGATCGAGATCGACCAGGCGGCGACCGCCGCGACCGCCCGGTTCGGCGCAGCTACCACCCCGCAGCGGGCGATCCTCGCGACCGGGTCGTGGGGGCTGGAACTCAACACGATCGGCGCGGGCAACCTCAACGGCGCGATCGCGGATGCGGTGGCGACCAGCGTCGCGGTCACGGACGGGTCGAAAGTCGCGGTCGGGCACACGGTGCTGATCGACTCGGAGCAGATGTTCGTCAGCGCGATCGACTTCGTCGACATCGGGCAGAACGGCTCGGGCACGATGACCGCCGCCAAGAGCGATCAGACGGTCACCCTGGGCGGCGCGCCCACTGACGCCGTCGTGATCGGTGAAATCCTGCGCCGCGACTCGGAGCAGATGCGGGTCACCGGCATTACCTCCGCGACCATCTTTACCGTCGAGCGCGCCGTCAACGGCTCCACCCTGGCCGCGCACTCGGACGCCGACGACGTGTTCGTGCGTCGGACGCTGACGGTCGAGCGCGGCGTCAACGGCACCACCGCCGCAGCGCAGGACGACGATGCAGCGATCACGCGGTTCGTCATCCCGGAGCAGGTGCGCGAGTACGTCGCGAGCGTGGCTGCGTCCCAGGAGATCAGGGGCGGTCAGGGAAACACCGGAGGAAACCAGCCATTCAACACGATCAGCAACCAGCCGAAGGCGTCGAGCGTCAGCCTGGCGGCGATGCGAAATGCACTGCTCCAGAATCCCCGGTTCGCACCCCCACCGGGCGCGATGTTCGGGCTGGCAGGATGACCACCGCGACGCGCAACTGGGCGCGGCGTCTGATGGGGCTCGCGAAGGGCGAGCACGGGGAGGGCCGCAGGAAGTGACGACCGACGCCGCCGGGTACTCGATGCGCGTGGAGTTGCGCGGGGCGTTCTTCAACGACCCGCTACGCCGCAAGGTGATCGACGACGCGATCAAATCGTCGGTGCATGAGGCCGCCCTAGTGGGCGAGGCGCTGTGGAAAAAGAACCTGTTCAAGCCGCCCGACTTCCCGATCAGCCGTCACGGTAAGGACACGGGGCATCTACAGCGCAGCATCGTCGGCGAGGTCATCACCAACAGCCGCGCCGAGGTCACCGACTCGGGCGTGGTGTACGGGCCGTGGATCGAGGGCGAGAGCAGCCGTAACCAGACGTCCCGGTTCAAGGGCTACCACTCCGCGCGGAAGGCGACCACCGAGGTCCGTAAGCGAGCGCCGCGCATCCTGAACAAGCACGTCCGCAAAGGCGTCGCCCGCCTGAATCGGGGCGTCTGATGCCACGGATGACGACCACCCTGCTCGCGATCGAATCGGCGATGGAAACGCTCGGGGAGTTCGACGCGGTGATGCGTGGCGAACCCAAGAACGCGCCGCAGAACAACACCCTCGCGATCCTGCTCGACGCGGTAGTGATGGAACATCAGAACCTCGCGACCCCCACCGAGATCCGCTCGGTGATCCTGCGACACTACCTCAAGGCTCTGGGCGATGAGGCCGCGACCGAGGAAGCATCGGCGGGCGCGTACGACGCGATCCTGGGAGCCATCGGCGGCGACCTCGACCTCTCGACCTTCGGCGGCGGCGAGACCGGCGTAGCCGAACCGGAC
>Ga0255048_10001670_pt1 | contig 15047 bp, 16 predicted proteins | sample JV7_2_2_MG_FD_183619 | JGI IMG/M metagenome (GOLD analysis project Ga0255048, IMG submission 183619) | Seawater microbial communities from Jervis Inlet, British Columbia, Canada - JV7_2_2 | ecosystem: Environmental > Aquatic > Marine > Inlet | place: Canada: British Columbia | collected 2016-10-06
CCCCTCAGTATGACCAACAGGTGCGACACAAAACAGCGAGCGGAGGGCGAAAGCTGGCTACGGACCTGCCCCTCAGTCCGGGGTGTCACCGTTGACCGCCAGGCGCATCATCGGTTTGTGGGGAGCGTTGCGCTGCACGACCTCGAATCCCAGCCTGTGAAAGGTCGATGCGAGTCCGGTGTAGACGGTTGCTGCAGACTTCTTCTCGTCCGTGTCCCAGGGGTACGCCTCGAGAATGCCTCCGCCCTGTTCCCTAACGTGCTCGATCGCTGCCCTCGTCAGCACCTCCGTCAGGCCCTGGCCTCGATTGGCTCTCCGGACAACAAAGCAGGCGAGAGACCAGACGCCTTCGATGTCCAGATCGGTCTTGAAGTGCCGCGAGTTGACCAAACCCGGAAGGGAGTTTCGAGGGACCACTCTGCACCAGGCGATCGGTTCGCCGTCCGCATACGCAAGGAGGCCGGGAGGCGGTCCCGACTCGACGATCTCGCGGAAGACGGTGCGATTGGGTGCAGTGCTTCCGCCCTTGGTCCCCTCGCCCCACACGGTGGTGGTTGGCGTTGTCCAGTACATGCACCAGCAGCCGCCGATGCCGCCCTTGCCCAGCACCGTGACGAGATCGCCGAAGCGGTCAGGCGTCAGTGGCTCGATGATGTATCCGTCGACGTTCATATCCACACCTGCTTCATGGTTCATCTCGACTCTATAGGACGGTCGAGCTCTCGGCAGAAAACCGCCGGATTGGCTGGTTCCACGACGGCAAGTCGGGTTACACTCGCCCCACCCAGCACCTGGTGAGAACGTTCTTCCCGGAGGTTTCGTGCGCAAAACTTGGTTCCCCGTCGCCATCCTGTGGCTGGGCTATACCGTTCTCCTTCTTGCCCTCACGAGGTACATCAATGTGCTACCGGTCGAGTGGGCAGAGGAAGCTGCCGTGGTTGATGATGCGTTCCTTTTGCTCATGTACCTCGGGTCACCGGTCATGGCACTCGTGCTTGCGGTGATGACCTGGGGCGCGATCGCATGGCGTTCCGGTGGCGCCGATCGGGAGGATGGACCGAACCAGCACAACAACCGCGTCCTGGTAACCGTTTGGCTGGTGGCCACATCCGCCCTCGCGATATTCGTTGTCATCAACCCCGGATTTCTTGGCCTCGCCGAGATCAGAGGAGAACCGTCGTCTGACTATGTGATCGAAATGGAGGCCTCGCAGTTCTTCTGGGAGGTCACCTATCACAACGGCGCAGTGGCGCTTGACGAGCTCGTGGTGCCGGCCGAGATGCGTGTTCGGTACGACGTGACGAGCACAGACGTTCTCCACTCCTTCTGGATTCCCGCATTCCGAATCAAGATTGACGCCGTGCCTGGGATCACGACAGTGGTGTACGCGACTGCCATAGACGAGGGCACAAACGACGATGACGTCAACCTCCGAATCCAATGTGCAGAGTTGTGTGGCGCGGGCCATGCGACGATGGTGCTTCCCGTGCGTGTCGTGAGCGACGCAGAGTGGAATGCGTACATCAGTTCTCTCGGCGGGAGTGGCTGAGCCGATGATGAACGGAACACAAGCATGAAGTACCTCGTTCGAGCATTTGTCCTCGGGATCGTCGGCTATGTCGCGGGGGTGTCCATCACGCTTGCGATTAGGGGAGGCAGCCCCACCGACGAGGTTGCAGTCGTATTCGGCTTCGCCCTTGGTCTCATCGGCTGGCTGGCCGGTATCGGCGGAATCGAGGCGTTCGGCCGTCAGTGGATAGGCAAGACACCACAGGTCAGCACGGACCGCGGGTGGCGCCGTTACTTCCAGTTCTCCGTCGACCACAAGGTGATCGGCATCCAGTACGGTGTGACCCTCCTCGCCGTCCTGCTCCTCGGTGGCCTCTCAGCGATGGTCATCCGCATCGAGTTGGCATCACCGGGCATGAGCATTGTCGATCTCGAAGAGTTCAACAAGATTGCGTCCATGCACGGCATTCTCATGATCGCGGTTGCCGTCGCAGGCGTCATTGGGGCCTTCGGCAACTACATCATCCCGATCCAGATCGGTGCAGCGGACATGGCGTTCCCGCGCATCAACGCTGTCAGCTACTGGCTGGTGCCGCCCGTCGCGATCGGACTGTTTGGTGCGCCGCTGCTTGGATCCTTCAGCGCCGGCTGGACTGCTTATGCACCGTTGTCCGTAACGGGTGATTCGGGTCAGATCCTCTTCAATCTGGCGATCATCACGTTCGGTTTGTCGTCCATCCTTGGTGCCCTCAACATCATCGTCACCGTGGTAACCATGCGCGCTCCAGGCATGACGTGGGGCCGGTTGCCGATCTTCACCTGGGCAGGCTTCTCCGCAGCGCTTCTCGCGTTCTGTGTGACCCAGTTCTTCGCGGCCGCTCTCGTGCTCGTCACGATGGACAGGGTCGCCGGCACCGACTTCTTCGGGCCAGATGTGGGCGGGGGTCTGTTGTACCAGCACATCTTCTGGTTCTACTCGCACCCCGCCGTGTACATCATGGTGTTGCCTGGCTTCGGTGTGATACTCGAACTCGTGACGACGTTCGCGCGCAAACCGCTGTTCGCCTACAAGGCGGTCGTCGGCGCATTTCTCACGATCGTTGGCCTCTCCGTCGTCGTGTGGGCGCACCACATGTTCACCTCTGGCATGGCAGATTTCCTCCACGCACCGTTCATGATCCTCACCGAGGCGATTTCTATTCCCACAGGCGTCATATTCCTCTCGATCATCGGTACGCTCTGGCAGGGGAAACTGTGGTTCCGCACCCCGCTCGTGCTCGCGTTCGGATGGCTGTTCAACTTCCTGATCGGTGGCATCACAGGGATCTTTCTTGCGGACGTTGCCACAGACATCCACTTGCAGGACACATACTTCGTTGTTGCCCACTTCCACTACACGGTCGTTGGGGGATCGATCTTTGCTCTGCTTGCCGCATTCTTCTACTGGTTCCCCAAATTCTCCGGCCGCATGTACAACGACACGATGGGCAAGATCTTCGCCATTTGGATCACGGTTGCCTTCAACCTCACGTTCATCCCCATGTTCTGGGTCGGTATCAACGGGATGAACCGCAGAGTCGGCGACTACGCACCTGTGTATGAGTCTGCGAACAAGTTCGCATCCATTTCCGCTCTGATTCTTGGCGCGAGTTTCCTGCTGTTCGTGGGGAACATCGTTTGGTCTGCCATCTGGGGGCCGAGGGCTGGATCCAATCCGTGGAACTCCCGGACGCTCGAGTGGCAGGTGTCCTCGCCGCCAAGCCACCACAACTTCCTGTCCCAGCCGGTCATCGTGGGACACCCGTATGACTACGGAGCGGACGATTCGCCCTACGTGATCTTCCCCGATGCCCGGACACCTTCTGAACCGGATGTGCCCGACGAGGAGGTGCTCGTATGACGATGGGACAGGTCGCGATCGACCGGGATCTGTTGCGCGAGGCAACACGCAGGGGATTGGTGGCAGCAGTGCTGCTTGCGGTCCTCACGGTCATCGAGTATCTCATTGCCATAGGGCTCGATGACCCGCTCTTGGCGCTCATCCCCTTCGTCATCTTGAAGGGCTGGATCATCCTCGACACGTTCATGCACATCCGAGCCGTGTTCGGCGAGGGAGATCACTGATGACCACCGAAACCGTGCATACCGAGTATCGCCAGGACATGTCCTTCCAGCCGAGGGCGAACCGGATCGGTCTGTGGCTCTTCATCGTCTCTGAGACGTTCTTGTTCGGTGCGTTTCTTGCTGCGAGGTACTTCACAACGGGCACGTATCGGCCCGAAGAACTGAATCAGAGCCTTGCTCTTCTGCTCACGACCGTTCTGTTGGTCTCATCGGTGAGCGCGTACCTTGGAGAGGCGTCCATCAGGTTCAACCACAGACGCAACTTCATCATCTTTGCGGGTGTCACGATCGTATTGGGGCTCGTTTTCCTCGGCGGTGTGGTCATCGAGCTGAGGGAGGCCATCCACCTCTTCCCGCCCGGAACGCCATACGGCTCTTCGTACTTCATGCTGATCGGACTGCATGCGTTCCACGTTGTCACCGGCCTCATCGCGCTCGGCTTCGTGCTGCTGCTCGGACTCAAGGGCCACTTCGGATCAGATGACTACTGGGGTGTCGAGGGCGTCGTCAAATACTGGCATTTCGTCGACCTCGCTTGGGTTGTCATCTATCCGACGTTGTATCTTTTCTGAATAGCTCTCAACAGGTTCCGAAATGGCAGAATCCGTGCCGGTGAACAAGACCTACTCCAAGCGTCGCAGATGGATCGAGGCGATCCTGTTGATCGTGGGGTCGACGCTGGTTGTCTTCCTCCTGTCATCGGTTGCCCTTCTCATCTACACGGATGGGTCGCGAGAGCCAACTGTGCATGTGCTCGACATACCTCCGGGCTCCTGGGACCTCATCGAACAAGGAGAGAATCCACTCGAGATCCCTCCAACATGGTCGTTCTACGCCGACGACACCCTCGTGCTCGACAACCGAGATGACGTTGCCCACACACTCGGCAACTGGTACGTGCCCCCGCACACTGTTCGCAGCTTCGAACTGCAGCCTGCGTTTGGCGGCTTCTTCGCCTGCAGTCTGCATCCATCTGGTGGGATCACACTCGACATCCAGCCCCGTGTCTATGACTTCTCGATCATCATGACCACCGTCCTTGGATTCGGTATCGCCGTCGGAGTCATCCTGTGGATCGGACTGAACGTGATGCGGTCGCTCGATCACGAACCCGACGTATCCGACTACTTGTCAGGCGGACGAAGCCACTCAACTGCCGGAGGTTGAAGGCTGGAAGCTGATGGCCGTCAGCTCCTTGTGGAATTCAATGGCCTCCATCATGTTGTACACGACGTACCCGACGAAGGATCTCCATGACGATGCCACAACTACCCGATGATTGGGATGTCACACGGACGACGCTTCAGGCCTACACCCACGCGCTGACGGCTATTCCTCGCGCGGGAGGGACGCCGGATGACCGGTGGACCCACGTGGCGATGAAGATCGTCCCCAACGGCCTGAGGACCGCCCCCACACCCCTCGTCGACGGCTCTGACCTCGTGGCGACACTCGATCTCGACAGCCACGAAATCGTCGTTGAGGCCGGAGACGACACGGAGCGTATCGATATGAAGGCCGGCCCCGCCCCCGCCACCGTCGGTGTAGCGCTACTGGCGTTCGCTGCGAGACATGGGTCGATGATCGATGCGGACGGCGAGCGCTTCAGCGACACGGACACACAGATCTACGTGCCTGACCACGCAAGTGCGTTCCTTGGGACTGCCGTGTTCGTAGCTGAGGCATTCTCCGAGATGAACGAATCCGTTCAGGGAGAAGTGACGGGACCGCACCTGTGGCCGCACGGCTTCGATATCGCCACAGAGTGGTTCTCATCTGAGCGTATGCCCTACGGAGACAGCGACGCTTCGGCACAGATCGCCGTCGGTTGGTATCCGGCAGGCGATGGGTACTTCTACGCAAACCCGTGGCCCTTCAATGACTCGTGGGCAGAAACCCCTGTGCTCGAGGGAACCAGTTGGCATCTCGATGGCTGGCAGGGAGCGGTGCTCGACTCAGCCGGTGTCGAGCGCGCCAAGGTCGTTGCTTTCGGCAAGGCTGTGCACTCGCTAGCGAGAGAGGCACTTGCCGGCGCGGGTTGACACAGGCCGAGAACCGGTCATCGACTTCCGGCTTTCGGATGGCTGAAGGCTGACAGCTCAAAGCGTCGACGGTATGCTGCCGCCCATGCCATTTCCCAAGCCGTTCTTTCGGTGGCGACCGCACCCGTGGCACGGGCTCTCAGCAGGAGACGAAGCGCCGAGCCGTGTGAACGCGTATATCGAGATCACACCGTTCGACGTCGTCAAGTACGAGGTCGACAAGGAGACGGGTTATCTCAAGGTCGACCGTCCGCAGCGCGGATCGAGCTCGCCTCCGGTCCTGTACGGCTTCATCCCGAGGACCTACTGCGCCGAGCGTGTTGCAGCGCTGTGTGACGGCGTCGATCGATCCGATGGCGATCCCCTCGATATCTGCGTCATCTCGGAGAGGCCGATCAACCGCATCGAGATCCTGACCAAGGCCAGAGTCGTCGGCGGATTGCAGATGATCGATGGGGGAGAAGCCGACGACAAGATCATCGCGGTGCTCGACAACGACCCCGCATGGAGCACCGTAGAGGACATCTCAAGGCTCCCACAGATGCTTGTGGGCCGCATTGAACACTACTTCGCCTCCTACAAGACGCTTCCCGGCGAAACGAACACTGTTGAGATTCCCTGGACCTACGGCGCCGACCATGCGGTCAAGGTCGTGACAGCAGCGATGGAGGACTACGTGGAGACCTTCGGTGACGCGTAGAGAGCGGATCATCAAGAAGCTCGTCGCATGGGCGGTTGCATTGCTGTTCCATCGGGTCGAGGTGCGACAGCCCAACGGACTCACATCGAATGGCTCCCAATTGGCCAATGCAAGCCACTTCGGCGGTTTCACAGACCCACTTCTGCTGATCCGGGCGATGGACCGTGTGCCGAGGTTCATCGCCCGGGATGTGATCTGGAAGGTCCCGATTGTCCGCAACCTCCTGAACTGGGCCGGTGCTATCCCGGTCCACAAGAGTGACGACAGCGGCCCTTCATCGAACGATCAGATGTTCAAATCGACATACGATGCACTCGGTGAGGGGGATCTGATGACGATCTTCCCCGAGGGGATCACTGTTGACGATCCCCAGATCGCCCACATCAAGACGGGATCAGCTCGGATCGCCCTCGGTGCGAGAGCCAATGGGGTGGAAGGCATCACGCTTGTCAGTGCCGGCATTCACTACGAGAACAAGGCTGCACTGCGCTCTGAGGTGTTCATCGACGTCGGCTACCCCATGGATCTCGATACCTGGGTCGAGGAGAACGTCGCCCCAGGATATCCGCAGGATCCGTCGAACAGAGAGGCTGTCGTAGCCCTCACGTCTGAGATGGAGAAGCGTCTGCGCTGGGCTGCCCCTGACTTCGAGGACTGGACAACGGCAAGGAATCTCTCCGCCGCATCCGATGTGGCGCTCAGACGCGCTGACGGATCCGATTCCTTCGTCGGCCATGGCGATAGCGCGAGGCTCGCAAGGCTGCTCGACGAGGCACGAGACGAGCAGAAGCAGGCAGTTGCCGACGCCATGGAGCTGTATCGGGCCGAACTCGATGCGCTCGGCTACGACGACGAGATGTTCGTCAGCGGGCTTCGCACCAAGCGAGCATTCGTGTGGAACATTCTCAAAGACATCATCGTTGGGCTGCTTCTGCTGCCGTTCGCCGTCGTTGGGCTTATCGTCAACGCCATCCCCATGGCGATCGTCTGGCTCATCGGGAGGCTCAAGGTCGACGATGCGATGATGGCCACGATCAAGCCACTGGGCGCCATCTTCGTGTTCCTCGTCACCTGGGGAATATGGTCATGGTGGGTCTGGGCCATCAACGGCATCGAGATGTTTTCGGCGACGATCGTCCTGTTGCCATTCTACTTGTTCGCTCTCATCGCCCTGGCCGAACGATTCGTCCTACTGCTCGGCGCCGTCAGGTCGTTGACACGTTCGAGGTCGATCGCGGACGTCTACGAACAGGTACATGAGGACAGGGCGGCCGTCGTTGAGGCAGTAGTTCAGGCTGTTTGAACTCTGCCGCGTTCGATGTTCTCGGCTCGCTCCACTTCTGAAGCCCTGAGCTTCTCCTCGATACGCGCCATCTGCTCGGCCGTGACATCGTCGAACCCATAGGCAAGACGGATGAACGATCCGAGATCAGCCCTGTAGTCGTGTCCGGTCGACTTGAACTCCCCAGGTACAACCGTCGCGGCATTCTTCGTGTCGATGAGGCCTTGCCAGAACGCAACCCCCGGCAGCCATCGCTGGTACGGGTTGACACCACGTCCACGATCCGGCTTCCTGAGCCAGTCCGGCATCTCGTAGAAGGTCGACGGTGCGAAGCTCGCGACGGGATCGTTGTCGTGGTTGAGGAATGTCGCGGGTGGCAACGGTCCCCCCGAATCGATGTACTCGGTCAACTGTTCGGGACGGTCAAAGACGGGGATGGAACCTTCGACGGTCAACTTCTCGAAGAGCACCGTTCCCGAAGGTGTTCCCACCCAGAGGGCACCATCCACGGGCAGGTCGACGCCGCCCCAGATCTTCTCGATCCCGTTCTGACCCGTTTGCGCCCCGAGACTCTCGCCGTACGCGACGAGCTGGATGGTGCGGTCGAGCTGATCGATCTCTGACCTCAGCCTGGCTACGAGTGCCGAGTACAGTGTGGATGCGGTCGCAATCTTGTTCATGGAGAGCATCGAAGGGAGGCTGCCGTATTGGATTGCGACGGTGGCCACATCGCCGCGAGCCATGAGTTCAGCCGCTTCGACGGTGATGTAGTTGACGTATCCGGTTCCCGCCGGTGAGGCTGCGATGATCCGCGAGCGTTCGAATCCTCCGGTGCGACGCAGCTCCTGGATCGCAAGCTCGACTCGCTCTTCGATCGAATCAGCAGAATCGACACCAACGAAGACCCTCACCGGGTCCTTGCGGGCCGGTTCACCCATGACACTCTCTATGACTGCCGGCGAGGTTGCGACCGATACCAAGCGTCTTCCCTGGAGCCCGAGTGTGTCGTATGGGATGAGGCTGTAGTCGCCGCCGGCGACGTTTGCACCCTCGGGGGCATCCTGATATGCCAACTCATATGCCTGATTGCCCTTGGCGATCGCACCGGTGGCACGTCCGAGCGCAGCCCTTGCACCGACACCGAGCAGACCGACCGCTGCCACTGCTCCTCCCGTGTACAGGAGGACGCCGGTCAAACCTGTTGTCCGCGTTGTCCTGCGCGCCAGGTATCCGGACACACGGATCAACGAGATGAGCCCTCCCACCGCTGCCACGGTCCCGAGAGCAGTCCCGGCGGCGGTCGCGAGGTATTTGGCGTCGGGTTGGTCATCGCGAAACTCCAGCGCTGCCTGCACATCGGCGACTGTCGAGGCAGTCACCGCGATGGCGCTGATCGTGCCGAGGGCAGGACGGCTGTTGCTTGCCATCCCCGCGACGGCCACTCCGCTCAGCACGTCTGTTCCTGTTTCGGTCCATGCGGCGGCCGGGTCCATGGGCGAGGATGACGACTGGCCGATGTCGCGCACAAACCCCGCGGTGCGGGCGCCCGTGGCAACTACTCCTGCGAGGCGCAGGGCGGCGGACCCTCCGAAGGGTGGAAGAAGCCCAAGCACTCTTGCGGATGTGGATCCGGCGACAAAGCCGGTGACGAAGCTGCCGGCCATGATGAGCCCCTGATCGATCGCTGATCGCGGCATGAGGCTCGGCTCCAACGACTTGGCAGCCATGCGCACGCCGGTCAGCGCACCAACAAGCGGAGCAGAGTATCTCGAGAGCAGCAAGATCAGTCCCTGGTGATCGTGGGGTCGGTCCAGATGGTGGTGGTGCTTTGTGTGGTGGCGATGGGCGATTTCATGCACTAGACAATAGTCGTGCGTGTGAATTGGCACTTCCCTCACCGGCCCATGTCGATTACCTTGGTGGCAGGAAGGCAACTGGAGGACCGCATGCCACGTCCGGACAAGGACATCAGGCCTGGGCAACTCGATGGGCCTGTATCTCCCGCGCGCAGAGACTCGTGGACGAAATACGGTGGAGCCGAAACGGTGGACGGCCGTCGAGGCGATGAGAGCAGTGTGGAGGTCACCGTCGACGACATCACTGTCACCAACCACGTGGATGAATTCGAATCCAAATATGCAACCCGCGGGACTTCTGCTCACGGTGTCGGTCTGACAGACGACGACGGTGCGTCTGCGCCCCTCGAGTACGTGAGGGAGTGGGTAGTCGACCGCACTGTCGAGGGTCGCATGTACCACCGAAGCGACAGGCTCGTGAAGGTCGAGTTGGGCGGTTGACGCTCAGGCGTTCGGTTCTCCGCACACGTCTTCGAGTTGCTCGAGCCCCAGTTCTCTGACGGCTCGTTCTGGATCGTTGATGACGAGCTGCACGTGCTCGTGCACGAGGTCGATGTTGGCTACACGGCCGGGTTTGCCGTCATCCCTGTACTTGAGGTGATAGTCGGGTGGTATGAACCGGACGGAGACGACGTTGTCGATGTCCACGGACGGAAGCAGTTCGATGAGCCGTGGCAGAGCATCAATCGGGATATCCGTCAACATGGTTCGTTTGATGACGTCGGCAAGGCTGCCGAAGTTGAGAACAAGAGAAACGGGATCCCCCTGCTCGATCATCGCTTCGATGACACATCGTTGCCGGTTCATGCGGAAGTAGTCCGAATCCTGATTCCGCGTGCGTGCGTATGCGAGAGCTATGTGGCCGTCCATGGTCTGCCACCCGGCATCGATCTCGATCCGCTCGAAGCCGCTGTCGTCCTCAAGCGGGTACTTCTCATCGATGACCTTCGAAGGTACGTAGATGTCCACACCACCGAGAGCGTCGACGATCTCGACAAACCCATCGAGATTGACCATCGCGTAGTAATCGATGTCGATTCCGAGGAACTCGCCTATGACACCCTTGACGGCGTTTTCCGATGGTGTTCCTGGTCCGGGGAAGGCGTCGGGGTATTGCTCGCCCATGACCCACAGCTCGTTGATGAGTTCCGGGTAGCAATTGCAGTCCCACACACCCATGCCCTCGGGCAGCGGTGCCTGTGTCCAGTTCCGGGGGACTGAGAACATCGCAGCCTCTCCGGTTACGGGGTCGATCGAAACGGTGATCATGGTGTCGGTTCGGATGCCTGTCCTACCCGCGCCGAAGTCACCACCGATGAGAAGGATGTTGAGTCGGTCGTCTTCGGCAAACGCGTCCGATGGAGCCTCGGTTGTCGTCGTTGCGGGAGGCACGGTCGCAACGGTGTTGCCCGAAACGTCTGTGACGGGCGGGGACGGCTTGGTCGTCGTCGTGGCGACCGGTGCGGCGGTCGTATTGCCACCGAATACAGAGGTGATGAGGTCGTATTGCACGATGTCGTAGTAGCCGAACACGGCGTGGGGCAGCAGAAGAACTGCGCCAAGCGTGACTGCTCCGATGAGGATCGCTCCAGCAGATGAGGCCTTCTGTGAACCGAGCTTCGCCTTGGCGGTTCGGTACGCGTCGTCAGCAGCCCAGACGCGGTACGCGAGCAGCAGAATGTTGCCAACCATCATCAGTGCAAGCGATGAAGGCCTGATCCACATCGTCAGGAACGAGACCTTGTCGCTGAAGAAGAACAGCAGGATCGCGAGGATTAGGGCATCAACGATCAGGAGCAAACTCCCCTTTCGTGCGTCCCCTGCGATGAAGTGACCAGTACCTGGCAGGATCGCAGACGCAAAAGCAGCGATGAACGGCGCTGATTTCGCCGAAGCAGTGGGGGAGGTGGCCATCGCCCGAGATGGTAGGTGAAGGGTCTCGGTATTCGACGGTTTGCGGCTCACGGTTCACGGCCGACTGTCCACCTGTCAATGTCGCATATCGGTAACCTCATCCCCGCAGTGACTGAAACGCCGGAAAAAACCGATGATGGAGCGATGGGTCGCGCCGCGCGGTATGCCTACATGCGCAGCGACGGCACGCTTGACATCGTCATCGGCAGCCTGATCGCAGGGCTTGGTGGGTATGCGTATCAGTTCCTTGCCGGCCGGGCCCTCGGTACCGAGGGATTTGCCGCGATCGGGATCTTGCTCACCGCTCACTTCCTGTCGTTCGTTGTCGTTCTGATGCCGATCGAGCAGTTCGTCATACGCAGGTTGACGCTTGGTGCGCGGGGCTGGGTTGTTCCGGCCAGAGCAGTCGCTCTTGCAGGGGCGACTGCTGTTGCGGCCGCGTTTGTGGTCTCAGTGTCCGGCGACGACTACTTCGCCGCATATTCCTCACGTTCTGTGTTCGTGCTGTTCATTGTCGCCACGGTCGTTGTGCACTTCTTCTTCGCTGTTGGGCGAGGGTATCTCGCAGGGTTCCGGAGGTTCCGGTCGTACGGATACGCATCCGCAGGCGCCTCGGTCCTCAGGCTGGTCGTCGCTGTCGGCGTAGCGATAGTGGCGCCGACTGTGACAGGGATTGCATGGGCGCATGTACTCGGCCCGCTGGTCATCGTCCTGTGGCGACCGTGGAAAGCACCTCGAAGCGAGTCGCGCGTCATGGACGGGGACGTCGAAGACGCTGATGAGAAGGGGCTCCTGGCAGGTCTTGTCCTTGCAGCGGCGGCATCCCAGGCATTGTTGCTTGCGGGACCACTCGTCGCCTCAAGGTTGGGGGCGACCAGGGCGGAACTGTCGATCGTCTATGCGACACTCCTGATCGCCAGGGCGCCGCTCACGTTGGGCTACAACCTGATCGCCCGAATCCTGCCTTCCTTCACAGAGATGGCGGTACGCGGCGAACGCCGCGAATTGCGGTCCTGGGCGAGAGGTATCGCCGTTGCAGCGGTTCTTCTTTCCGGCGTGGGCGGACTGCTGGGCGCGATTCTTGGACCGTTGCTCGTGGGTGTGGCGTTCGGTTCAGGGTTTGCGCCTTCTCCGTTCGTCGCCGCTGTGGCTGGTGCAGGTGTCGTGCTGGCGTCAGGAGGCTTGTTCATCGGCCAGATCCTCGTGGCCAAAGGGCAGTCCTTCAGGCTTGCGCTTGCCTGGTTTGCTGCCCTGGTCGGCGCAGTCGTGATCATCGCTCTGCCGATCGGTGATCCGGTTGTCCGCGTCGTCGTCGCTTTCGCTGTCGGCGAGGTTGTTGCTCTTGGTGCGCTCGTGGCAGCGGCCCTGATACGGGACGCAGACGAGACCGAGATTTCGCACGGATACGTCGTGGTGAAACGGTCGCTCGACATCGGCGGTGCAATGGTTGCTCTCGTGCTGCTCGCCCCCGTGATCCTCCTTGCTGCACTGGCGGTGAAACGAGATTCGCCCGGACCGGCCTTCTTCAGGCAGAGACGCGTGGGAAGGAACGGAGAGGAGTTCTGGATGATCAAGCTACGGACGATGATCTTCGACAAGGACGAGGCGGTCTTCAAGCAGCACATCGAGGAGCTCAGAAGGTCCGACGCTGACGACACCCAGTACACGATCAAGATCGACGGTGACCCACGCGTCACACAGGTCGGTGAACGTCTCAGGAGGTGGTCAATAGACGAGCTCCCCAACTTCGTGAACGTCCTGAAGGGATCTATGTCCCTTGTGGGTCCCCGACCGCTTGTTGTCGAGGAGGCCGAACTCATCGGTTTCGAGCATCCCCGATTCTCCGTCAAGCCTGGAATCACTGGCCTTGCCCAGGTCCACGGCCGTGACTCGATTGCCCTCGCGGAGCGAACAGCATGGGACGAACGGTACGTTGAGACCCGCTCGACGAGGCTCGACCTCGAGGTCATGTTCGCAACGGTTGGCGCTGTGTTTGTCACTCCGGGCGATGGAGGTTCAGAGGAATAGGGGTGTCGGTGTGATGTTGTACGTGTCATGAACGATCCAGTATCTGGGCGTTTGGCGCTCCCTGATCCTCTGATCGCTGTTGTGGGGGCTACGGACAACCCGGACAAGTATGGCAACAGGATCTATCGGGACCTCAAGGGCAAGGGCTACCGCGTGGTTGCCGTCAACCCGGGGCGTGCAACGGTGGACGGCGACAAGGCATTCAAATCCGTCGCGGATCTTCCTGAGCAGCCGGACATCATCAACGTGGTTGTGCCGCCGCCTCGCACGATGCGCGTGCTCGACGATGCAGCAGCAATCCGTGACGCCGCCGTGTGGATACAGCCCGGCGCCGCAGATAACGCAGTGCGCGAGCGGGTTGTCGAGCTCGGTATCCCTGCGCTCATCGACGCATGCATCATGATCCAGACGCGCACGAAGGTCTAGGCCACACAGAACAGAGTCACCGGTATCGTTGCGGTGCGACGCTTCGGAGAAGATGTGACAACTGACAACCTTCGGGCCGACCTCGACGCCCTGCCCGGTGTGGCAACAGCTGAGGTCATCCTGCGTGACGATGACACTCCTGTTGCCCGGATATGGCTCGACGGTACGAGAGATGGCGACGAGGTGAGAGAACTCGTTGATGCCCTACTCGGCCGGTCCATCTCATCGGTCGTGTTCCCAAGACAAACGACACAGCGAAGGCGAATCGGACTTGGCAGAGGACTCGGCGATCTGATTCCGAACGATGAACAGCACCCGGTGCCGATGCAACTTCAACCGGCCGCAGGACGGCGACCGACGATTGCCTACGTAGCGGTGATCGAGTCGGCCAGCGGCGTTGTCGTGGAGATTGAAGATGGCGCAGGGGATGTCCACAGTGAACCTGTTGGCGGTGACTTGAATATCGATGGGGCCGTGTTGAAAGGTGTTTTGGCACTTGTCGATGGCTCCGACGACGTTCGGATCGATGTCACAGACGCCGAGACAGGGGATGGAACCGTGCTGCTGGTTGCAGCAATCCACGGCGATCGCCGAGCCGCGGGTGCGGCATTTGTCGAGCACGGGCGTCCCTATGCCCTTGCACGTGCGGGACTCGACGCTCTCTGTGATCTGTCATGGTGATGGACATCAGATGTCCGGCTTGCGGCGAGTCGGACAATCTGGAGGGTTCACGTTCTGAGAAGTCCATCGAGATGCGGTGCCGGGAGTGCGACACCAAGTGGGACAGGCCTCTCGCCAAGAGGTGCCGGGTGTGTGGAGGCGACGACCTCCAGACCATCCCGCTTGCGATCATCGAGAAATCGCGCGGGACACAGCTCTCGGTTGTCGGCACCCGGCCTGTGCACCTTTGCTCCGAGTGTGACGTCGACGTGTTGCGTCACTATCACGACCATCGTCCGAATCCCCTCATGCCAACGGATCTGCCCACGGTTGGCGAGGAACACCTCAACAGGTGACAAATGGCCGGGTGGACGGCGCCCTAGGTGTCCTTCTTCTAGAGGTTGTTGACAAAGGGAGAGCCTCCCGGCTTCGGTTTGGGGTGTAACAGCTCCAATCCGAACAGGAGGCTCTCATGGTGCACCGTAATGCGCGGTTGACGCCGGTCG
>Ga0255048_10001671_pt1 | contig 15046 bp, 18 predicted proteins | sample JV7_2_2_MG_FD_183619 | JGI IMG/M metagenome (GOLD analysis project Ga0255048, IMG submission 183619) | Seawater microbial communities from Jervis Inlet, British Columbia, Canada - JV7_2_2 | ecosystem: Environmental > Aquatic > Marine > Inlet | place: Canada: British Columbia | collected 2016-10-06
CTTCGCAGTTCTTCGAGTATCAGATTAACCATGTTGACCAATTTTCGAGCCTCAAGATTGATGGCATTCAATACACCAAGCATAAGATTCGCCTGTGATTCTGTAATAATAGTAACGGAGCGAAGGGTTTGATTCGGCCCCGCAATAGCTGTAACTTCGACCCCTTCATCTTGAAGCCTCTCGATAGCAGTCTGTATTTGCATCCATTGATCCGCCGTTAAGTTATCACCTAATAAATCTTGCAGAGTTTGTATCAATTCTTCTTGCTGTTCAGTCGTAAGATCAAACATTTCAGTAAAGAAATTGACCAGATTCATTCCCTGTTGGAAACCTAAAGCCCCTTGTTCTGCTAACGATTCTAAAAAGGCAATCGCCTGCTCAAAGTTCTGAACGCCGCGTAAATCATCAAACCTCCCCTGAATCGCTTCCGCTTCGGCGAGAAGGTCTCTATACCACCGAAGCGTTTGCTGTTGAGCTTCTAACCAACGTGGAGCTACGCCCTCACTAATCATTCTCTCAATGTTTGCAATTTGTTCTAAGATGTTTTGAATGTTTGTTTCTCGTTCTGCGATTGTCATTTCTTCTATTGCTTGGATGTTTCTTTCGTAGGCTTCCGTCAATTTATCTAAGGCATCGACTTGATTTCTTACGGATGATTCTCCGCCTCCATATATACTGGCATAAGCATCGATAATCGCCGTAAGTCCGACCGATACCGCTCCGGCCACGTCTCCCCTTGTTAATCTAATAGCCGCTTCCGTAAACGCTTGCGCCGCCTCGTTAATATGAAAAGCGATATCTCTCATGGCGGACTCGATAACAGGGGCCGCCTTTTCAAGATCGGTTGCCGCCCTTAAAAATCCTGACATATCGACGCGAGAACCACTTGGGCCGGGCGTAGCTCCCACTAATGACGGTTGGAATGGTTTGGGAAAGAATCCTTTTTGCTTTGCCTCTGATGGTGTTAACCTTAAAAAACCAGCAACGCTTTTAAGCTCAAAGGCTAATTCCTTAGTTTTCTTAATGGCCTCATCTATCGGCCCTATAAAATCCTCTTTCTTAAATGCTGAACGCCAAATCTTACCGAACGCCTCAACATCTCCGCTCATAGACCTTAATAATATACCCCATCGCTTCCATGCGGGGATTGTATCATCGGCCATAAACTTATTAAGTATCTTTAGCGATCCGGTAAGTCCCTCGAACAGCCCGACACCGCCGCCAGTTGTAACACTTTGCGCTATGAATATTCCGACTTCATTTGTAAGATTTTTCCAAGAAGCGGCAAGCCTATCTATTTCATCTTTGGTATCAATAGAGCTAATGCCAACTCGCTCTATAATGTTTTGACCCTGTGCAATTACATCGTTGAATAATGCTTGCTTCTTTTCGATTTCGGTTAGCTCGCGCCCAAGCTCGTCCGCTTTTTTCTTATATGCGTCTGTCAGATTTAATACAATACCAAGATTGTCAAGTATAAGCCTCGACTGTCGGGCTGTTCCCAAAACAATATCATTGAACATTTGAGTTGTAGACGAGTTGAAAGCTCTCGCCGCAGACCTTGCGATTTCGACAAACAGGGGCAGGTCTTTTAGGGTTAGGCCCATAATCGAAGCCCTTGACGCGGCAACCATTAAATCAACATCGGCGATTGTTCCGGCAGACGCCTCTCGCAATTCTTCAATCATCTTGCTGGCACTAAGGCCAAAAGACTCCGCTATGTTCTCCCATGACTTGGCCGCACGCTCTGCCGCCGCACCCTGTAATAAAAGCTCCTTAGTAATATTCAACGCCTGATATGCCGACCAAGCTCCGACAGCTCCCATAATAGCACCTTTTAACTTAGTGCCGATAGACTTCGATAATTTCTTAGTTTGCGTATCGGCAGTCTTGGCCGAAGCCGTAAACTTCTTAGTATCGAGATCGAGTATATATTTTAGAACGTCAACTGTCTGTGCCATATCTCAAGCCCTTACATGTCAAATAATTCACCCAGTTCAGTTTCGTCAACTGCCAGAACGCTTTCACCGTCTTTGTTTTTAATGTCATAGTATCTCATCAAAACTATCAATGCCTTATAAGACACCCCCCACGTTACATACTTCAATCGCCACTTGGTAAACCTGACGACAATTCCGATGATTCTTGCCCAACCTCCGTTGCTGTCGCTGTCGGGGTCAGGCTCATCACGTTTTTTACCAGATCACTTATGTTGAACGATCCCTTTAATACTTGAACGACAAGCGTTAAGTCCGGCGTTGTTAATCCAAAAGCCAACCTCTTAACTGCCTCATCGTCAACAATGATTTCTTCCTCTTTGTTTGGCCGAGTTAAGATATAGAAAACCTCAACAATCGAATCGGCGGAATTCTTAATTGCCTTCACCGCGTGTTCGGCCTTTGATTCATCACCGCCCGTAAGCATTCCGATGATCTCTAATAAATCCCCGAACCTATCAGTAATCATTTTGATTTTACCGATAGACAGCGGATATATTATATACTTTTTACCGGAAGCTAATGTTATCTGTCGTGGTTCCTCGACTATTGCTTCGAGTTCTTTTTGCTCTGTGGCTTTTTCGTCATCCATCCTTCAATCACTCCTAAGATAAAGAATTTATTTCCATAGTAATATAATTCGGTTAAGTGTTCTTTAAACGGTTCGAGCTTGGCCTCCCAATAAGCCAGCTCTTGACCTTTGACTTGGCAGAAGCGCTCGTTCCCGAATTGCGTCCACGGATAAAACATTGAGGGCATATTGATTACAATGGCTCTGGTTGCCAGCTTTTTCATCTGCTCTATCAGCTCGACAATATCATCGTCCTCGTAATGCTCAATCAGGCCATCGCTATAAACGATCTCCGCTGGCTTAAGCTCGTCTGAGTCGGTCATATAATCAAGTGTTCCAGTTCCGAGAAAGTTCTGCGCCTTTGTTTCGTTTGCCATTTTAACAAGCTCCGGATATATGTCCAAACCCTGAACGCTCTTAACGCCGGAACGGTTCGCAACGTAAGTTGACATATAACCCGAACCGGAACCCCATTCAATAAATGTATTGCCCATACTAACCAGCTTATTGACAAGCTCGATATGAAGCGGGTTCGATGCCGCGATTTTGAAATCCCCTTTATTGTCCGCTAAATATTTAACCCACGGCTTTTTCGGGAATGCAATTTCTTTGACTTTTCGATCCATCTAATATCTCCGTAACTACGTTAATGAATTTTAGAGCGGCGTTGTCATAACTGAAATTCTCATGAATCCAGTTAGAGCCTGCCGTTCCCATCTCTTTCGCCCATTCTCTGTTGTTGTAGCATTCTGTAATATACCCCTTGATTGTCTCAACCGATGGCTCCCATCCTGTTCCGGTGTCTGGCCCGTAGTAAGACATTATCGCAGTGCAACCGACAGGCATGTTTACCTCTGAATTACAAAAGTCCATAAGTCCGGTATTCAACGATAGGATAGTCGGTAAACCCGTTGCCATATGTTCGCAAGGTATTAGGCCGAAGCCCTCACCAGTAGATGGATTGACGGATAGATCAACCGACCCTAAGAGAGCCAATTGCTCTTTTTGGGTATAAACCCGGCCAACCGATCTAACAAACTTCGGCCATAATCGCATGTCGGTTCCCTGCTCGAATGCCTTCATATTCTTGGGCAACTTATGGGTCAAGTCCCACTCGGTTCGATGTTTCGTATATCGTGGATTACACTTCAAAATAAGTTCTGCGCCGGGTAAGTCTAATTCTTGAAAAGCCCGAACCGCAAACTCTCCGCCTTTTCTATCGCCATAGTAAGTTCCCTGCCATAAGATTCTGAATTTGCCATCTCCGTTTCGATCTCTGGGGATATATTTCCAATCATCAGAAACAATACCGAGCGGGCAAACATATACCGGAATGTCAAGGCTGTTTCGTAATAGATTATCTTTGAACGTCTTTCTGCAATATTCCGATGGAACTATGACAGCATCGAACTTGGACAAGTTATCAATCCAATCATCCGGCAATCTATCAAACTCAAACATCGTAAATACAACGTGAATGTCAGATTTACGCTTAAAGTGAATCGATTGATCTTTCCATACCGAGCCGAAGAATACTTGGATATCACCGCCCGTATATGGATTACGGGCAAGCGTGATGTCGGTTTCTACTTCTGGCAGTTTTTTTACAACCGCGTCAAACAAGTCCTGAAACGCAAGCCCGTAACCAGATGAAATATTCACCTTGCGACCGGGATGGATCGGATATTTGAAACTATGGAAGTCCAAGACAGGCATTTAAGCGTCGCCTATAATTCCAAATCGACTGTTGCCGGTATCAAATAACGCCTCGACCTCAATCGGCAATACATTGGGGTTGTTCTTTGCTCCGGCCATAGTGTTCATCGATCCCCTAACCACAACTGCGTCAAGGATGAAACTCCGAGCATTGGCGTCCGGCGCAACGCCGACCATAAGCATTTGAGCTTCGGGGGCTTCTGTGCTGTCAATCGTCAAAGACGATCCCGACAACGCCGCCGCCGCCAAATTTAACGCAATATGAAGCCGCGCTAATGTTGCCTCAACCATGGTCAATCCTACAACAACTTCTCTATTGGTTAAGGTCTTTTTAATGGTTCCGACCTGCTGATCGATCTTTTGATCGAAATGGGTTTGGTTCGCCACAAACGTAACCCCATCTTCAGAAGTCGGGCCAAGATCGGTCCCGCCAATTGAAAGAGTCGTCAATGTTCCATGACAGATTTTACCTCTGTCTTGTGCAATAGCCATTTATACCTCCTGATACTTAAATGGTTTATTTTTTATCGTTTCAATTCTATATGTATCGGCTTCTTTAATTCCCAGACTTTCTTCGATGCCCATTGACAATAGGACATCAACGTCTGAATGGGATAAGGCCATAAAATCTTTAATGAATCGCCGCGCCCCATATCGGAGCTTATCACTTCCGGCCATTAGTTTCCGCTGATTATTCCGAGCGAAATATCTATCGTTCTTGTCCGCCACCGATTCAAAACGCTCGGCTATCTTCTTCGCTATCGTTTTGCGCCCGCGCCATCTATTGATAAACGGCTTGAACCATACAAGCTGATATCGCTTCTGAAAATGTCCGGCGAATATCGTCTTGAGTTCTGGCGATATGCTTAATACTTCACCGCATGTATTCGACAACGTAACCCTCCTATATAAGTTTTGTCTCTGTCTCGATCCCTTATAACCGTTTGTCTTTCTTCGGTATATATAGCGAATACATTATGACTGGTCGGTGATATTGACGCATCGTTAAATAGCGCGTCAACTCTTTCGGCGATTGTTTCAATTTCTTCATAGTCCGGTAAGCCAGTCCCCATTTCTCGACTATAAATATTTATCAATAATAATATATTTGATGCCGTGCTTCCAAAGTCTATATCGTTCGGCGTTATTATAAACTGAATATAAGGCAAATTAATCATAGGCCGAGCATCCCCGAATACAATTTTAGACGAATCGCCGTGTTGTTTGATCCTACTCTTATAGGTCGAATCGGCCTCAAGCGTATCTTTCAGCTTGACCAGTAATGTATTTTCATTAACCATTGAACGACAAGCTCCCGAATATATCAACTGTCTGCCCCGTATATTTATATCGATAGGAACGAGGCAGGTTTTTGATTCTTAAATTCTTTGCTAATATTTTCCCCGATTTTCGCTTCATTCTCTCAATCGATTCAAGCAAAACATTCAATCCCATACGCTCAACAAAGACCGCATAATTCACAAATACATCTTGACCAGATCGGAATACCTTCGGAGTTTTCAATACGAAATGTCGAAGCCTGCCGAGTTCGTCTCGATAGAATACATCTTTCTGAACGTATCGCTTTGTTGTTTTAGATTTACCACCAGCCAGAACCGCTCCGGTAACCTTGTGGCCGCGCTGTATTGCCGGAACCCAAGTCTTTGAATTGGTTAATGCTCCGGTTCGGTCTTTATATCTGTAATTAGATTTCTGCCTTGCATGATGAACTATCTTTACCATAAGATCATCCAACGAAACAAGCAGGCGGGGCCGGATCATATTGTTATAAATGTCCGTTGCTGTCCGGTTATGCTTACGCTCAAATCTTACTGGCTGTGCCATTAGTCCGTTACCTCATTAGCTTGTTGATAAATATCAACGCCGTAATCGTCAAGCGAACCGTCGCCCCATGTTCCATCTCCGGTATTGCCCATCGTAAATATCTTGCTCTTATTTCGACTACTGATTTTAACACGACTGGATTGCCGGGCTATAATATTCCCGTCATCGTCAAGCAAATCAAACGCGCCCTTCTTGATTGATTCAAGCATTTTGAGCATGCTCTTTTCGCGGGTCGTCAATTCATAATCATCGAAGAAATCTTCTTTCAAGATCATAGCGGAATAATCGGCAGTTATAACCCGAACCGATTTAGGGCAAGCTCCGGCAGTGTCCCAACCGACAATCGTTGACGGCGCATAGACTCCGGTAAATAGAGTCTTGAGCGTTGTTATCGCCCTTTGAATCCGATCCGGAATATCTTCTTCGTCCCAACCCTTGCCGACAAGAGCTTGCAGGCGATTGTTTACTGGTTCGACTTTAATCCAATCGGCCATCTTTTAAGCCTTTTCGATTAAACCTTTTTTAATTAAGAAATCCGGAGATATGCCTAATTCTTTTTCAGATAAAAGCGTTCCCGGTTCTATACGTTTATTGCGAACAGAAAACGGAGATATGACTTTATACTTGACCGTCTTTGGCTCCGCTTTTGGTCTGTGTGGTTCGGACCGTTTATCAAATTTACCTTTATTCATTGTTAACCCTTTTTTAGGAAAGGAGCGGGAAGAAAAAAGCACCCGCCCCAATCCGTTAATTAGTTAATTCTCGCGCAAAAATACCCTTATTACAAAGCGCGTTGAATCGTTATTCCCAGTTGTCGCTACTGTTCGTAATCGAGCATACGGCATATCGGTTAGCGTCGCCGAATAATCCTCGAAGTGAACCGCTGGCAAACTGGCAACGGCAGTCGAGCATATCGACGTATCATAAGCCGCCGCCTGCCAATACTTAGCCGTTGAATCGTTAAACATTGACCCTTCAAGAATTATATGACCATGACCAGAATCCGAAGCGGCAACCGAATCATATTCAGCCCATATAGCTGCATGAGAGAAATAGCCCGTTCGAAAAATCGCTGACGTGTCGGCAACGGCCCCAACAATAACAAAGGAATCCTGTAAAGCAATCGTCCAGTTATGCTGGTCAAGTGTATTGGATTGAGCGAATACTGAACTTGCCAACAGCATTGCGAGAATCGAAGCAAAAAATAGTTTTTTCATTCCATCCTCCTTATACCAATGTATCGCTGAATAGATACGCCGCAGTATTGGTTATGATCTTAGGGTCTCTGCCCGGATCATTAACCTCGATCTTCTCGGTATTATTGCCGAGATCAGGTTGCGGAATACGATTAACAAAAGTAGTTCCGCGACTGAAGTTCTTGGCAAAAGCTATCGACTTGCGTCCGACTGTGGGAGCAAGATAGAATACGATACAGAAGTCAGACCATATCGCGCTGAACGTGCTTCCTGATTGTCCCTGTCTTGTAGTATCATAAGCAGATACCGGAACAAAGACCTGAAGCCCAAAGACCGCCGACAGTTTATCAGCAAGCATTTGAACACCAGACGAAAGATTAGCTTGACCGACATATTTCAAGCGGTCAACAACTTCGGGGTGTTTATCGAGAGCAAGAGCAACATCGTAGGGAATGACTATTGCATTAGCGGCCTTCAAACAACCGTTATAGACAACTCCCTTTGCGGCGTTGATCTTGGTAATCGGCGAAGAAATCCCGCCCGGATCGTTCCATTGATCGCCGCCTACTAATGTTTCGTAGTAGGTTGCCGAAGAATAATTCCCTTCAGTTGTAAACAGCGTCGCAACCTCACGTTCCTTGTTAATCGCCATTAGTTCCATTGCCCCTTCGACTGCATCCATATCTGGATCAATCGCGGCATCAGCGTTCTGACGATCTTTATCATCGACCAATTCATGCAACGCATGAGGGTTACAGAAATAAGTCGAAGTTGAAAGCGTCCTCGTAATTCCTTTCGAGGGCGTTTTCGCCGCACGTAATGTATCGATGTGCTTTATATCTTCCGTGCCATAGATATAATACTTGTCCGAGTCTTTACTTACCGTAACTGGCGGACAAACCAGATCGGCCACAAACGATTCGTTCATGAATGCTCTGGAAAACTCACTCAAGGGAACGTCTGTGTGTATTTCTGACCAATGTGCTGGCATACGCCCTCCTTTAAGCTAATAGATGCGATTGCGGGCCAAGAGCAACGGTGATTAAATCACCATCGGCCGCCGCCGCTTCCATTGCGGTTCCCAAAGCGTAACCCGTCGAAACGGCCGCTTTAATTTTACCAGCAGTCCCTGTCGGCTGAACTAAGGCACCCTTAGTTATCGCCGCCGATGCTTTAGCAAGGGTCAATCCCAAATAGGCAACGCTAACAGATTCGCCTGCCGCACTTGCCGCGTTTTGAGCTATCCCAATGCAAATATCAGTAGCTCCAGCGGATGTCTTACATTCTCCGTCCGATTCACTTGTAATAGTAACCGGAGCGTATTTTGTAATTGCCGCTGACGCTAATAGGGTTAAAGCAAATTGCTGGCCCTTATACGATGCTGAAAAAGCCATAATTCACGATCTCCTTATTCTTTAGGAAATTTCTCGATGGCCTTAGTAGTGCAATCGGCAAAGGCGGCTCTCCACTTCGGAGTGTTCTCCTTGACATCCTTATATTCTGTTGACATCAATTCCTTGATGTGTAGCACACGAGCTACTTCAACATCGGATGCGCCGTCATACTCTTTAGGCCGTTGATCGGTTTTGTCATCCTTATTAAAGTCAGAGGCCGAGAGCCGTTGCCCTTTGGGAACTCGCGCTTTTATCTGATCGAGAAAAGCCACAAACGCCTTGACCTTCGTTCCTTTAATCTTTTCCGAAAACTCCAGCTCCACCGTATCATCAGCGGACAGAACTTTCATAAAGTTAAGGCAGAACTCTTTTTCATGGGGGAGTAACTTACCTTCGGTATATAACCGCTCATAAGTCGTTTCCGCCATTGTCGTGAATTTATCGCGCTCCGAATCTGCAACCGATTTCTTTAAGGTCTCAATCTCGGTGTCCTTGTCTTTGAGAATCTGCAAACGCTTCTTCTCGTCGTCAGTTCCTTTGATTGAATCCTTAAATGTCTCGACCGCCTTCAATGCGGCTTTATTCGTCAGTTCGTCCAATTCAGCTTGTGTAAATTCTAATTTCGGCAAACCTTTACCTCCTGATTTAATGTTATCGCTGAACGACGAATTAAATTTGTCGCTATCCATTGATATTAAAGTCATCTTCTTTTTCTGAAATGCTGGTTCGGTTAGCCCTTTAACCTGTGGAGCCGCCGCCCCTAAGAACGTAACTGCTTTGAAATAAGGCCAGATAAACTTACCATCATGTTCCAGTTCAAATATTTCAATTGATCTATTAATATATTCTTTGGCTTTGATCTTATCAACAAACCTTGTAGCCATATCTTCAAGGATCGCATACAGCGTATCGCCGCGCCGGAATATCTTCGATACCCAACCCAATGCTGGGCCAGCCTGTGAATGATCTAAGGTTATCGGAGCTTTGAATATTGAAGTATCGTAATTCGCAACAATCTCATCAATGTCGGCTTCTGTCCATTCTCCCTGCGGATATGAGCCAGCCCTGAATACATCAATAATAGGACTAGATGACGATTGAATAGCCTCTTGCCACTCTTGGGTGCTTGCCTCCGAGAACGCCATCCACCGGCTATTATCTCCGGTCTTTATATAATTCTTACTAAGTGCCCTCCACGCAAAGGCAGTAGCTTCCTCGACCGATGCGCCTTTAAGAATCGCGGCCTCATAAGTATCAAGCCATAGCTCAAGGGCTTCATCGGGGATAAGTTCAAGGCCAATATCGTGGATGAAAGATTTAGCGGGAGCCACAAAACCACTGAAACTTTGACCCTCCCATTTATCCCCGTCATAAAGAAGCCCCTGAATCTTGCGAACACCCTTTTTAGTTGTTCCAGATATAACACCCATATTTAACCGCTTGACATCTATCGTCTTTAAGGTCTTGCTGTCAAATGCGGTTGGTTCGCACACATCTATTTTCAACATCATTTACTCCTCGTTATATTTCGCATACTGATCCTCCATAAGATCGACGGCGGTTCTCTGCCTGTCCCTTTTCGATATAAAGATCGTTCCCGCCATAAGCAGAAAACATATAATACCCATTATCGCACTTATGTAACCGAGCCACTTCATTTGATCTCCAACGTCATTAGATCAATAAAATTAGCACTATCTATAACTAAAGAATCTCCGTCCGTCGTCCAAAACCCCTGATCAATTTCATCAATCACATTGCTACAACCATTTTTAACTTGTCGATACATTTCAACATCGTTCCTGTCGTAGTAAATCGTAACAGTCGAATCCGGCTCGGTCTTTTTATTCTCGTTGCTGAAATATTCGATAGTTGCTTTTTTGTATGCCTTCTTCGGCGTTTGAAATTCATGATATCCGAAAGCGATACTTGTCATTAAGATTAATACAACTAAAGACTTCATAAGACTTCTTTCCCCTTTTGAACGAACTCAAATTGATCGTTGCATTGTATGTGCGGAGGCCATAACCCTTTCGCCGCGTCAACTGTGTGCGGATTCTGTGCGGCTATGTCAGTGCAGATAATACAAGAAGCCGGATCAACATGGAAATAAGCCTCGAACTCTATTCCGGTCGATTCTATCATCTTAAAGGCCGCATGATGAGCCGCGTTTGACATCTCCGTTTGAGTTATCATCTGCGCCCGCCACGGTTTCATATCTTTAAATGTTTTCAATAGCGTCCGTTTCATATCAGCGTTATCAAATCCAACTTCTGCCCATGTCGGTATCTTATTGCTCAATATCTTTTGAGTCGTATCAGCAACCCCGTTAAGAGTTCCCTTTGTGTAGAAGTTCGATATTAGATAATCGTTCTTGATCTTCTGGAACGTGCCAAACGCTAACTGCTTATCAAGCCTGCCAAGTCCGAATAGTCCGGCAAAGTGATCCGTTACTAAGTCCATATTCTGCCCGATTATATCACCCAATATAATATCGCCCGTTCCTTGAAACTCTGCCCGGACAGCTTGATCGATCAAGCCCTGCATCGGCAATGATAAATCCATACCCTGAAATATTCGAGTCTGAATATTAGTAAATATCTTGGTCATCTGGTCATGAAATTCATCGAGCAAGGCAAAGTTCGTAGCTATATCGAATTGCTTCTTACCCTCCGGTGGTTGTCTGCCAACCAAGCGACCGAACGATTGTTTGCCCTTGAGACCGAATAGCTGATTGCTCTTAAATTGCGGGGCCTCTTTTTCTTCATCGCTATTTGACTTGTCATTCTCGTTACTATTCGGTCTTAGCGATAATCCAAATGGAGATGGAGAACGACCGCCATAGGTTTCTTCGTCTTTCTCCGGCATAGGAACGCTGAACTCATCATGGATAAACTTCTTCGGGAATTCCATGCCAATACCAGCAAGCGTCAGATAACTGTTAGCTTTCTTCTCGTCATCTTCTGGTTCCGCAAACGCGATCATAAATGTCGGCTTCTCGACTACATCGCCAAGATTGAACTCGATCAACTGTCTTATCAATTGGTCATTAACAGCAAAAGACAAATCAACTGAATCGGCTTCGAGTATATCCATCCTTACTGATTCATGCACTTTACCCAACGCCATAGAACCGACACGCATTCCCTCATCAGTCGATAAGGTCTGGCCGATAATCCCTTTAGATATTTCAGCGTTAAAGAATCCCAACGCCGTTACAAAGTCGGCTTTCGTATCGCTCGATTGTAATATGTCAATATCGGTTCCTTCCGGAACCGCACCGACAGACGTTCCCTGAACTGTAACGAGTGAAGCAACTAATTCATCTATCTGACCCGATCCCCAGCCCGCCGGATATTTGCCTATCAATGCCGGATTGCCGTAACGCTCCGCAAATAGAACCAAGAACTTAATCATGTTCGTCTTGAACCAATAAGGCCAATAGACCGAACGTAATACGCTCGTTCCATACGGGTTGTTATAGCGCGGGTTATGCGTATAGCGGAAAAACTTATCTTTATCAAGCAGTTCTTCTTTGCCAGCGTCAACATGATAAAGTTCCATATTGAGATCATATTTGAATCTATCTGGCCTATGATTCTTAATATCCTCAACAACTACCATGTCGGGATCGATACGCCACATCAACTCCCCGATTGAATAACCGTGTTGAATCGCTTGAAGTATTTCTCGAAGATTAGCATTAAAGTTCTTCATTCGTCTTAATGCTTGATCGATTACATCGGCACACTCAATCGCTCTATCGGTTGGCTCTGATTGTCCGCGTTCAACAAAAGGAAGTATCTCCCAGCCCTGCCCGACAACCGCCAGCTTGCGGATGTTAATACTGGCAGATATATGGGCATCGTCATCAACCATATTATCATAGAACTGTCGGCCTTTGCCCTTAGCCTTATATTTCAATACATTATCTTGATCCGTTAAGAACTTGAAGTATGTGTTGATAAAATGCGATAGCGGAGCCGTCTCTTTGAGATTGGGCTGTTTAGCTTTGGCGTTATCCTGTTGGGCAAACGCCGGATATCGCTTAACAATCTTATCGTAAGCCGTTGATGATATCTTTTCTAAAATTCCCATTAGCTCCAAATTCCTTTAGTTGATCGCCTGTTTCTCTCTTGCCCGCCGTAACGATACCCGACCCACGCCGGAAGTTCTTAACACATTGAAAGAATAGCCAACTCGCCATTCCGGTATCGAAGAAATCACCGACGGGCCAAGCCTTCATCTCGTCAAGCCAGATACAAAATAAACAATCACAAGTATCACCGTCCCGGCCATGGGATCGACCGTCCCCCATCGGTATAATCCAGTTACCCATCTCCATATCGACCGACATACCGGGCAAACCTATTTCCTCGTCCATCTTCTGCTTGCCTGTAAAGTAACCACGTATCGGAAAGCTGATATTACGCTTCTGCATTTTCTCTTTCGTCCATTCGACAAGCATCTCCTGTGCTCCGTTATTCTCGACAAGAACCAGCTCCGACTTATTGCGTAAGACATGAGCTATTAATCTATCGGCTGTAACCGATGACTTCCAGCGACCCCGTTCAATATCAAGCGGAATCTTTTTATGATCCGGCGTAATCACCCCAGTAAAGATCGCACTATAAGCGAATTCTGATCCTTCCATTGCGGCCCGATGTCCTACGTCAACCCCAGTGAAGCGCGGGAACTGCGGTATCTCGACCCGCTCCCGATCCCAATCGATATACTTTTCGATTTCACCGAATAGAGCCTCATCGGTTGTCATTGCCTTGCCGCAGAAGTTACGGGCGAAAGCACGTTTACCGATAGAACCCCGACGAGCAATCAGTCTTTTCTTAGGCCATTGAATAGATATCGGATCGAGTTTCTTTTCATCGATAACGTGCTTAACATACCCATACTTCTCGTCGGGTATGTCGGCGTTAGTCATGTCCGGCTTCCATGCAATGAACTGTGATCTAATCAGGTGGTGAGATAAATCTTTCTCATGCCATCGAGTGAATACATAATTGATATTGCCGTCTTTAGTTAATAGATTAAGCCACTTGTTTTGATATGATTCGATTACCTTCGGCATTAAGGCGGGATTCTTAATTGTATTTTCAAAGTCGCATACATCGTCAAAGATAAGATCATCTGCTCTCCCTCCAGTAGCAGACGACATAATGCCATAGCCTTCGAGCGTCGGATCTTTGATGCCCTTAATCGTTCGCCGCAAGAATAGCTGGCTCTTTGTCCAGCCCTTGCGAAAGTCGGGAATCATATCCGGGAATACTAACTTCACTTTTGCATTATCAACGATATGATCTCCGATTGCCGACACTCTTTTTAATGCTTCGCCATCCGTATTTGAAACAATCTTAATTCGGCGATTAGGATTCTTTCCCATTTTATAAATCGTTCGGCCTATAACGTATTGCTCGGTCTTGCCATGTTCACGAGGCCATTCAATCGCGGCGAATCTTATCGCAGTTATAAGCTCATGCCCTTCACGATGGATAAACTCTTGCTCGAAGTTCCAGCCCGTCTGCGGGTCTTCCATGACATACGAAACAAAGAAAGATGGATCGCGGCGTGCCAATACAACACAGGCCGCCTCTGTCTCAAGTGTTGTCTGGGCTAACGATTCCAGAGTCTCTAAGTCGATTGACTGGGCCGTTAGTTTCTTTTCCAAGCGTTTTGTATTTACGTTCGCCATCGTTTAACATCCCCCGCAATTCATCGGCGGTTTTATCGGACAGGTTATTGACTACCTGATTCAACGTAACAGAGCTATCCGGTCGGCTATCGGGATTGCCCTTGAGAAATTCAATCAGCCGTAATGCTTTATCCAGATCACCGACTGTCGGTTCAAACGAATTAGATTCATAAAGTTTTTTAAGCGTTATATATATCCAGTTTTTAACATCTTCGATTATGTTGATGTTGTCGATTGTATTCTTACTGGCTTTTTCGACAATTGCCTGATTGACCTTTTCATCGGCCTTGTCTGCTAATGCTTGCCAGTTGCCAAGCTTTTTATATTTTCTAATTGTAACCTTAGAAACAGTCAATAGTTTAGATACCGTTGAATCATTACGATGAATGAGCCAAGCCTTTTTCATTGCTTGAATTTTATCGGGCTTTAGTGTTTTACCCCATCCGGCGGGCTTTGGCTTTTTTTCTTTTTTCGTTTCCACATGATTCTATTAGTAATATATTTTCAAAATGTCAAACGCTTTTTTGTTTTTGGATTTTTGTATATCTACTTCAAAACTAACTTAGATATATTATTATTATTGTTTACTGTTTATTATTACTCTTTATCTTTACTTTTAC
>Ga0255048_10001672_pt1 | contig 15038 bp, 14 predicted proteins | sample JV7_2_2_MG_FD_183619 | JGI IMG/M metagenome (GOLD analysis project Ga0255048, IMG submission 183619) | Seawater microbial communities from Jervis Inlet, British Columbia, Canada - JV7_2_2 | ecosystem: Environmental > Aquatic > Marine > Inlet | place: Canada: British Columbia | collected 2016-10-06
GGCTTCGTCGATCAATTCAAAACCTTTGATCAAGCTGGTACATCTGTCGGGCGCCTCAACGCCATCATGGGCGGCCCCTTCCTAAACTCGATCGATATGCTAAATGCAGCGATGGAGGATCCGGTCGAAGGCATCCGCATGATGAAGTCTGCTATTGACCAAGCAGGAATCTCAGCCGAGAACCTCTCAGGAGCCGAGGTAATGGCTTTTGCTGATGCCTTGGGAATGTCCGCCGAGGACACCCGCAAAATGCTCTCAGAGAGCAATGAGGAGCTTGACCAGCGTACGATGAGTATGAAGGATGCCGCGGAGCAGGCCACCAAGATGCAGAGTATTACGGACGAGCTGAAAAACGCTTTTAGAGAACTCATCATTGATGCTGAACCGTTTGTAACAAATGTGTTGAAGCCCATGATTAGTAACTTAGCTAAGGCGATAAGTTGGCTGGGCAAAGCATCGGGCACTATGGGAGAGTTTGGCAGCACTGCTATCTTTGCGGGGACCGCCATGGCCGGGTTGTTGTTGATGACCCCACTGGCACCAGCCGCGGCTGTTGCATTGGCTGTTTTGGGGGGCCTCGGGGTGGCATCTCTTACAGGCGCATCGGGCGAGCAGGAAGGCAACCTCTCGAAACCTAGCAGCTTGAAGGGTTATGCAGCCGGCGGGCGCCATATTGCCGGCGCCGCGAGGTCTCCGCGCTCATCCTCCGTGGCTGTTGTAGGTGAAGGAGGCCCTGAATTGGCTGAACTGGGTTCGGCGGCAAACATCTCAAGCGCCTCGACCACAGAACGGCTCACAAAAGCGATGGAAAAGGTGAGTACTACACTAGGTAAGTTACCGGATGGTCAGAGTGGGGACACACATCTAGCAGTCAGCATAGCTGGCGAAAAGATTGAAGAATTGGTTATCAAGTCCCTTCGCTCGCCCCGGGCACGTAATGTATTAGGACCCTATGCGGGGGCGTAAGGAGAAATAGCATGCAATTCCCAGGTCTTTTAACACACAGTGAATACATTATCAAGTTTCAGCATATCCCCACCGGCGAGACTGTTGAATTTCCCGGTTGGGTTACACAGTTTGACGATCAGTATACTTCGTTATGGAATGAGACTCCCACTTATGGGCGTATGGATCCCCTTGCGACCTTTCAGCGAACCTCTCGTTCAATTAGTCTAGGTTTTGATGTGGTGGCGGCTAATGTGGTTGAAGCCCGAGTTAATCTAGACAACATCTCTAAGTTTATACGTTTCTTATATCCCACATACACCGGGAACGAAAGAGAGGCTCAGAATACTCTGTCCGGTGGCCCTCTCCTGGGCTTTAAATGGACCAATTTGATTAGCAACAAGGGAACCGCTGATGGAGGAATGCTTTATGGCTATACCAATGGTTTTACTTATTCTCCAAATGTGGCCGATGGTGGCTTCTTGACTGATCCTGGGGTTGTACAGACCAACAACGCTGCCGCAGAACTAGCGCGCCCAATTCCCGCTGCCATGAGCGATGCAGCTAAAGCCCATGTGGCTGAACAAAAGCAAGGAGTCCGCAACCGTCGGAGCAAATCATCCTCCTTCATCCCTAAAACGGTAGGCATCAGCTTACAGTTCAATGTACTTCACACTCACTTGATGGGGTGGAATGATGGGCGCTTTGGGGGCACAGATAGCACCAACCTTCAATTCCCCTACATGCCCAATGTAGCAATCGACCCCGCTTCGGGCGTCGCACCGGGCGATGAGCTATTTAACAGCGCTGGAGAGTCGGTGGGGCACTCCAATGACAGCTTGCGTAACTTGGCCCCCGAGGTCGACGCCGCACAGTCCGAGGCTTTGGGAGAATAATTCATGAGCAATCGTTATGCCAATCGACGCATCGTAATAAATGATGATGATCTTTATGCCGAGTTGCTGGAAAAGCGCAACTTGCGCAAGATGCAACAGTATGATACTGCGCGCCTGAAATATCCTTCCATAAGTGAGATTAAGAACCTCACACGCATCAAGTATATATGGAAGACGGGTGACCGCTATTATAAGTTATCTGCTCAATACTACGGAACCACCGACCATTGGTGGATTATCGCCTTTTATAACCAACGCCCCACTGAAGCCGATGTAAAAGTGGGAGACGTTATCTACATTCCCCTTCCGCTGGAACGAATCGTTCAGTATTTGGAGCAGTAAGACATGGATGACATGATCTTCCCGCCCGCTCCCCCTGCGGCACAAGGGAACCCCGGAAAAGAGAAGCTTCATAAACAGGTCAGAGACTGGGCCCAACTCCTGTGCGAAGAGTTGGGCTATGAGGACGTTGTGTCGAACCCCGATACATATTATTTGGAGGAAAATGTTCGAACGGAGTTCAAGAATCTGGGCCTTCTCCAAGAAGGCAGCGGCCTCTATAGAGATCTGGACCTTCTTGAAAAGGAGCAAGTCAAGAAGGCAATCAGCCAGACCCTCTTCCGGATAGACAAAGTTAAAGAGCGCACTGACGCGCTGGAAAGTGTGTTTTTCGGGTATACCCATAGTTTTGTGGGAACACGCACCGCGGCGCAGCCGAACGAAAAGCGGGTCATGAACAATGGTACCTCATCCGGAGTCCTGCATGGAAAATTTCTTTCCTCTCATGTGTGGCAATTCAAGACCAGAACAGCCTCAACCAGCGAGTCCACGAAGAAGGTTGGGGTGTTTAATAAAGGACTCTTCAATGAACCTTGGGACGACCCTCGTCCTGGTCGAATTCTTAAATATGTAAAAGCCGTGACCCTCGACGGGCTCGATAAGGGGAAGCCCGGGTCCTCACAACTGAAGGCACTTGGGATATTGTGGAAGAGGCTCTGGGGCAACGAAGGGGCCTGGCCGGAAGCTGCGGACTTTATAAATGACTTTGTCATGTCCTTCTCCGGCGGTATAGCCAAGAATATAATATGGAACAAGCTCAACCAGGCCACCCACCCTGTCCAGGACGGCGGCACTAATACCGGCTGGTTCTCTCTCTATGCGCAGGCCTTTGAAAAATTAAAAGAGTACGCAGAGGCGATGGGATATTTTTCCCAAGAGTGCGTCGACGAGCAGGCACACAGCATCGCGGCCTCCCTTCCGAAAGCTTTGGGTCTGGAGTACGCCCGTGTAAAAAAAGAACTGGAGGATCCAATCCATGCCGCAATTAGAGGCCCCGCGATTCCCGATCCACCCCCTGTTCGCAATCTGTCTCCTTTTGACTTTCAGTGTTTTTTAATTGAGAACATTGTGCATCTTTCTGATCTGCGCCGCGACGGCTCTAAGGGCGCGCCTAAGTATAAGAATGTTAGTAAACTATCCACCGGCAATGACCCCGGCACCGTATTATCGCGTATCAATCACGGGGGACAAACAGCTCAAGTGCGTCAACTTATGAGCCTGTGCCCGGAGGCATATGCCCTGTTGGAGCCCTCGATCAAGATCTATCGTGTCGACTATGCTAAAGACAATCCGACGAAACCCATTGGGGAACAAGAGCTACATATTCCCAATTTTATAGATCAGGCCGATATCGACAGTCTGCTGGGGGCTCAAGGCGGCCGCGCAAAGGGATATGGACTCCAATCATTCAACTGGTCACTGGCAGGAGTGCAGCCAGCAGAAGTGGACAATAATATTACGGCCAACATGAAGTTTTATTTCCAATCTATTCAGGATCTTTTTCAAGGACAGTTGGCCGCCGGCCAGAAAGAGGCGTCCCCTCTGGACCTTATCATCTCTTCTCGAGCTTCGGAAATTGTTCGCAAGAACAAGACCGGTACAAGCATCACAGCAAAGCCCAAGAATTGTGGTATGTTACGCAACAACATTAATGAAGAATACGAGGGAGCGAATTTCCGAATCTCCGCCCGGATTGGGTGGAATATGCCTCCTAATTTTGCGTCTGCCTTTCCCTCATTCGGTGAAAAGGTGGGCGGCACCAACAAAACCAAGGGCACACTGCTCACAGAAGCGCTTCGCAACACACAAATGCACTTATTCCTACAGCAAACTCGCCACTTGATTAACTTTAAGGAGGATGGATCAGTAGAATTAGACATTCAGTATCAAGCCGCCCTGTCGGGTATCTTGAAGGAAGAAAGAGCTAATATTTTGGCTAATGATAAGACCTTTTTCCAAGAGGAAATTAAGGGATATCAGGAGAAGATCGAGGCGGAAAAAAACAAACCTACCGACTTCGCGCTCGGAGGCGGCACAGACTCCCGTGCTGCAGCCCGGGCCGCAGACAAAGACTCGCGTATTGAAGAGCTGCTCGGAGAAATCGAGACGCTTGAAGTTCAGGATCGCAACTTTAAATATAAGAAATTCTTGGAAAAATTATATACAAAAAATAAAGTTTACAATATCGCAGTTCAGCCGGTCGAGTTATTGATACCTCCGTGGAAGGACATGACGCCCACACAAAGAGCCGCACGAGCCAAGCGACGTTTGTCCCCCAACGAAGCGGAGCGAGGTTTCTTCAATGTGGATATGGAAAGTACGAGCGCTAATAATACGTTTGATACAACTCTCCTCGAGGCGGTGACCAAAACCAGTAAAGACCCTACAAAAGAGGAATCAGAATTAGAAAAACACGCAGTCAATAATGCGGCAAGGTTCAAGAACTTTTCTCTTAATAATGAAACAATCATGATTCCCTATTTTTATTTGGGTGACTTATTGGATCTTATCCTGGAGACTTTACCCGGCTACGAGGACGGTGAAAAGTTTCTTTTCTTCATGTCGGAAATTGAATTGCTCAACCCGCTCCTCGCCTTTCAGGTAAAGAACTTGGCCGAAGTACTGTGTACGGATAAATTGAACGATGCTAAATTTATTGCCGCGTTGCGTAATTCCGACCCCCTGCGGTTTAAGAACATTACGAAACTTCAAAATATTATAAATATTGGTGATATTCCTATTTCCCTGGATGCTTTTAACGTATGGTTTAAAGACAATGTCATCAAGAAAGATAGAGATAATTACTACTTTTTATATTTTGTAAAGGATGTATGTTCCCAGTTGATATCTAACGCTTTGCGGGGAGACTGCTTTGGAAACTCTCTTAAGTTTGATATTCGCTTTGATGCTGCAAAGATTGAAGTTCGTAAGCATGATTCTATTAAACCAGGAAAAAGGGTGACCGTAAACCAACTGGCCCTCCGTAAGGCAGCGCTGTCAATGGCGGCCACTAGCATAAAGAACATTGTACCTGCGATGATTATTTATTCCACGGATTCAAAACCCAAGTCGCGGAGAGGCAACCTTGACGCTGACCTCAAAGTGGGTATTTATCATCACTATGTGGGATCTGCGTGCAGTATTGTTAAAAGTATCAACTTTCAGAGAGAAGACCAGCCGTACTTGCGAGAAGCAAAGATCCAAAAACAGGGGGCCCTCGATGCCACCCAGCTCCGAGAACTCTACAGCGTTAATTTGGAACTGATTGGAAACACACTTTATAAGAACGGCCAATATATTTATGTGGACCCTACAATGGTCATGGGAGATCCTACATTATCACGCCTATTGGGCATTAGCGGGTACTATCTGGTTACGTCTGTGGACCATACCATTAGTGATGCGGGCTATGACGTTAAGATTCGTGCGCTTCAGGAGGGAATTGATTTCGACGAAAACTCCAACGCTGTGTCGGTCCAATTTTTGGATAGTGAGATGGCGATTACTCCTAGCTGGACCCCTCAGACTATCTCTGACGAAGAGCGGGACCTCATAGTGGGAGACGCGGGGGACAATGCTGTTTCTGTTGTCGGCGCCGTCGCGGAAGAATTCGCAGCCGGGGAGCTCAAGCTCGAGGGCGCGGAGAAATTATTCCTCCTGACAGGCCCTGCCGGGAGTGGACTGGCCGTTCTCGGCAAGGCTGCCATATCAGGCTTCCGTCATTGGCGCGAGAATGCTGCGAAACAAGACGCAGTCCAAGACACGATCGATGCTGGTGTCCCGGATCCTGGAGAGGGGTAAGCCATGACAGACTCATTTGACTATACCCCTAACGACCTGATAAACCCAATCGGGACCAATAATTTGTCGTCCTTTGCGCTTTATTATCAACGCTCTCTTTATTTAGAAAAAATCTACCCCATCAATGCGGCGTGGCCCATTGAACTATGGTATGATAAACAACTCTACGGCAAAGTAGACCGCTCACAAAACACAATTCACACCACGGGCCCCGCTTTACAGCCCATTCGCGCTGCGAGTGTTCCCAACCTCTTTGCTCTGGGCCCCGTTGTGCGAGCATTCGAGGCCTTTGCACAACATATGCGCAAAGCGAATATTATGGGAGTTGCAACCGACCGCGGCAATCCCAAAATGTATGACATTCAAGCCCACCAGGCATATGTCAGCCCTATAGAAAAGTATAATAGCTATTTAGAGGGAGTGTATCAGGTTTATTATGATCTTTTTACACCCGAACAGAATGAAAAGGTGCTGGCCTTTCCCTCTTTTGTGGAAGACTACAAATCTTATTTGTTGGGAGTGGTGAGGACATATCCTGTCACCCAAACCAACTTTTTGCTTACCCCGGCCGTCAGCCCTTTCTCTAGTGGCCTTGCCATTAGTATCGATAAGGGTGATTGCGGCGATGATAATTATAAATACGTCAATTATTTGAGTGATCCGAACTATGATTTTTATACCAAGGTAGCGAAAAAGTTTGGCTTTGTTATAAATCGCGATGCCCCCTGGATTCTCTGGGCCGACATCTTCAGCAGTGCTTTTTTGCCGAATTTGGAATATTTTTATGTTGGCGACAGCCCCCAATCGGTCACTAAAGATACGTTTTTTGAGTCTTTTTACACCCCTACCTGGCGCACTGATATTGATCGTCTCCGTCAGACGTTTATTAAGGGCTATAATAGTCTCATTTACCGTAAGCCTTATGCTGAAGTCTTCCCGCCGCGAATGACCGCTCCGGGGGCTACCCACTTCCAAGAGAACTGTCAACTGCGTAAGATCACTAAGATGCGTCCCCCTGTCAATAATATAGGAATTGAGAAAGTACTCACCGATAAGTTTATGCTTGATTTTTATATTGAACTACGACAAGCTGAAGCATCCACAACCGAAGTCAACCCCGAAGAGGTGCGCTCCTATGCTTACGAACGATATCGAGATCAGCTGAATAATAACTTGACAAAGATGGAAAATGCTGTAAAATATATAAATAGTGTATATTCTCCTTATGTTTACAGCCTGCAGAACTTGGCGACGGCCTTCCCGGATAGCGAGTAGCGTAACTTACTCCCCGGCATCATCTAATTATTATAGAAAGCGAGGTTCCCATGATCTTTCAGCCCTTGGACTATAAGTCCGATTGTAAAGGCTACTACTCCGAGGGCATCATTAGTACTCAAGTACCGGTACCCCTAGAGGGGACCACTTGGGACTACTCTCCGCATCTGCACAGTGATGGCTCTTACGATATCGGGCGCCTCTATGCACAGGGTGCGTCCCTAACTGACGTATGCCCTCCGGACTTGAGGGAACATTGGCAAGTTATTAAAGATCATTTGGGAGCTTGCTTCCGTGCGTTCAACACCAGTCGTCTCTCCTTGGAGGAGAATTGTCTGTATGATATGGTACCTCAATATTTTCTTTATCAATATCTTGAGACGATGTCGAAGATTACCGCGCACGTAATAACAACTATGGAACGCCCCAAGAACTATGATTTTATGTATAATCTGGTGGACATGCTTCAGGATATTAGGGGACGGTCTTTGAATATAGATCTGGGCCCTATTCACCATTTGCTTAGTTCCGTCCGGGGGCAGAACTTCCATCGCACCACGCAGACAGTACGGCCTGTGTGTGATTACAATCCATGGGGCACCGTTACTGGCCGGCTTGCTACAAGTCCCAACAGTTTCCCGATTCTCACGATGAACAAAGAGTTTCGTGCATGTGTTAAACCGAAGAACGACTGGTTTGTTGAGTTCGATTTCAACGCAGCAGAATTGAGGACACTTATCGCCCTCACCGGAGAAGAACAACCACAGATCGACATTCACGAATGGAACCGCAAGAATATTTATCGCAGCATTGGATCGAGAGAAGATGCAAAGAAGAGAATCTTTGCTTGGATGTATAATTCTAAGTCAGAAGATTTTCTTTCTAACCGGGCTTATGATAAAGAGACAGTTAAAGACAAATATTGGGATGGCTGTAAAATTGAGACAGATTATGGTAGAACAATAGAGAATGTAGACGAGCACCATGCTCTCAATTACATCGTTCAAAGCACCACAATTGATATGGTGCACGAACAGGCTTACAAAGTCTATGAGCTTTTGAAGGGGAGAAAAAGCCACATCGCATTTCTTATCCACGACGCTGTGTATATCGACCTCGCCGACGAAGATCGAAATGAGTTGTTGAATTTGCTTGACACGTTCAGGAAAACACGGTATGATATGTTCAAGGTTAACGTCTCCGCTGGGAGAAACCTCGGAGAAATGAAGGAATTAAAACTATGAACAAGATTTACCAGAAGCTAGTCAGGGATCGTATCCCCGAGATCATCGAGGAGGACGGAAAGGAGTTCTCGGTGAGCCAAGTAAGGGGCGATCTCCTCAAGGACTACGCCATGAAGAAGCTTCAAGAGGAAGTCCAGGAGTTCGTCGAGAACCCGTGTGCCGAAGAGGCTGCCGATATTATGGAGATCTTTCATTTTATCTGCGATCGCCTTGGACTGAAGGACAGCGAAATTATATCCCAATCTACGTCCAAGCGTATTCTGCGCGGCGGATTTGAAATGGGTTACATCTTGGAGTGGGTCGCAGAGGAATGAACATTATTGGCCTCGGACAAGCAGGATGCCAAATAGCCAAAGCTTTCTCTAAATTTCCTCAGTATAATACATGGGGAGTGGACGTCCACCAAGACGCAGACATCACCATTAAGAAACGCTCCTCACATGAGGAGTATGATAGGGCCTTCCCCTCGCTGAAGCGCCGCGTGGCTTTAGAAGAGGGCCCTCTATATGTGGTTACCTGCGGCGCAGGGGACATCTCTGGAGGCATTTTGAGGCTCTTAGAGCAGTTCGCCCATCGTTCCCCTACGGTCCTCTATATCCAGCCCGATACGGACCTTCTAAGCGAACATCAGAAGATGCAGGAGCGCGTCACTCGCAATGTTTTACAAGAGTACGCGCGCTCAGGACGCCTGGAAATGCTTTATTTGCTCGACAACAATTGTCTAGAGCGCGGAGTGGGGGAAGTACCAATTCTCGGATACTTTGATATCCTGAATCAGGCCGTGGTTAACACGTTTCACATGTTGAACATTTTTCGTCACTCAAAGCCGGTCCTCGGTAACTTTATCGAGCCCTCCTCCTTGGCCCGCATCGCCACAGTAGGCGTCATGGACGTAGATGCCGGCACAGAAAAATGGTTTTATGACTTGACAGTGCCGCGTGATGTGGTATACTACTATGGTATCAATGAGGAAGACCTAAAGACAGATGGGTCTCTCTTCAAACAGATTACCGAATTTGTAAAATCAAAGGTAAAAGAAAAAATCAATGTATCTTACGGAGTGTTTCAAACGAGCTATGAACAAAAATATTGTTATTGCATCAAGTACACATCCGTGGTACAATCATCACTAGAGGAGAAGTAATGGGGATTACATTTGAAGGAAAAGGCTTAGAGAAATTTCTGGCCGAATTTATTGAATTTTTAACGGGCGACGACGTACGACACAATGACCCGCGGGGAGATCTTAGGAGCACCCACGCGCGCATGTTCGGCGCTTTCGTAGAGGCCAAAAATAAGGCGTGGAATCAAGTGCGTCCGTGGAAGTATCTGGTGCATGTGGGGCGCACCGGAGGAGACTATTATGTGGTGCCCCCCCACTACTTGGTACAGAAGGCCCTCCGTAAAAAAGGCCAGCATACTTACAACCCGTTTGAATGTATGGGAATTAGCAATCCCTCTCGCACCAATTGGGCTGCGGAATATCGGGTGACGGAAGAGGGTCTCGCACAGGCTATTCTAGATGCCTACGAGGTGTCTCATTCTGCGGAGAATATCAAATATCGGGACTTTATGGTACAGGCGAGAACTCAATTAGAAGCTCTTACTGAACAACTACATAACGAACTCGGGCGCCTCTAATATGACTATTACACTTAAACATCAAGATTGCATGGAGTATTTGAAGACTCTGGAGGATGAATCAGTAGATCTGATTTGTGTAGACCCTCCCTATTTTGAAATTATCACCGACTCATGGGACAACCAATGGAAGGACCAAGATGCTTACCTTGAATGGTGTCGCGAATGGACAGAAGAATGCTTCCGCGTGCTCAAGCCCGGGCGATGTTTCTATGTGTGGGGCACTACCAAAGAAGACACTCTCTTGCGCTATAAGCTAGAGGTGCTCAACAACATCGATGACGCCCATTATAAGAATTGGATTATCTGGGCCTATGATTGGGGTGGCCGAACCAAGAAGACGTTTGCACGCAAGCACGAAGATATCCTCATGTATTCTAAGGGGAAGGACTTTCTTTTCAACGCTGATGACATACGAATCCCCCGCGCCGTAAAGACAAACATGAATATCACACGCAAGACACGCTTGATTGATGCTCACCTACAGTCCCCCCGTAAATGGCGAAATGAAAAGGATCAGCATAGTTGGGAGAAGTACTCTTATAATAAGAAGACGACTGCCGAATTGCAAACTGAGCTTAGTGTTCTCAGCGCAAAGAATACAATTTTTGCAAAAGGAAAGATCCCTACAGACGTGTGGACCAAGAACAATCACACGACTTCTAAGGAGTATGCCGGCTGGCACCCCACACAGAAGCCTATTGCGTTATTGGAACGGATCATCAAGGCTAATACCAACCCCGGAGATGTGGTCATGGATTGTTTTGTGGGCTCCGGCTCCACCATGGTCGCAGCTGCCAATACAGGACGAAGCTTCACTGGTTGTGAATTCGACAAAGATTATTGTGATAAGGCGATCGCTCGCTTTGAAGAGCTAACTGAACTTATTTACGAAGAGGACGAGAATGTCCTTGACATTTAGAACCACACTGTTATAATAGTGTATAGATGGTCAGGATATTTGCTGGCCATACTTTAACCCAACTATAAGGAGATAAAAATGGGTATCAATTTAGATAAGATGAGAGAAAAGCTCTCGTCACTACGTGGAGACGGTAACTCAAATGACACTTTCTGGCGCCCCGAGGACGGGGACCAGACTATTCGAATCGTTCCGACAGCGGACGGAGACCCCTTCAAGGAAATGTGGTTTCACTACAATGTCGAAAAGGGCGGTTTCCTATGTCCCAAGAGAAACTACAGTGACGACTGTCCTGTATGTGAGTTCGCCTCACAGTTGTGGCGCGAAGGCGCAGACAACAACGATGAGCACAGCAAGAAGGTCGCAAAGTCCCTCTTCGTGCGTCAGCGCTTCTTCAGCCCCGTGATGGTTCGCGGTGAGGAAGAGAAGGGTGTGCGCATTTGGGGCTACGGTAAGACCGCCTACGAGAATCTTTTGACTCTCGTGCTTAATCCGGAGTATGGTGACATCACCGACACGGAGACCGGTACGGATCTGCAGATGACTTATGGAAAGCCCCCGGGCGCTTCCTTCCCGCAGACGAAGCTTGTGCCTCGTCGTCGGTCCTCCCCCCTCTGCGAGGAAATGACCCCCGATAAGTGTGCGGAGCTTCTCGATAGTATTCCGGAGTTTGCTGGGCTGTTCGAGCGGAAGAGTTCTGCGGAAGTCCAGACTATTCTGGATACCTTCATGAACACCCAGGTCGACGACCCGGAGACGGTCAGTAGCGAGACTACGAAGTATGGAACCACCACCAAAGACGGTGAAGCAACCGCTGTAGATGCAGCTTTTGCAGAGCTTGGCGCTCTTTAATTATCCCCCCCACAGGGAGGCCTAGGGTTATCAGGGGCCTCACCCAACATATTGGAGGCAATTGGTTCAGTCGAAGCAATTGGTTCTATCACCCAACTATGAAAGGAATAAAAATATGTTATCAACAATGACCGTAGGTCAATTTATTAGCGCATGTAATGATGCGCGCGTCTATTACGACAAATCATTCCAGCGTCGCTTTGGCGCCTGGACACGCAAGCAAGAGAACCGGTTTCTCTTGAAGCTTTTCAGAGGGAAAGCACACACTCTTATTGTGGTGGCTGACGTTGCAGCATGCCTGGAACACTCACGCGCCACTGGACAGGTAAACAGCGAAAGAGCTTTTCAGAAGATCTTAGATCGTGGTTTTACCTTTATCTCATTAGATGGACAGCATCGCACCAAGACGACCCTTAAGTATTTCAACAACGAAACTACTTTGACCGGTACCTTTATGGATGTGTTGGGGAAAACCCATCATTTGGAAAATGTCTATTTCAAGGATACTCCGGAGGTACTGCAGAGTCAGTTTCTCTCGGCAGCAATCAACCTCTCCAAAGAGATTGACTCTTTGTATGAGGATTTATCACAACATTTCCGTGATTTAAATAGTGGCTCTGCCACCAACGACCAAGAAGATCGTAACTCTTATGCTTCACCCATCGCCTCGGTGATTCGCGGTTGGCGCGATCGCTGGCGCGTTCCGTTGAGTCGGGTTGTAAAAGCCACCGGCGACAAGTCGGTGGTGCGCATGGGAGACGACGAGCTTCTCGTTAAATTTACCATGGCGTTGGTGCGATCGTATCGCACGAACCGCTTTTCCGCGCTTCCTGATCTTACAAAAGAAACGCTTGATGATTTCTATGTTATAGGGCTTACAGCGGCGAGCATTATCTCAGCCACATCCCCTTATGACAAGGAGGAGCTTAAGCGAGCAGAAGCTATCTTGCAGATGGCAATGAATTGTTTTGAGAAGCAGACTCATTATAAACCATCTCAGATGATCGCAGCCAAGACCGCGTGGGCCGCAGTACTTGCAAGTGCATGGGTTCATGACAATGATTTTATCATCACTGATTATGATAAATTTTTCAAAGCCATCAAGGCAAATGATGATGATTTGATTGATCAAGGAGAGAGAGCTTTTATTGCTGCTAAGGATGCTAAAATTGCCACTGGCGAAGATCCTGCAGAGATATCCCGCTCTCACTATTACAACGCATGGCCGGGATTACCCCATCAGAAGGGCCCTCGCGGCAAGCGTCAGAAGATGCTTCACGGGCGCCTTGATACTTATGTCACAACTGGTGACTTGGAAGGACTTGGGGTAGCAGAGGCAAAAGACTTGGCCGCCTAAGGTCAAACCCACAGGGGGGCACAGGGTTATCAGGTGCCTCAAAAAAGAAAGGAAGAGTTATGACAACTACTGATACAAATCGTTTAGAACAACTGATTACCATTCTCGAGGAAACTCGGGACGACCACACCAAGTTCTTCGGCACCGGAAACAATGCCGCTGGAACCCGTGTTCGTAAGGCAATGCAGGAAGTCAAGACGCTAGCACAGGAACTCCGTGTTGAGGTCCAAGAGACCAAGAACTCGGACTAAACTCCGCCAGCCGCAGGGAGGCCCGGGGATACAGGGGTCTCAACTTATCAACAAAGAAAAGGGATTTTAAAATGAGTGATATTGTAAATAAGCTACGAGAACTAAACGTAAGCGATGAGAACTATGTAACCCTCAGTTATAGTGAGGGGTGTGAGGTGTGGCACATTAACGAAAGCCACGTCCAGGAGTCAGTAAGTGAGACCAACACGGCAGCCATGCTGGGAAGTCTTCTTGCATCTGGCGTTACCGTTTCGGACACCTACGGCGACGGCGATATTCTCGCCGCGATGCGCGACAACGGTCTTCTTGAAGACTATGAACGCGAAGGCGGATTTGAGGACTACTTGACCGAGCAGCTAGTTAGCACGATCTATGATGGAGAGTATTCTTTGGAGTATTCGACTGAGCAGTACGACTACAAACGCGGCCGCTGTGATATCTCGACTACTGTTCGAGTGAGGGCAAGCGACCTATATGAGATCGACGACAACAAGTCGTCATTTGTCTCTGCTGACTCGATTGTTAGCGGGTTCAAGGTTTCAGTCCAAACTGCAGCCGGAACACTAACGCTGGATTAGTGCATACTTTAGATTTACACGGTGAGAAGTATGAAATGGTACAACAGAGAGTCCACAGCTTTGTGTACAACAACGAACTACCAGTTCGTATCATCACCGGTAAATCTTCAGTAATGCGCAAAATAGTAGTTGACACGGTGGAACTTTTAGGGTATCATAGTCACTATGAAAGATTGATCAACGAAGGATCGCTGATCATAACAGAACAAGAATTTTGAAAGGAAATTAAATGATTGCTCGAATTAACCGAATGGCCCTCTTGGCCATTTTTGCCCTATTGATGGGGTTTTTTATTACTACTTCCACGGGATGCCCCGGTGGAGACGACGACGACAGTGCATCGGATGACGATGATAGTGCTGTTACCGACGACGACGATAGCGCGGAATAAGATTGTGTGGACGGCGCTGGGCTTTAGTATCATGTTTTTTTGGATGCTCGAGCTGCAGCGCCGTATTCACGATACTCGCGACCATGTAACATCCCTCCACACAGATGTGAGGGAAGAAATTTATAAGAGATACGGAGAAAGATTCGATGGCAAAAAGTAAGTCAACAGCAGGCAAGATTTCAATTGATGGTCTGCGAACCCTAATCAACAAAACTTCGGGCGTGAATGTCGCCCACAATCTGAAGGAAGCAAATCCTACAGAAGTAAAAGAATGGATCCCCACCGGTTCTCGGTGGCTGGATTCTATTGTCTGTCGCGGTCAGCTTGGTGGTATACCAGTTGGCAAGTTCACGGAGATTGCGGGTCTTGAATCAACCGGCAAGTCTTTCATGGCCGCGCAGTGTGCAGCCAATGCCCAGAAGATGGGCATGACGGTGGTATATATGGATTCAGAGTCAGCGATTGACCCAGGATTCCTGGAACGTACCGGATGTAATCTAGATGATCTGATCTATGTCCAGGCCCAATCGGTAGAACACGTTCTGG